>ERZ772886.2190-NODE-2190-length-16183-cov-4.251798_pt1 | contig 16183 bp, 9 predicted proteins | sample MGYA00512128_ERZ772886 | MGnify/ENA primary metagenome ERZ772886 (study PRJEB29015, sample SAMEA2737698) | human gut metagenome | biome: human gut; feature: human-associated habitat; material: faeces | place: China | collected 2012 ... | reverse complement strand
TCAAAGATTTTACGGAACTGGGCATCATAAGTCTTAGAGATGGTACAATCAAACCGCAATTCGTGCCGCCGAAGATTATATTGCGCTTCATCCGGATGCAAAGCTCTTTATTGTCGGCGAATGCGGAAGACACTATTGCATTGACAACGGCATACGCTTTGTTGAGGATTTCCACTACTCAGCGGCATTCCCGACAGTTTGGGAAGCACGTAATATATGTTATGATTTGTTAGAATATTACAACGATAATCTCTTGGATGAAATAGACATCATATACACTGATTATCAAAGCAAAAAGCCAAGCGAATGCAAGCGGAACTGTCTTCTTCCGCTTGCGCGCAGCCGTTTCTATTCTGCCGAAAGGGAATCCGTGATGAGAAATGAAGAATCGCGCGAGCAAAAGGAATTCTATCCCGATGCAAACACGGTTCTTGACGGAATCATTCCGAGCTATCTTACCGGATTTATTTACAGCTCGCTTGTTGACAGTTATTGCAGCGAGCAGGAAGCGCGAATGACGGCAATGAGTTCCGCAGGAAAAAATGCGGAAGAGATTCTAAAACAGCTGCAAATGCAATATAACAGCCTGCGTCAATCCGCAATTACAAACGAGATGATCGAAATCACCTCGGGAGCGCGTGCATTGAAGCTTAAAAAACTGAAATCAAGGCAAACAGCAAAAACCGAAGGGGGCAACGCCCAATGACAAACACAGCAGAAACAAAATCATCAAACTCCGCTCTGCCCAAGGGCGAAATTTCAGGCGTGAACGGTCCGGTTGTGGACGTTGCCTTTCAAAAAGACAGCCTGCCGAGAATCCGCGAGGCGTTATTTGTTGTAATTAACGGTAAAAAACGTGTTATGGAAGTTGCGCAGCATATCGGAGGCGGACTTGTCCGCTGCATCATGCTCGGACCTGCCGAAGGGCTTTACCGCGGGTTGGAGGTCTGCTCCACCGGTTCGCCGATTTCGGTTCCCGTCGGAGATGCAGTTCTCGGAAGGCTTTTCAATGTTCTCGGAGAATGCATGGACGGCGGAAAACCGTTGCCTGCCGAAACGGAACGAAGAAGCATTTACCGCCCTGCCCCGCCCTATGCAGAAAGACAGACAACCGAAGAAATTCTTGAAACCGGTATTAAGGTTATCGACCTGCTTGCTCCTTATGCAAAAGGCGGAAAAATCGGCCTTTTCGGCGGTGCGGGTGTCGGTAAAACGGTTCTGATTCAGGAACTGATTCACAATATTGCAACCGAACACGGAGGATATTCCGTGTTTACAGGTGTCGGCGAACGCAGTCGCGAAGGCAATGACCTTTGGACAGAAATGCATACCGGCGGCGTTATTGACAAAACCGCACTCGTGTTCGGGCAAATGAATGAAGCTCCGGGGGTGCGTATGCGCGTTGGCCTCACGGGGCTTACAATGGCAGAATACTTCCGTGATGTAAGTCATAAGGACGTGCTTCTTTTTATCGATAATATTTTTCGTTTTATACAAGCCGGCAGTGAGGTTTCAACTTTGCTCGGGCGTATGCCCTCCGCCGTCGGCTACCAGCCCACGCTTTCAAATGATTTGGGTGAGCTTGAAGAACGCATTGCTTCAACAAAAAACGGCTCCGTAACCTCGGTGCAGGCTATTTATGTTCCTGCGGATGATCTTACCGACCCCGCACCTGCAACGACATTCTCCCATCTTGATGCAACGACGGTTCTCAGCCGCCGTGTTGCGGAAATGGGTATCTACCCCGCCGTTGAACCGCTCGAATCCTCGTCACGCATGCTCGAACCCGAAATCGTCGGTGAGGAACACTATCGCGTTGCCTGCCGTGTTCAGGAGATTCTTGAACACTATAAAGAACTTCAGGACATTATTGCTATTCTGGGCATGGACGAACTGAGCGATGAAGACAAGTTGACAGTGCGAAGAGCAAGAAAGATTCAGCGTTTTCTTTCCCAACCATTCAGCGTTGCGGAAAAGTTTACAGGTATTCCCGGAATTTATGTGCCGCTCAGTGAAACGATACGCAGCTTTGCCGCGATTGTTGACGGTGAAGCCGATGAATTTCCCGAAAGTGCCTTTTTCAATGTCGGCACCATTGATGATGTCCGTAAAAAAGCGCAGTCGCTTTCCGGCAAATGCGAAAAGACCGCTGACGGCACGGCAGCCGCAGAATAAAACAGGAGGGCATGAATGGCCAAACCGTTTCAACTTGAAATTCTGACGCCCGAACGTGCATTTTACAGGGGCGAATGCATTTCGGTGATCGTGCCTGTCAGCGACGGAATGCTCGGAATAATGGCAAACCACACTCCGATGACCGCCGCAATCACCGACGGCGAAGTTGTTTTCACCTTGCCCGACGGCAGCAAAATCCCTTGCGCCGTGACACAGGGAATGATTGACGTTTCCGCCGCCCGTGTTCGGGTTCTTTGCGACTCCGCTTTGCACCCCGATGAAATCAATGCAGAGGCTGAGCGTAAGCAAGCTGAAGCCGCCGCATTGAAGCTGCGCGAAAAACTCGGCCACCGTGACTATGTGCTTTCAAAACTGACCTTTGCCAAGGCCACAAACCATTTGCGCGTCAAGCAGCATAATTCCTGATAATGCTTCCCAAACAAATTTACCGTGCCGATTGCAAATCTCTGTTTCGGCACGGGCTTTTTAAAAGTCCGTCAATATATTGCGATATAAAATTTGCCGTCTATTGACTTTACTGTTTGCGCGTGCTAAAATCCAACTGAAAAGTGAATACAGCTCAAGTGCCTGAATTCAGCCTTTTTACGGTGAATTCGGGAGAATAGACAATCGGGTCAAAGTCCCGAACGGTACCGCCGCTGTTGGTGCGTAGGCAATGTTTTATTGATGCAAATCAGCCATTGGGAAACTGAGAAGGCAAAACATTCGCTGTTGAAGCACAAGTCAGAAGACCTGCTTGAGTCGGATCCCCCTTTGCTTATGCGGCTCACGAGTTATGAGGTTGGCGGATGTTTTTTTGTTGTGTAAACGGTGCAGCTTTGTTGCTGTGCCGTTTTTCTTATCTGCAATTCCGCTCACTCTGTCATGCTCAAAGCCGAACAAAAAAGATAGATATTGGAAAAAACAATGAATCACAGCATTAATCCCCGAAGCAATGCGGACGAGCGCAGTCAACTCGAAGATGAGTTTGCAAGACAGCACGCAAGTGATACTGACGAACAGCTTTTAAGCTATGTCGGCAGTATTGCAAGCAAGCTCGGCCGAAAACCTACAAAAGAAGAAACTATCGGTTATCGTTACATAAAGTCACGACTCGGCAATTGGCCCGGCATCATGGTCAAACTCGGGCTGCTTGAGCCGAAGTCGGTACGGCGGGAACGCGTAAGACGCTCAATAGCTGATAAACAGAAAAACAGGAGTAATAAGAATTGAAGCATTCAAGGTTATTTAAGTGCATCAGTCTGTTTCTTGCGGCAATCATGCTTTTGGCATTGCTGTCAATGGTTTTGTCGGCAAGCTTTGTTTTGCCCGAAAATCCGATAGCCAAAGCTTCCTCCTTTCCCGACAGCGAGCTTTCACACAACGGTTCAGGGAAAAACGAAACACCAACACCGACTCTGACTCCGACACCGGAGCAATCCGAAACACCGACGCCCGATGCTTCCGAAACGCCGACACCCGAAGCATCGGAGACTCCGACGCCCGATGTTTCCGAAACGCCGACGTTCGAACCGCCTGAAACAGCAACGCCAAATACATCGGACAATTCGAATCCAACCGACACGCCGACTCCGAGACCCACCAACGCGCCGACCCCGAAACCTACCAACGCGCCGACTCCGAGACCTACCAACGCGCCGACTCCGAGACCGTCAAATGCGCCGACTCAGAATCCGACCGACGATCCGACATCGAATCCGACCGTTCGACCGACTGATATGCCGTCATCTTCTCCCGAGCCCGGCGGCGATATTACTCCCGAACCCGGCGGAGACATTACTCCCGAACCCGGCGGGGACGGCACTCCCGAACCCGGCGGGGATGGCACTCCCGAACCCGGTGGAGACGGTACTCCCGAGCCGGGCGGTGACATTACTCCCGAGCCGGGCGGTGAATACACTCCCGAACCCGAAGAGCCGTATATTGCAACGGATCTTTACAGCGGAATATATACTCCTGCCGATATAGAAAACGACACACTTGTTTTTTATGCATACCCTGCCGGGGGAGATAATCTTTCACTTAAAGTTTATATTAAAGGCCGTTACGACAACGTGAACAACGGTGAATTGCTTCACCCGGATGAGCAGAGTTATTTTCGTCCGGTGTTGTCGATAAACAATGAGTACATAATCACAATGTATCTCTATCGCGGAAGTGAACTTTGCGGCGGTGCTGTGCGCTTTTATATCACCTACCGCAATCAGCCTGCCGATGAAGACAATCCTGTTGTCGGTGAACATCCGCCGGTGATAACAACAAACCGCGACGGCGACGACAGTGTGATCACAAGCAGCCGTTTCCTGCTCAGAGTTGCTGCACGCACCTGGGAAGGCAATGTTATATACGCAAACCATATCGTTGTTACCCTTGATGGTGTTGTTCAAACGAATCCGACCGGCAGCACGGTGTTTGAATATCACCTTGTGCTGACTCCGCCGAATGTCGGAGACGACATCGACCATGTTGTTACGATACTTGCATGGGATGATGAAGGGAACTCAACTTTCCGAAAACTCATTCTGCCCTATCACCGCGTCGGTGAAGGAGATGAAAACGGAAGCATCCATATTTCAATAGATGCAACCACCCTCGGGCTCGGCATCATTATTGATGATGATTATACCGTTCATGAAGGCGAAAACGCTGCCGAAGTGCTGCTGCGCCTGTTTGAGGACTATGGCATTGAAGCGCAATTCAGCGGAACACCGAGGCTGAATTTCTATCTGCGGCGCATTGTGTGGGGCGATATTGCATACAGCGTTGAGATTCCTCCGGAACTCTGGGAGCTGATACTCCGTGACGGCATAACTCTTACGGATCAGCATGACCGAGACAGCATCGGAGAATTCGACTTCACGCGGTGTTCCGGTTGGATGTACTGTATAAACGGCATGTACCCGGGAATCGGACTTTCCGAATACTACCCAATCGATGGTGACGAGCTCTGTCTGCGGTTTACACTTGCTCTCGGCAAGGATATCGGCGGATATGACGCAACCGGTTCCGGAGGATCCGAAGGCTCACTTTCAAGTTACTGCGGGCTTTGGATTGACGGAGGATTCATTCAGCTTGAGCACGACTACGAACTCATTCAGCGTGTCGAACCCACTGACGATGAGGATGGTTTCATTGAGTACCGCTGCTCAAAATGCCATGACATTTACCGCGAAGTGCTTCCCGCAGGAAGTCCGGGCCAAAGCGCATTCATTCTTCCGCATTCGCTTGTGCTGCAAATCTGCATCGGTACTGCGGGCTCACCCGAAAATTCCGGTTTAAAAAGAAAGGCGATAAATAATGACATTAAAGATTAAATCAATTCTGAGCCTGCTGCTTGCGTTTTTGCTCACATTTGCAGCATGCAGTGCAGCTCCGCATAAAGAACGAGTACAGCCTCCCATGTCCGAACGCATTCTTCAGATTGCGCAGGGCATGAAGAAACTTGCAGGAGTTGAAGAAGGCGACTGTCTGCTTAATGCGTCGGATGAATTCCCTGCCGGTTCTTCCGTTTGCGACTGGGCAGCCTTGGCATGCGCTGTCGGCGGTGCGGAGGATAGCTATACAGCCTACCTGCACGCGCTTGAAGCTTATGTAAAAAATAAACTCGGCGAAGATTCATCCCTCGGCAGAGCAACCGACTACCACCGAATTGCTCTTACGGTGCTCGCACTTGGCGGTGACCCGGCGGCATTTTCGGAGGATAAAAACGGAGAACCGGTGAATCTTATTGAGTTCGGAACCTACAACTACCCCGGCGAACTCGGCGCGCAAGGACTGAACGCATACATTTTTGCACTGATAACCCTTGATTCCGAAAGTTATACGGTTCCTGACGGAAGCAGGTATACCCGAACGGGCATCATTAAAGAAATTCTTGCTGCCGAAGAACCCGGCGGAGGGTTTGGGCTTGATAAAGGTGCATTTGACATTGATATAACCGCAATGGCACTTCAAGCTCTTGCCCCGTACTACGGAAGTCAGAACGCACTTTCCGTCGGTATATCCCCCGGCGAGATCTCCCGCACTGTTGACCGTGCATTGGCACGGCTTGCCGCTGTAATGAAAGAAAACTGCACATTCTGCTCGTACGGTGCAGAAAACACCGAGTCGACAGCTCAGGTTATTATTGCACTCTGTTCACTTGGTATCGACCCACGCACCGATGAACGTTTCATGCGCGGCGGTAAAAACATTGTTGACGGAATGCAGAGTTTTCTTCTTCCCGGCAGCGTGTACAGACACTCTGCAAATGATTCGCAGGGCAACCTTATGTCAACGGAACAGGCGATGCTTGCACATATCGCACTGTACAAAGCGGACAATAAACTCGGCAGGCTGTATGATTTTTCAAAGTCTAAAGCCTGATATTGCCTGCACGACGAAAATATTAATTAATGCTAAACGGTGATTATAAATGCTGACAGACAACATTAAATCTGAAATCAAAAAAGTTATCGTCGGAAAGGACGAAATTATCGAAAAGGTTTTGACTGCAATTCTTGCGCAGGGACACATACTGCTGGAAGATGTTCCCGGCGTCGGAAAAACAAGCCTTGCACTTGCTTTTTCAAAGGCACTCGGACTTGACTGCAAACGTATTCAGTTCACACCGGACACAATGCCTTCCGATGTGACAGGCTTTTCGGTTTTCGAAAAAACAAATTCCGACTTTGTGTATAAGCCCGGAGCGGTTATGACAAATCTTCTTGTTGCAGATGAAATCAACCGCACCTCAAGCAAAACCCAATCCGCTCTGCTTGAAGCAATGGAGGAAGGAAAAGTTACAGTTGACGGAACAACCCATAAACTTCCGTCCCCGTTCATCGTTCTTGCAACCGAAAATCCGATCGGGTCGGCAGGAACGCAGCTGCTGCCCGTTTCTCAGCTGGACAGGTTCATGTTCAAACTGAGCATGGGTTATCCCGATATTAAAAGTCAAGTTGAAATACTGCGGGACAGACACCGTTCCGACCCGCTTGACGATGTAAAAGCCGTATGCTCAGCCAATGAACTGGTGCAAACAATCGACGTTGTTCGACAAACATTCATATGCGATGAAGTTTACGAATACATAGCCGAACTTGCCGAGCAGACGCGGCATCACGAATCGGTTCAGTTCGGAATCAGCCCCCGCGGTGCGTTGGCGGTGAGCCGTGCCGCAAAAGCATATGCTTATCTTTCCCGCCGCGACTATGTTACGGCGGACGATGTTGCCGCAGTTTTCCGCGATGTATGTGCACACAGACTTGTTCTGAACACAAAAGCGCGAATGCGCGGGTATACCGAAACGGATGTTGCCGATGAAATTGTTTCCGAACACAAAAAACCGGGAGTCAAGGATTTTAAACGCAGATGAAGCATAACCCCAAACCCGAAGAAAAGAAAGCAGCGGGGATCGATGATGATTTTGCAGTAAAAAAAGATTTTGCACAAAGCTGCACACTGCGGCGCATTGCAGCTGCGGTTCTGTATCTGTCGATTCTTTTCTGCTGCACAATCACCGCATTAAAGCTTCCGTCACTTGCTGTTTTGTTCCCGCTTGCAGCAGTGCTGCTTATTCCCCCGCTTTGCTTTGCGTTCAACTGTTTCGCCGCTTCGAAAGTTGAATTTGCCGTTAAAGCTTCTTCCTCCTGTCCCCGCGGGGAAAGCTGTCGTTGTGAAATTGTTCTTCGCAATGACAGTATCATTCCGCTGCCGTTCGTGCGCTGTACTCTGATTTTGCAAAACAAGCTTAACGGAGAAAACCGCATTTCGGTCATTCGTTGCAGCGTCCCTGCACTTTCTGAAAGCCGAACCGGGTTTTCTGTAAAATCGATGCATTGCGGCAGCGTTTCACCGCAGATCCTGCGAACAGAGCTTACCGATTGCTTCGGACTGTTTTTTAAAAGAATACGCAGCAGCTCTTCCCTGCGATCGGATGCAAAATGTTTATTTATACCGACAGTGTTCGATATTGACGCCATCAGAAACGATGCATTCTCTCATGACATAGACAGCAGCGATTATGCACCCGGCAAACGCGGTTCGGATCATTCCGAAGTTTTTCAACTCCGTCCGTACGAACAGGGTGATTCCTTAAAACAGGTGCATTGGAAGGCCTCCTGTAAATTCGATGACCTCATCGTGCGCGACGCAAGCTTTCCGATAGTACGTTCACTGCTTATCTGCATGGACGTATCCGGATGTACAGCCGCTGAATGCGATGCAATCAGCGACGTTGCAGTCTCTGTCTGTTCCGCACTGTCGGACTCCGGAACCGCATTTACAATTGCACGCCCGCAATGCGGCCAAATTGAGTTTATCGACGTGAATGCTTCCGATGAGCTTCCCTCTGCGGCCGAATGGCTTATCGAATGCGAACCCTCGGAAAGCGCCTTCGCAGCGTATGTCAGGGAACGCGGTGCCTGCGGATACGGAAAAATCGTGTTTATCGGCAAAGAGTTCTCAGACTCTGCTGCGGAGTTTTGCGCCGGTGCAAACACAAAGCGGCTCCTCTGCCGTGCGGGCGACAACGGTACGTTTACGGCATTCTCTTCAGACAATTATGCTGAAGAACTGTCCGATGTTGACCTTTAAACCGGTTTCGTATTATAAAATTTGTGGTTGAGTTGAATGATTAAAAGAGAAAAAAGAGACGAATTGCATATTGAGCAGTCCAAAAGCGCATGTTGTCGAAGCTTCTGGGATTTTTCCAGAGCATTGCTCTGTTCGGTTATGTTCACACTCGGCTTCAACATCCTGCTGTTTTCGATTTTTAAGTCGCTCAGCGTTTCGGCGTTTACGGTTACTGCGGTTGAAGCACCGATAATCTGCGTGCTCATACTTCTTTTTTGCGGAAAGAGGGGAACCGTTGCAGTGTCTTTATACTGTGCCGCAGTTTTCCTGTTTTCCATACTCTTTTTTGGGAGCATACGCAGCGGACTTGATGCACTCACTAATGACTGCATTGCGCTTTTAATAAAGCTGACAGGAAAAATCCATCTCGATGTGCAATCCGAACCTGTCGATACATGGCCGTTCCTTATTCTGCTTTGCAGCATTATTTCAGCAGCATCAGCCAAACTGTTTTCTGCCGGAAGACGCATTGCTGCATACGCAGTTATTCTGTTCGGCACGGTACTTTCCGCAAGCGGCATTGCACAATCACCTGTCGGTGCGGTTTTAATAATTGCAAGCGGAATAACACATCTTGCTGCGGGAAGTCTCTCCGTTCCGCATTTTCAAAAAAAGGGCGCAAAGCTCACTTGTGCCGTCGTTCCGCTGCTTCTTGCTTCGGCAGTCTTACTGGGTTCTCTGCCCATGCGCAGTTTCTGTTCGAACAGCAGGCTGAATGCACTCAACAGCAGCCTCGGTGTTTGGCTGCACCGTGCGGTTTACGATGAAACAACAAATTCCATGCCCGAGGGACGGCTCTCTCCCCTTCGCGCACGCAATACTTCCGAAACCCCCGCAATTGCTGTAACATCCGAAACAATACAAAGCGGTTATTTTCGCGGAATGGTCGGAGAAGTTTACACCGGAACGAGCTGGGAATCGCTGCCGAACAAAGAACTTGCAAAATACAACGACTTGTTCTACTGGCTTCATTCCGACGGTTTTTTTGCCCAATCTCAATTGAGTTCCGCAGCAGCCGCTGTTGAAGCTGACGGCGGAAATGCATGCGCAAAAAGCAAAGTTGATATTGAACTGATTTCAGCATGCAGACGTTATCTGTATCTTCCGTATAATGCTGCTGCGGGAAAGCTTCTTGATGAAGACCGCATCGGAGATTCCGCATGTATTCGAAAGAACAATACCGGAAGAGTTTTCAGCGTTGAATGCAGCTCCGTTCCGAGTGCGCCTCAGCTCCGTGGAATGCTGAAGGATACAAACGGGGATTCCGTTGAAAAGTACTTGTCCGACGAACGCGCCTATGCTCAGTTTGTGTATGAAACAAGTTTGCTTCTTACTCCCGAAGCAACTGCTGCAATGGCCGAAATTTTCGGCGAAGCCCCGCCTGCGCTTGCCCTTTCGGATATTCTGCCGCTCGTTTTAAGCGCGCTGAAGGAAAACATTACCTATGATGAAACGGTCAAAACCGACTGCGGAACGAATGATTTTGCCGCATACGTTCTTCAGGTCGGTAAACGCGGATACAGCGTTCACTATGCAGCATGTGCTGCCGTTATGCTGAGATATTTCGGCGTTCCGTCAAGGTATGTCGAAGGCTATTATATCAATGCCGAAACAGCTGCTGCACGGAGTGTTTCGGGGCGTGTTGTTCTGACCGAAGCGGATGCACATGCATGGGCTGAATACTATCTCGACGGTATCGGATGGATCCCGTTTGAAACAACTCCGGGTTTTGAAGGAAGTGATTCGGCTTTTTCCGGTAATGACATAAGGACTGACGATTCATCGGATCCTTCCGATAACACCGAAGCTCCGAACGAACCGGATTCTTCAGGCGACAGGGAGGATACTTATCAGAATGATAACCTTCCCGATATCCGCCTCGCGCGTCCGCAAAAGAATCTGAACAGAATTAACAGTACAAAGCTTGCAAAAGCACTGATTTTGGCATTCCTTCCGATTCTGCTTCTGCTCACAGCGGCTCTGATTGTTTTTCTTGCAGTACGCCGCATCCGATTTCGACGAGCGTTCAAAAAAATGCTCAATGCCGAACCGAACGAAGCCATTGCACTTATGTTCGGCTACCTGAACATGTTCATGGCTGCATGCGGACTTGATATCAGCAAAATTGATTCCCGCTATTCCGAGCTCAACGCTGAAGCCGTGTTCAGCAACCATAAAATGACTGCTGAGCAAAAAGAAGATATGCAGACGTATATTGAATCAGAGGTTGACAAATACAGGAGTTCGCGCTCATTCTTCGGACGGCTGCGCGACAGATATATCGCCTGTGTTTATATATAAGTAAGAGCTGTATTCAATTCAGCTTATTACTAAATCATAAGGAGGTTTTTTAATGAAAAGAACAACACGACTCATTGCTGCAATGCTCTGCATCATGTTGGCATTCGGGTGCCTTGCCCCCGCATCCGCCGCTGCCGCAAAGCTGCTGCAAACCGGCGGAAGCTTTTATCTCACCGCTTCCACCGCAACTGCCACGATAATCGAACCCGTTCGGGTCGATTACGCTCACGGGCAAACTGTTAAAGAAGCTCTTCAAGCAAGCGGACACACGTTCAGCGGCATTGAAAGCGGCTTCATCACCGCAATTGACGGTGTCCGGGGTAATTTCGTCAGATTTTATGATTATGACGAATCAACCGGTGAATGCGGATACGATCTTGATGCGGCCGCTTCCGACATAACCGCAATAGGTTTTGCCGAAAATGAGGTTGCCTCAAAAGAAATGATTGCGCTTATAACACTTATGGGCGATTTCAATTATTCCGCCAACGGCGTTTTAAACTACCCCGCCGCAAAGACTGCCTATGCCGATGCACTGCGCGGCCTGCGCAATGCAAATGCAGAACAGGCTCAGGTGCTTTTCTCCGCGCTTGATTCCGCAATGCGGGATTATGCCGCATATCTCGAAGGCGACAAATACGACGTTGTTTTTAATGTTACTCAAAACGGCGTTACAATTGAAAACCCCGTTATCACCATTACCGACGCCTACGGCAATGCGAGCATTTACAGCGGAACAACCGCCCAGGCTTATGCAGGTGTTTCAACCTATTCCGTTTCCGACGGCGGGCACAACCGCATTGAGGGCAGGGTGACCGTTTCTCCCGATGCCGAAAGTGGAGAGTACTCTGCTTCCGCAATCGATGCTGCACTTCCTTATGGCGAGTGGTTCGGGGACATAATCTTCCACGCCGACAGCGGCGCACTCGAGAAGCTTTACGAACGCGAGCAGGATTACGGAACTCACACCGCAACCTACAAAGTTGAAGACACAAACCACGGCAATGTCTATATGTACCTTACGCGCGGCGCGGATCTTCCTTCAGACAGCGTTAAAACTTATGCCTGCTATGTTGACATCAACGGCAGGGATAATTCCGACGGAAGCGTTCCCGCAAACAACAAGGGTTGGGAAAGCCGCTATACAGTGCTCACGAACCTTTGGGAAAAAAACAGCATGACTGAGCGCAGCTTTGACATTGAAGCGCGTTATTATGTCGGTGAACAGACTCAGATACAGTCCTTTGAAATCAATCTTGAGCGCATTCCGACGCTTGCCGATCTTCAGGTTTTCGGCAGCGGCACACGGCTTCCTATGGAATTTGCCCCCCTTACCGGCGAATACTCCCTCACTACCGTTGCCGAAAGCGTTGTCATCTCACCCTTCCCCGTTCTTTCCGATTACAGAATTCTCGTGAACGGCAATGATACGCAGCGCGAGGTTGTTCTCAATGGCATCGGCGAAAGCACCGCTGTAGATGTTACGGTTGAATATACCGTGAATGCAGAAGAAAACATCACAAGAACATTTTCCTACACGCTGAACATTACGCGCCTTCAGGCGACCGACGTCAACGTCATCATCCCGGCCGGAACAGAGGCAGAAATTGTTAATGCCGCCGGAGGTGTGATTCAACCTTTGGTATGCGGTGAAGTTGTTGACGGTGTGTATGTCAACACATATGCTCTCACTCCGGGTGAAGAATATGACTGTATCGCAACAAAGAACCGGTATTTCCATACTTCCGCAAGATTCACGGCGGCGGAAGGCACCGATTTTACCGTTTCCGAACCCGAAAGCACGGACAAGCTCACAGCCGTCGGCGCATACACTGCGCGTAACGTCGGTAATGCAAATACCCGTGTTTATCCCCTCGACAGGGATTTTGTTTCCGCCGAACACGAATACATGTTCACCGTTTCGGATGCAAACTCCTCCTTCTTTATGAAGGCTACATGCAATGATGATGCATATGAAATTCATGCATTGTATGACAAGCAGACTTCCATTGCTTTAACCAACGGTGTTCCCGTGGATAAGTTAATTAATTCAACGGTTGAAAGTGCTGCAGGTGCGGTTGCCTGCGGTCAGTTTGTTGCATCCAACTGCGGTTACGCAAATACGATGACACTCCGACTTACAAAGACCGTTGATTCGGTTGAATACTATCAGGAGTATACGTTCGTTGCGAGAAGAGCGTTGAGCCTCGGTACACTTTCGGCAAAAACCCAAGCGAACGGTATTGTGAACGATATTGTGCTACGCGATGAAAACGGCAGCATTGTTAAATATGACAGAGACAGGGCCGACTACTATGCAACTATTGCGTTGAGTATTCCCGAAGTTATTATTTCTGCTTCATTCAAGAGCACCGCGAGCGAAACTGCTCCCAACAAGGGCGGTTATTATCTGCTTGTAAACGGCGAACGTTTTGATGACCCGTCAAATGTCTCCGTTTCTCTTGATTCCACGCTCAGCAGTGAAGACATCACCGTCACCATCTGCCACGAAGACGATGCCTCCGTGCAAAGCACCTATACGCTTCATATTGCCAAGACAGCGCCCACACCGGTGCGCTTTGTAACGGAACCTGCGGATGCGATAACCTTCGTTATTTCAAACAGCACGAGCCTTTCCGTACCTAAAAACGAGGACGGCACCTACAGTCTTATCCCCGGTGAAAGTTATGCTTACACCGTTACAAAGGCCGGCTTTGCAGGCATTCATGAATCGAATTATATCCCTGTTCAGAGTGATGAAGTCATTGAAATCAATGCTGTTCTGACGGCTGCCGAACCGAATCCGAATCTTGACCCGAATCTTGACGCTCAGTGGCCTACTTTCCGCGCCAACCGTTTTAACAACGGCGTTGTTGACTACCCCATACCGACGATTGCCAACGACTCCGTGCTGTATTGGGCAACCCAGTTCGGCAGCGGTTACGGCTCAAATGCCTGCAGCTGCCCCATCATTGTTGATGATTTTCTGTACGTCTATGCAGGAACCAATATCTACAAAATTGATAAAACGAGCGGTGAGGCACTTGTCACAAAGTCCATGGCGGCGAGTTCGAGTTTCGCGATTAATTCTCCCACCTATGCGGACGGCATGATATTTGTCGGGCTGTCCAACGGCAGAATTCAGGCGTTCGATGCCGTCACTCTCGATTCTCTTTGGCTCTTCACGGACTCAAACGGCGGACAGCCGAACTGCCCGATCGTTTACCATGACGGCTATATTTACACCGGTTTTTGGAAGAGCGAAACAGGCGATGCAAGTTTCGTATGCGTTTCGGCAACTGACGAAGATCCCGATGTCGGCAACGAAACAAAGTATGCTTCCTGGAGATATGTTTCAAAGGGCGGCTTCTATTGGGCAGGCGCATATGTGTGCGATGAATTTGTTCTCATTGACACTGATGACGGCGAAAGCGGCTACACCGACGGCCACGCAAGGATAGTTTCGCTGAACCCAACCTCCGGTTCGGTTCTCGGCAGTATCACCCTTCCTCACCCCGGGGATGCACGCAGCAGCGTCACTTTCGTTCCCGATGATGAAAACGGTACAAGCTCCGCCGGTACAGCGTATTTCACAACCAAGGGCGGCTATTTCTATGCTGTTCATGTTGAAGCGGACGGCAGCTTCACCGAGGGTTCGCTCAGCTTTGTAAAGCTGTTCAACTATGCGGATGACCCATCAAACCCCGCCATGAGTACCTGCACTCCGACGGTTTACAACGGCAGGGCCTATGTCGGTGTTTCCGGAACATCCCAATTCGGCGCATACTCCGGACACAACATCACGGTTATTGACCTTGAAAGCATGAGCATTGCATATACGGTACGCACAAAGGGTTATCCGCAAACAAGCGGCGTCCTTACCACTGCATATGCAGGTGATGACGACACTGTTTACGTCTATTTCTTTGATAACTTCACTCCCGGTATGCTTCGCGTCATTGCAGACAGACCCGGTCAGACCGAACCTTCCGCCGTCGTGCAGGAGGAATATCAAGGCACAACATACGATTGTGCTCCCGTTTTGTTCACTCCCGACGGGGCGCAGGCTCAGTATGCGATTTGCAGCCCGATTATCGATGCCGACGGAACCATTTATTTCAAAAACGATTCCGCTTACCTGATGGCAGTCGGAAGCATTGTTGATCGCATTGAAATTGCCAAACTGCCTGATAAAACCGTCTATACCATTGGTGAAACCTTTGATCCGACAGGAATGCAGGTGCTTGCGCATTATGCAAACGGTACGGTGCGGGATATAACTGCCTATGCTGTTTATTCAACGGCTCCGTTGACTTCCGAGGATAATATGTTCATCATTTCCCATCCCTCGCTTATGTATCAGAACAGGGATGGTGTTCCCGGAACCGAGTACCACGCACCTGACGGCGTTATCAACCTTGTTATTAACGCAGCGCAGCCCACATTCACCGTCACCTATACCGTCAACGGCGAATTCTATGCAGAACAGACTTATGCAGCGGGCGATGCAGTCAATGCACCTGAGTACAATCCTGAAGAAGGATTTGTGTTCTTCGGTTGGGACGTTCCCGAAACCATGCCGGCAGAGAATATCACCATTGACGCAGCGCTTATGCTTCGCGGTGACGCAAACGGGAGCGGCAGCCTTGACACTGCCGATTCTCTGTTGATGCTTCGCATCGCTCTCGGAATCATTCCCGCAAACGAAACGGAGCGCATCATCTGCGATATGGACGGCGACGGCGCAATCACATCCATTGACGCACTGCTCGTTTTCCGCAAAGCAATGGGCATTGAATAATCTGCTTTAACGCAGAAAAAACCACGCTTTATCCCGACGGAACATCATCATGATGAGCTTTCGGGATAAAGCTCCGACAGAATTAAACGGACTGTGATTCATCTCCGGCCGTTTAAAATAAAACGAAAGGGAAAAGAAAATGAAAAAAATTCTGTCCTTCCTTCTTGCACTCGCACTTCTTATCGGAATCATCCCGATGAGTTTTGCAGGCGCAGCGTGGAGATCAGCCAGCAGGTGGGCGAGGAGAACATCTATATCTTCGGCCAGACC
>ERZ772886.2182-NODE-2182-length-16229-cov-12.474218_pt1 | contig 16229 bp, 12 predicted proteins | sample MGYA00512128_ERZ772886 | MGnify/ENA primary metagenome ERZ772886 (study PRJEB29015, sample SAMEA2737698) | human gut metagenome | biome: human gut; feature: human-associated habitat; material: faeces | place: China | collected 2012 ... | reverse complement strand
TGATTTCTCCTTTTTAGGGTAATAAAAAAGGCAGATAGATTTTTGCTTTCTATCTGCCTGTGTATCTGATATTTACTTTTCGGGAATTCAAGTCTATCCACAAAGGGAAAACGGCGATTTTACATCTGTGTTTTGGTACAGAGAAAAATCGCCGTTTGGGTAGCAAAAAAGCCCGATATAATCGGGCTTTTCGCAGGAGACATCTGTTTTGTCTCCACATTATGTCTATGGGGTACGAAAAAGATGGATTTTCGTTTTTGATAGATGGATTCGAACTCTCGGATTTTATGACCACACATTACATAGCTATGCTCCCTCTATGCTTCACTATAGTTCAGTCCGGTATAATATTTTTCCGAATAGGAACAGTCAATGCTATTTCAGCAAAAGTATCCAAGAATTTTTACTCTTTTTCCTTAACGTATCTCTTGTCTGAAAGGGAGAAATAGCTCCAACAACATTTGATAAGTAAGGGATTTGGCCAATTAGAACCTCAGTTATGCAACTAAAAAGTTTTGTTTTGCGCGTTTCCCATTTGTAATACTTATCTAATTCTTTTTGCGCAATACTAATATCCTTTTTAATTCTCGTTGCCATATCAATATCGCCCTGTTTAATTGCTTTGCACCATTCAAAAAAAACATTCCTGAAAGATACTATTTCTGGTCTGCTACGTAGTATTATCGCTTCAGAAAGTGTTGACGGTATCGGTAAGTGATACAATTCTGGGCTAAGATCTATATTCATAATCTGCGATACATCTTCTGCAGTAATATCAACGGGGCTCCGCACACCTTGATACGTAGGTAGAATAGAACCATCAAAGTAAATTGATTCTGATTCCATGGAATCATAGATACCGTACATTATGCTTTCTTTCATAATTCCCATGGACTCTTTTGCGTGATTATTATCTCTAACAGAGGCCCAGAGTTCGCAGTCGTTTAGCCATTTATTATAATACTTCGTCAACTCACTCTCGTCAAAAAAATAATGTTCATGCATATGGTCTTGTTTCTTTATCGCCCGAATAATTTTCTCCTTGTTTGCAATCATTATTTCCTCGGCAGCATCTTTTGCCTGTGCTAATTTGTGGTTATTATGGTACAGGGACGCGTCTAAGTCTTGAAATAATAAAGCTATCTGATCCATATTAGCAAGCCGAGATTCAACCATGTGCGCATGCTCGTCAACTACTCCCAAATCAATCAGCTTGTCCATATTAAACATGGATAGATGAGATGCATCTATTCTATCAAAAAGCACTAATGCAAATAAAAGAAACTTTCTATTATCAACACGGGTATGCCTTGATGTATATGTTAATTCGTTTTCAGAAAAGTCTTTGTCATACCCGCTTATTATCCCCTCTTTTATCATCAATGCTTCCCAGCTATTCAGAGCCGAGTATCCAAGCCGTAATGTTGTATGGTTTCTCACGTTTATACAGGTCCTTTCTCAGATTTTAAAAATAATCAATTGAAACCTATATCAATTGATTTTAATTATTCATTTTTCTCATTCTGCAATTTCGTCCTTGAAACTGTGAAATACTTCAGCACTTCATACCTGAACTCTGTATCATTCCACATTTCAAAGTCGCAGGCGATAAAGGGGTGTGCCATTGTCCCACCACCTTTGCCCTGTTTTGAGGTAATGCCAATCGCATTCGTCAGATCAATCCATTTCTTTGGTGTCAGCGTAAACTGCGGAGTTTTGGCATCAACCACAAGTTTTTGAAATGATACTTCATTGAATTTCGGATTATTGTTTCGCTCCCACGCAGCCAAGAACTCAACTGTGTTGCGACTACGCAGCCAGCTTTGGATTAAGTAGCTCGGATTTTCAGCATCAAATCTGCGTGCAATTTCAGTCAAGGAAATATAATCATCGGACGGATGCAGATATTTGGCTACTGTTTCTTCGAGGTAGGCGTTCATTTTAGTTTCATAGATTGGCGCCTCGTCCTTTAAAATCGACTTGAAGATCACGTCCAAATATCGCTCCCAATCCGCTGCTCTGATGGGAGACAGTTTATTCACACGAACTAAAAACTTCTCTCTGGTTAGAGCATACGCCCACTCCAGTTCTTCTTTGGTCGCTCTTGGCATCTGTATTCACCACTTTTGCTTGATTGGGGTTCCGGCAGTTTTCACCTTTCAAGAAGTACACGTTGCAGTATTCTTCGAATGTGATGATACCTTTTGTGTACTTTCCGTTGTTCAGAAGCTTATTCAGAACATCTCTGCTCCAATGCGCATTCCCAGAGGGGGAAGAGATTCCGTGGTCGAATAAATAACCCTGAATAGCTTCTAAGCTGTTTCCGGCACTGTAGAGTCCGAATATAGTTTTGACGACTTCCGCTTCCTCTGGCACAATTTCAACAAGCCCCTGCTTGTCTCTCTTGTAACCATAGCAGATTCTTCCGAAAAGTCTCGAGTCGAATAACGACAATTTCATAATTTTGGTTCCTTTCTAATTATACTGATTTCGGCGTGAGTTTTCAATACAAAACACAAATATTAGTGGATTTAATGAAAATTCAAAACCTTTATATTAGTGCTTTATATTGTCGGCTGATTGTTTGGGGCTTGTTTTGATATGAAAATGGAGCGGATTTCCTTGAAAATCCGCTCCAAATCAGCATTTATTCACTTATTTGTGGGATAAAAAGAGACAAACAGGCTTGTTTCAGCTTGTTTGTCTCTTTTGTCAATGGGGTACGAAAAAGATGGACTTGCGTTTTTGGTAGATGGATTTGAACCCTCGTAGAAATGTAAAAGGGTAACTGCGATAGCGAGCCGTTGTGATTGCGTTTACAACCGGACAAGCGAGTCGAGTGAAACCTTTTACGGAAAGGAGGGATCCTAAAAGATCAGCTTTGCCAACCGGCCTTAAATACGAATTTATCAAATATGGAAGCGTAGGGCAAAAAAGATGTTATAGTGAATCCATCTTGTTCTTTATTTAATACTGGCAAGAATGGATATTGCAGTCCTCTTTTCTTCTTCCCATTCTTTTGAAAAAGGAGGATATTTCTCTAAAACATCGCCAAATTTGGCTTCTAACATCTGAAGCGCACACATCATTTCCTTTAAATAATTTCTGTACTTCATGTAACAATATTTTCTGCATCTGTGAATCGTCTTTCCAAAGTTGGGGATATTACATATCATATCTTTATAAAAGCCTAGGGCATCTAATGCGACAATTATTCGCAACCAACTATTATTATATTGTTCTTCTATACTTGTTAACACTGAAATGGAATCCATAATTGTTAAGTTTGTGATAGCAATGATATATGACTCCACCATAAACTCATAATAATAATCCCCACCAGCGTTCATCACATAATCAAACAACAAATCCAGTGCATATACGTCACAGGCAAGTTCTTCATCTGGCACTTTAAAAATCTTGGCAAAATCTGGGGATTCCAGTTCTAACGAATCAGAAACAACAGAAACCGCACTCGAATAAACTGAGAAGGCATGAGGGTCCTGCCTAGCTTTGATATGTGCCAACTCATGATAGACATAAAAATTCATGACAAATGAGTGCGCAATTTCCGCTCGGTGGGATTTCAGCAAAAACCAGTTGAGGTCAAATTCTCCGGTATCACCGCTGTAATCTTCCGAAGTAATTACGTTTTCCTCTAGTTGCGCAAGATACTGTAATGCTCTTGTTGAATTCGCCGCTAACATACACTTTTCAGACAAAAGAATCGCTGCAATATTGTACAAACGTTTTTTGGGCGTTTTTATTATTTGGTCCATTATCATTGAAAAGATAGGCTGTTTGAAATCGTTCTGCCCGTACATGTAGAAAAGGAGATTCATTGCCCCCAATAATTGAATATGATGTTCATCAAAGACAAGGTATTGAACTTCAGGACAGTTTGATACTCTACATGCGCATGTATGCTTATTAATTGATGAGCAGAATACTGGCTCAATATTTGCATTTTCCAACTTAAAGCCAGAAACGCCACTTTTAAGACGCAATTGGATGTTTGTTACGAATGTATCCGATACCGCCCCAATCAGAACACGATCTCCAAGTAATACATTTTGGATTGAGTTGGTCATTAATTATTCTCCATATTTATAAGATCGTTCAATTTGGCCAGGAAGGCGGTTACGGCCTTTCCTTTCCCTTCAACTACAAGTGCGTTGTTTTGTAAAGCTTTTTTTGCTTCTTTAAGAAGGTCTGGATTATTTTTAATAATATTAAGAAGATCATCAACCGAGTTGTTGATCTTAATTCCACCTAGTTTCACTATAATTTCTTGCCGAGAAAAAAACTCAATAAGCATGGGAATTTGAATTAATGCAACGATAAACTGACCAACGCTAATAATTAGGGTTGCAATTTCAACCCCTGCGCTAGAATGTGTTTCTAAACCATTAATACTATATGGTCTGAGATGATGAATTAATGAATCCATATCATGGGTACTATTCTCGATATCAATATACAGTTGATTAGTCATTATAATGTTCTCCAACTATCTTAATATTGGGGCCTTGTATTCGTACTCTCAAAGTTTTTTCCTAAGAAATGCGGCTTCCGTCTATCCTAATGCCAATCGCATTCGTCATATCGATCCATTTTTGGGCGTCAGAGTAAACTGCGGAGTTTTTGCATCAACTACAAGTGAAGTCAATTCCCATGCGGTTCGAATTGCAAAAGACGTTTAAATCTACCATTTTATGAATCGAGTGTACTCAATAACATTTTGTGTGCCAAAAACACGATTCAGATAATTCCTAAATTGATCGCTAATTGGAACTGTTATTAGAATTGCCAGTCTTTTTCGTGGTCTTGAGCAGCAAACATAAAAGAGGTTTCGATTCCGAATATACGCTTTTAAATCGTTCCCGGCAAGTTGGCTTTCTTCTTTCCATAGAATATCTTCAAATTTGTAGAGGTTCCAACCACGCCCCATTACAAGCAAAACATTGTCATACTCTTCACCTTTAACTCCATGATCTGTCGAGTACATGCCGTCAACCTTGAAAAAATTGATAGCACGAACAACCTCCTCATATTGAATAGCGTAAAACCTTGCGAGAGTCGTTTTGTGATATTCTTGGGGTTCTTCTGCCTCATATAGCTTTTTTAGTCTCTCAATCTCCGGCTGGATAGGGATCAATCGGCTGTCATATGCTGCCTTTAGAACATCGTAGATTGTTCCTTGTCTTGCAATTTCCAAGCCTCTTTTTACAGCTTGCCACTGCTTCTTCTGCTTTTTAGTCTCGATAGGTCGTCTTCCAGCACCCAATGCATCAAACATCAGCTTAGTATCATTAAGCACCAATGCATTGTACAAAGGTTCAATCCTATCTCTGAAGAAAACAAAGTGTATATCGTCCTGCTCTCTGAAATGGTCGCCAAGAGCATCAAATAAATTGGGATAGTTTTGGTGCCGAGCCAACATTCTATGGGTAATCATCAAAACCTTATTGTCTGACCCCCAACCTCTTTTCTTCAGTTTTTCTTGAACAGCATTGATGTAGCTGGAAAGAACCTGATCCGGTAAATCATCTTTATAGTTTCTCTCTGTACTTCTCTGTCCGATGAACTCATTTGTGGTTATGACTATTATCTCTCCATCATTCTCATCCAGTGCTGATATCTGAGGGAGATTCGGACGGATTTGATTCAAAGCGTCAACGATAACTGCTTGTGATCTAAAATTCGATCCTTTTTTTATTTCTATTATGTTTTCACTTTGAATTGATCCACAAGCACCGTTTGATGCATAGATTGTTTGCCATGAATCGCCAAAGAATCCAAACTGGGGACCCTTTCCTAAGTCAATAAAATAGGTCAAGAACTTGTCAGTAATAATCTTAAACGTATCCTGATATTCGTCAATAAGAATCAACGGGTATTTGTCCGACAGTAGCATTCGAAACTTTTCTTTGTCAAGGAACCATGCAAAGATCTTGATAATGTCATCATGAAACAAGTGAAGTGTTCCATCTTCTTCTAAATAACGAATGCCAAGGTCATAGACAACTCGCTTTACTTCTTCAACTGTATGATCAGATGGGATGAAGTCCAGCTCCTTTGCTGCGACAACCAGGGAAGATCGGAAATTCTGTATATTCTCCCATGCAAAACTGTGTATTGTTGATGGAATGATGAAGCTGTCTGAAAAAATACGGGAAGCGATTACTTCTACCGCAGCATTTGTGTAAGTCAGGCAGGCAACATGTTTGCCATTTCGCTTGTATTCCTTTGCTTTATGCTTATCAATCCACTCAACAACGCCATGTAATGAATATGTATTCCCCGATCCAGCACCAGCTTCAACTTTGAAAGATTTGCCAGATTGCAGGACTGCAATGATTTCTTCATCGATTTTATCCGCAAGCTCTTTAGCTTTTTCATAGTTTGTTTTTTCTGACATAGTCATCACGCCTTTCTATCTTCATGGATTAATCGCTTGTGTTGACGGACAGGCGCTTCTTTTTCTGGCATCTTGGCTTGATCGTTGAGCCAGATGAGGCCATCTCTGATATATGTGGGTATATGGAAATCCTCATATTTGGGATCTGTCAATAACTTAATTGCAAAATCAGTTTTGCTTTCTCCAGATTCACTTTCCTCAAACAAAGGTATTTCGGTCGCATCCTCTGCGATTCCAAACAACGCTCTATTCACATTTTGAATGGATTCCTCTAGACTTCTCGGGTATGCTCCATTTTCCTCCTTTTGAAATTCAAGGTGACGGAGTGCATTTGTTCTTTTCAATGAGTCGGTGGATAGCTCAATTACTTTCTCGATTGGAATGGGTTTCGACACGGCAATTCCATAAACATCGTGACACCACCTGTTGATCGCACCGTTTGAAGAATGTAACGCTTCCGAGCGTTGGCACTTCTTATTTCGTTCGCGGACAAAGTCAACATCCGTAAAAATCAAAGTCGGGATTTCAAGGAAATCCAGGAAATCATAAAATCTATGGGCATAAGCACCGCCGACTTCAACAAGGGAATAGTATTGCGACTGGAGGGGAGGTGTCGTATTATCGAACGCCCCTGATTCAGCGCATTTCAGTATCATTTGGGGGATAAGTAATCTTTCGGTAGCACCTTCTACAAGAATAGCTTTATCACAAAAGTACAGGTCACAATAGCTGAGTTTCAAATACTTCTGAAGAAATGCAAGATTCTCTTTCTGCTCGTCTGTCTGACCTTCTTGGTAGAAGTGCTGCAAATCTTTGCAGTTTACCCCGTTCGTTGTTCTTCGCATATACCTTACTTGCTTAAAGTCAACAGTATTCGCTACGTGAGAAGAATGAGAAGAAAGAATAGTCTGCAAATGTCTTCCAGCACCGATGGACTCTTTGAGGAACTTACTCACAAAACCTACAAATGTTGATTGCAGTTGGGGATGCATATGAGCTTCAGGCTCTTCAATAAGTAGCAAAGGTATCGTCGTTGCGTTTGCAACAACAGCCCTGGAAAACTCGGTAAGAATCAAGGAAATCTTAATTAAATTCTTATAGCCCAATCCATTATGCGTACTTGGCAAGCTTTCACCCCCGTCGGAGGAGGTGTACATTAGGTCCGTATTGCTCATTATTTGATTCTTCAGTGAGATGTTAGAACTTGCCTTCAACTTCAAATCTTCTGCTGAAGGATATCCGAAATGGATCATTCCGGCAATAATTTGATTCATGAGCGCATCAATTCTTTCCTGCGCTGAAAAGCCGACATCATCAACATATCGATTGAGTTCACTAATGATTGGACTAAAGGCCGACTCCAGTTCCTGTTCCTCGGGATTAAACACTTGATTCATCATACCAGCAAGAGGATGATCGTTTTTGTTCTCCGACTCATCGAGATTTCTTTCTGCTTCGATAGTTCGGTAAGTGAACAGTTTTCGTAACAAGCTTGAAGGGTTCTCCTGGCAATCTTCAACATTGCTCGGATTGACAGCCAAAACTTTAAGGTAAAAGAATTTGTCAAAAGAGTCTTTTACTACCGCAGCAGTTAATGCTCTGTCAAAACCCTCTTGCCCTTCATCACCCGGATTATCCTTTTGGCGAGCCTGCAGCAACTGATCATAACGGCCTTTGCAGGAGGAGAACATTTCATCTGCTTTCAATTCATCAAAGGTATAAATTGCATCAATCCGGGCGCTGGTATTATTGTCATCTATGTCAATGATGAACGGGCTTAAGCTTCCAAGTGGCTGATCATCATCTTCCTCCGAGTAGTCGATATAAAAGGAAATGCTTGTTTCCGCAATCTGTTGTTTTACTTCCGATTGATCTATTTCTCCGGCCCAGTATTTTTCTATTACATCATAGAGACGAGATCTGCATTCGAGGGGATAATCATCTATTGAAAGCGTTTTCTCTTCATTGAGTACTTTCCTGATGAGATTAATTACGGATGTTTTGCCTGTATTGTTTTTTCCCACAATCAAAGTAAGAACACGATCGAGAAAAATGTCTATATTCGTGAGTAATCTGTAGTTTTCAATATGGATCTTCTGTAAGTACATTTTTTCCGCTCCCTTATGTCTCTTCCGTACACATAGTCTTGTTGGCTAAGCGATGACCTTGGATCTTGTTATGCTTCATTATTCTCTTACTCGAGGCTGGTTGGAAATCCGATTTTAAACCCTGACAGCTTTAGAGCAGGTTAACTGCACGAGTCCAGCAATCAGAAAAGATCCAATATACCAATATAATTATACCATAAGCTGGGGAATAGTTCAATGAGAGAGGGAAAAAGAAATATGGCATATTTCAATATTGGTAGCAGGGCAAAAGAATATGGTTTTTAGATTTAAGTTATCAAGGCTTATTTAGTGCATACCGCCCCGCCTTATGGCTACTGTCATAAGGCGGGGCGGTATGTGTGAAAGGAGGGTATGAAGCAATCACATGAGTTGTGTTACTTCGAGACCGCCGACGAAGACCACCTTGATCTTCTCTTTGGATTCGACGATTACGCTCTCGAGGACCTGCCTTACGATCTGATCGTCATAGCTAATCGGGTGATTCGCCAAGGCTTCAATAATCGTGAATATCTCATCAAGTCTGGATTTTGCGTTTTCACGCTTTTGCTTCGTGTCAGCAATGCGGTCAAGCTGAATCTGCAGTTTTGCCTTTTCATCCATGAGAGCCTTTGCTTTTTCCTCATCAAAGGCTTCGACATTATCGGCTGCGATAGCTTTGAGCATCTTCTGGAATTCTGCCTCAACCTCTGCGATCCTGATCTGAAGGTCGAGACTGTTGTCCTCAGTTGTTTCCGCTGATAAGCCCATGCCGATATGGAGTTTCAGCGTTTTGAGCACATCGGCATTCTGTTTGGCGGTTTGAAGCACCGCTTTCATGATGGCTTCCTGCAGGACGCTTTCCTCGATGCTCGGGGAGTCATGGCAGTATTTCTTGCCATAGTCAAGGCGATTGATGCACCGCCATACCACTTTCTTCTTGCCATTGGCTGCCCAGGTGCATCTGCGATATGGCGTTCCGCATTCTCCGCAGATCAGAAGCTCTGTTAGAGCGTATTTGCTGGAGTATCGACCTTGCTCGGTTTTCGTGCCGACCTGCTTGACCTTCCCTTGGGCATCGTATCCCACGAAGACCGCATTGTGATACTCCGCGGATTCATAGATCATTCCTTTATGCGCAAAAGCATAGAGCACATCCCGATCAACACCTCGGTGGTGCATGAGGTATGCATAGACTCTGCGCATATTATCGTTCTTCTCCGGCAGCACAAAAGGTTCTGCCGTTTTCTTTTCGATAGGCGGCGAGACGGTCAGAACACCGGACGCGCCGCCCAGCAGATATACCATCGCTTCGGGATAGGATTTGTTATAGAAACGGCGGACGAAGTCAACGGCATCGCCGCCTTTCTGTTCGTACTGATGAAACCAGAGGTTTCCGCGAATAGTGACCTTCTGTGAGCCGTCCCGCCATTCGTATTCGGAGCCGGAGCGTTTCAGTGCTTCTCCCTGACTCCGCAGCAGATCGGCAAGGTCTGTCCTTCGCGCCTGTTCTTTCTGCTCATCGGTAAAATGAATATATTTTGTGGGCATAGTATAGCTGCTGACATCCTTGCACAGCGTGAAGTGGTCGAGGTTGAAGGTCAGATTGATGAGATCCTTCTCGGTGGGGTTTTCCAGCTTGGTGATGCCAATAAGAAACTGATCGTATTCGTGGTAGTCGAAGCTCTCCACCCTCCTGGCGAGGTAGTTCAGCTCGTCCAGATTGGCGATGCGGTCTTTCAGCATGGAGAGTTCCTCCGGCCAGTAGACCTCTGTCACGAATGCTGACTGCGGGGCATCCTTGCCCTCAATGGCGTGGATCTCAGCAAGCTTTGCGTACAGTTTGTTTTCGCTGATGGGAAACTGAACGTCGATCTCATGATCGGCATTCCTGATTCTGATTTTGATCATTTCTGAGCCGTCCTTTCCTTATATTGAATTGCGCCAAGACCGAATCTGCGGATTGCCATTGCGTTGCAAATGAGAGCGAACATTTTGGGTGCGATCAGCTCGGTATCGGCGAGATCGCTGATCGTGATGTGCTTCGTGCCAAGGTAGAGATCTTTGGCACAGCAGAGGAGGGTGTAGCCGTTCTCGGTGCTGTCCTTTGGCTTGAAGCTGTCGAACTTGATCTCGTTGCGTTCTACGAAGTTTCTGATTTGCATCCAGAGCTTGTGCTCGGCAGTCAGAAGGTAGAGCGCAGACATCAGGGCGAAGTTTTTCTTGTCGAGCTTGCGGATCGCCTCTACAAAGGCCAGCCTGTGTTTTTCGTTTCTGAAGTTCATATGGAGTTCCTCGCTTTCATTGATGAATTGATTGAGCCGTCTGTGAAAGGCAGCGTTGTGGATGTTCTTCATTGTCTCAGCCATAACCTCAGATCGGTCTGCAGCTCCGGCAACAATTCGTTCCTCGATGCATGGGCATTGGCTGACTGTGCATTTTTTCTTTCTGTTGTAATAGAGGCACAGACGGCAGTCGCACATTTCTGCCGTGTATTCAAAACGACGCAGAACCATCACGCCGCTGCCTCGTGGGGGAAAGCCCTTTACTTGCGTCATCATTCGCTCGAGGGCTTTCTGACTCGGTGAATCTGAAAAGATCATCGTCTTGCTCCTTTGTCTGTGAAATAAAAAAAGAGCCAATCGTTTCTTTTCAAAACGATTGGCTCCGATGGCAACAAAAAACGGCAGGTAGTATCTGTTACTGTCTGCCGTCCTTGTACTGTATTCAGTTGTTACTTGGGTTCGTATCTATCTTCAAAGTGAAAAAGCCGTTTTTACATCTACGAATTTGAAACTTTGAAAAACGGTGTTTGGGCAGCAAAAAAGCCCGATAAAATCGGGCTTTTTGCCGGGTACATCTTTTTCGTACCCTTTTGATGGCGCGGAAGGAGGGATTTGAACCCTCGCGCGTGGTTTAGACGCCTACTCCCTTAGCAGGGGAGCCCCTTCGGCCACTTGGGTACTTCCGCATGCGGTATGAAAAAACTGGCGGAGAGAGTGGGATTCGAACCCACGGATGCCTTCACATCGCCGGTTTTCAAGACCGGTGCTTTCAACCACTCAGCCATCTCTCCGTGCGCGCAAAAGCATGACAGACTCAAACGCAGGACTTATTCTACCACACTCCGTGCCGCCTGTCAACGAATTTCTGAACTGCCGGACATGTTTTTTTGCTCTCTGTCGAGAGAACGGAGAAAAAAGGGAAGGGAAAGACTGTACAAACCGCCGGCACTGTGCTATACTATGTATAAGCCGTGGAGTATCCACGGACTGTTTGTATGCTGCGCGGGGCCAATGGGCCCATGCGTTCATGTATAACCGGGACACGCCGGAGGTCCACTCCCTCCCCGTGCTTCCCTCTTGATCCACACGGCAGACGGGCGCGATTCCCGGACTCCGGCGGCGATGCAGGGCCGGCCGGCGGACGGGTGCGTCCCGGTTTTTCTGCGCCCATTTTGCGGCGTGTGCCGTGGGGAGAACAACCCACTATAAAGGAGAATTTGCAAAAAATATGGCAGAAAAACTGAAAATCATCCCTCTGGGCGGTCTGAATGAGATCGGCAAGAACATGACCGCCTATGAGTACGGCGGCGAGATCATCGTGGTGGACTGCGGCATGGCCTTCCCCGGCGACGACATGTACGGCATCGACTGTGTCATCCCCGATGTGTCGTATCTGGTGAAGAACAAGTCCCGTCTGCGGGGCCTGTTCATCACCCACGGCCACGAGGATCACATCGGGGCCATCCCCTATGTGCTCAAGCAGATCAACATGCCCATTTACTGCACCCGCTTCACCGCCGGACTCATCAAGCTGAAGCTCCAGGAGCACCGGCTGCTGGACAGCACCAAGCTGGTGACGGTGGAGGCAGGCCAGACCGTGAAGGCCGGCAAGTTCCAGGTGGAGTTCATCCATGTGAACCACTCCATCGCCGACTCCGTGGCCTTTGCCATCCATACCCGCATGGGCACCGTGGTCCACACCGGAGACTTCAAGATCGACTCCACTCCCATCGACGGGGAGGTCATCGACCTGGCCCGGTTCGGCGCCCTGGGCAAGGAGGGTGTCCTGGCCCTGCTGGCGGACTCCACCAATGTGGAGCGCCCGGGCTATACCATGAGCGAGCGCACCGTGGGCAAGACGTTTATCCGGCAGTTCACCGGGTGCAAAAAGCGCATTATCGTCACCACCTTCGCCAGCAATGTCCACCGCATTCAGCAGGTCATCGACGCCGCCGCCGCCTGCGGGCGGAAGGTGGCCGTCACCGGCCGCAGCATGGAGAACATCATGAAGGTGTCCACGGAGCTGGGGTATATGAAGCTGCCCAAGGGCACGGTGATGGACATCAACCGCATCAAGGGCCTGCCGTCCCAGCAGCAGGTCATCATCACCACCGGCAGCCAGGGCGAGGAAATGAGCGCCCTGTACCGCATGGCCTTCTCCACCCATAAGCAGATCGACATCGGCCCCCAGGACAAGGTCATTATTTCCGCCTCCGCCATTCCCGGCAATGAGGTGACGGTGGGCCGGGTCATCAACGAGCTGTTCCGCAAGGGGGCCGATGTGGTGTATGACAAGGCGGACATGCTGCATGTGTCCGGCCACGCCTGCCAGGAGGAGCTGAAGATCATCCACGCCCTGACCAAGCCCCGGTTCTTCATCCCTCTGCACGGCGAGCAGCGGATGCTGCAGATCCACAAGCGGGTGGCGGAGTCCATGGGCATGGATCCCAACAGCATCTGCGTGGCGGAAAACGGCTCCGTTATCGAGCTGACCACCAAGCACATGAAGTGCGAGACGTCCGTTCCCGCCGGAGAGGTGTTTGTGGACGGCTCCGGCGTGGGCGATGTGGGGGCCGTGGTCCTCAACGACCGGAAGCTCCTGGCCGAGGACGGCATGGTGGTCATCGTGCTGCCCATGTCCTCCCACGACCATCGGCTGCTGTGCCAGCCGGAGATCGTCACCCGGGGCTTTGTATATGTCAAGGAATCCGAGGAGCTTTTGCAGGAGCTGCGGGACATCTCCGAGAACGCCGTGGACGGCATGTCTGCCCGGCGGCGGAAGGACCAGGGCGAGGTGTGCAAGACCGTCCGCGCCGCCGTCAGCAGCTATCTGTTCAAGCATACCAAGCGCAGCCCCATGGTGATTCCCATGGTGACCATGCTGTGAGCGCAAGATGATGTGTATTTAGTGCAATATAATGACAAAACCCCTTCCGCTGCTGCGGAGGGGGTTTTGTGCTGGGGGGGGAGCTCTGCCCCTCCCACTTTGCTATGCGGTTTATTCCCGGGGAGCATCCGGCGCTTCCGGGGGTTCCGGCGACGGAGAAGCCTCCCCGGCGATGGTGGGGATAAAGGCTCGGGCGATCTTTCCCCGGCCCCGGTGCTTGATATAAAAGTATCCGATGGTGCTGAACACCACGGCGCCGATGAAGTTTACGAACAGGTCCGCCATGGTGTCGTACAGGCCAATGTCCAGATACCCGTCGAAGCCCAGGTCCCGGCCGTTGACGGCCACGGAGGTGATATCGTCGATGGTGACGGGGATGTTGCTGTTGGTGGGGTCCAGCATCACGGAGGTGACGGAGTGGACAATGGTGTCCTTCTGCATGTCCATGTGGAACACCCGGTCCATGCCAAACTCGAAAAACTCCCACAGAACGCCCACGGTCATGGAAAAGCAGAAGGCGGCCAGGGCCACATATACCGGCGACAGCTGGAATTTGATGCGGCTGTTGCGGTTGAGGATATCGATCAGAGCAAAGCCTGTGGCGGCGCAGAGAAAGCCGGTGGTGGTGTGGAGCATGGAGTCCCAGTGGGGGTAGGTGATGAAATAGCAGCCCAGCTCGCCCAGAATTTCCGCCGCGAAGATGAACAGCAGGATGATGATCTCCAGGGTGGAGGGCAGCTCAATGCCGAAGTTCTGCTGGATGAAAAACGGCAGCATGAACAGCACCAGCACCAGCAGGCAGATAAACGCGCTTTCATACTCCTGCCGGATGATGGAGGACACCAGGGTGCCGATAACGATAAGACGCAGCACCAGATATACGGCAAACACAGCCGGCTGACGGCGGATGATGGGGCCCAGGTCCCGGAGGCTATGACGGGGCGGCTTGGGGGGATGTTTCATAACGGATTCCTTTCTCGTTGTGGTGTTGGCCTGATAGACAAAGAGCCGCAAAACTCGACGGTTCTGCGGCTCACTGGTACCCCCGACCAGACTCTAACTGGTGGCCTACCGCTTAGGAGATGGACCCAGTGCATATATTCCCTATCAACAGGGATAAAGAAAATGCAGTTATATCAAGGCTTTTCTCCATGTTCTCTATAAACCTTGTACAAGCAAAATCAAGCAAAAACAAAGGATTTTAGCCCCCTATTGTTTGCACTCTGTTTGCAAAGGCGCGAAATTTGGCGTTAGCCAAAAGTTCAATTCCCGTCGAGACTTAATTATATTCATGGTATCGTGGACATAGTTTACCATACATAGAGGTTCATTACAAGAGGTATTGAGCCAGTGAAAGTGCCTGTTTTATCTTTCTCAGGAAAGGTAAAGCAGGCACTTTTTTTCATATCTAAACTTAGAAAGAAATGAGGTGAAATCATGAATACACAGATTATTGCCATAGCCAACCAAAAAGGTGGTGTCGGCAAAACAACCACTTGTGCCAATCTTGGAATTGGTCTGGCGCAGTCCGGGAAGAAAGTCCTTCTGATTGACGGAGACCCACAGGGAAGCCTGACCATCAGCTTGGGCAATCCTCAGCCTGATAAGCTGCCCTTTACACTGTCAGACGCTATGGGCCGTATTTTGATGGATGAACCAATTCGTCCCGGCGAGGGTATCCTGCACCACCCTGAGGGCGTAGACCTGATGCCTGCGGACATCCAGCTATCTGGTATGGAGGTATCTCTGGTAAACGCTATGAGCCGAGAAACCATTCTGCGACAATATCTGGACACGCTGAAGGGGCAATACTCCCATATCCTTATTGATTGCCAGCCCTCCCTGGGTATGCTTACGGTCAATGCACTGGCTGCCGCTAATAGGGTTATAATCCCCGTCCAGGCAGAGTATCTTCCAGCTAAAGGTTTGGAGCAGCTTTTGCAAACTATCAATAAGGTTCGCAGACAAATCAATCCCAAGCTGCAAATTGATGGGATTCTGCTGACGATGGTAGACAGCCGAACCAATTTTGCCAAAGAAATCTCCGCTCTTCTGCGCGAAACCTATGGCAGTAAGATCAAGGTGTTTACATCAGAAATTCCTCATTCTGTCAGGGCTAAAGAAATCAGTGCTGAAGGAAAAAGCATTTATGCCCATGATCCTAATGGCAAAGTGGCTGAGGGCTACAAAAATCTGACGAAGGAGGTATTGAAACTTGAAAAGCAGCGCGAAAAAAATAGAGCTGGCCTCAGTAGATGACCTGTTTTCTACAGAAGAAAGTCGGCAAGACGAGCAACTGGAAAAAATTCAGGAAATTCCCCTATCTGAACTGCATCCGTTCAAGGATCACCCCTTCAAGGTCAAGGATGATGATGCAATGATAGAAACCGCAGACAGCATCAAAAAGTATGGTGTGTTGGTTCCTGCGATTGCCAGACCACTGCCTGATGGCGGTTATGAGCTGGTAGCCGGTCACAGACGCCGCAGAGCCAGCGAATTGGCCGGAAAAGAAACCATGCCTGTCATTGTGC
>ERZ772886.2180-NODE-2180-length-16251-cov-7.070449_pt1 | contig 16251 bp, 8 predicted proteins | sample MGYA00512128_ERZ772886 | MGnify/ENA primary metagenome ERZ772886 (study PRJEB29015, sample SAMEA2737698) | human gut metagenome | biome: human gut; feature: human-associated habitat; material: faeces | place: China | collected 2012 ... | reverse complement strand
AAAGGGAGGTGGGTTGCCGCAAGGCAAGCCGGAGGGATTTTGTGGAGTTATATGGAATTTAAAAAGAACGTGCGTGACCTTTAATCCCTCAGTCTGTTCGCGTTGCTCACAGCCAGCTCCTGACGGGAGCCCGTCCCCTTTGTCACTACGTGACATTTCCCCACACCGTGGGGAATCACCCTTTACAAGGGAGCCTAATTTAATCCCTCAGTCTACTCACTTCGTTCGCAGACAGCTCCTGACGGGAGAGAGTCCCCTTTGTCGCTCCGCGACATTTCCCCACACTGTGGGGAATCACCCTATGTGAGGGAGCCTTTTGTCGTTTCCCCACACGTGGGGAATCACCCTATTTGAGGGAGCCTAAAAGCCCTCTGTTTTTACCCGAAAATACCGTAAAAATGTTCAAAACCGTGTTCAATACTTGTCAAAAAGTTCAAAACTCGAAAACGTTAACAATTTGTTCATAATTTTACAACAACATTGCCAATTTTGTTTGCCACTTTTGCCCAAAAATAACAATTCTATTTGTTCAATACAGAAAATCAACAAATTTGTGTGAACAATTTATTGACTTTTTTCGTTTAAAATTCTATACTTTAACTAACCATAGGAATGGTGTAATAGGGCGAAGTGCCCCCTTTTTTGAGGGAGCGCTGCCGCACGGCTGATTTACCGTGCAGTTTCCATCCCGTTTTGATACACATCCTACGGTAATATGCTCGGGTGTGTATCATCAGTTTTCCACCGATTCATTTTTACGGAAGTGGAAACGGTGGAAACCGACCGAGTTAACGTGCCGAAATCGGTTTGCTTTCTTGTAAATCAAAGAGCGGTCAGAAGTACAGCGGATTTTGTGCGAGGAATTGTTGCGGGGAGTGCCGCCCGCAGAAAAAATCGGGTACGCATACATGGTTTTAATGTAAATCTTTTTAGGAGGAAAAAACACGTATGAAAAAATCTACCAAATTGTTAAGTGTCATCTTGGCAGTTGTCATGATTTTCTCAACTATGTCCGTAATGGCGTTTGCTGCTAAGACCAATTATCGTAGCGGCGAAGAGCTTACCGCTCTTGACGCATACAGCCCGGACGGCGCGGTAACAAGGCTCTCTACCGAAGAGAGAATGTCAGTCGTATTTGACTTCCTCGATGTTACCCTTGCCGCCGCGAACATAAACATGGGCGAAGTTATTAATACTGCAGGTTTGCGCCTTGTTATCGACCTTCGCTCGGTTAATGCTCTTTGCGGAACCATCGACAGCGCACAGGCTCTTCTTAACAACGGACTTGTTAAGCTTGTCAAAGGCTTGCTCGGCATAGTTAAAGACGCTAACCTTAAAAACTGGAAGTCGGGCATGACAAGAGAAAAGAACGCTCAGCTTGACATAGTCAACGGCATTGCAACTCTTCTTAACGACAACGCAGGTCTCGTTAAAAAGGTTATCAACGACGGCAAACTCGACGTCGGCATTATCGGCAACTTTGTTGATATCTCCGGCGTTAATAAGTACCTCTCGGATCTTCCGGGTATGTTAAAAGGCCTCGTTTATCCGATGTTCGCAAGAGTTGACGATGACATGGAGCTCATCAACACTTATTCAACAACAACCGAAAATCCCGACACTCTTATCAAGAATGTCCTCATCAACGCTATGTCTAAGCCGCAGAGCTATACTTCTTATAAAGAAGACGCTTCCGGCAACTGCATAAGCAATCACATTGCTCTTCCGAAAAGCGCTGAAGCAGGCCTTCGTGATTATTATGTTAAGGGCTCAGACTCTAAGGGTGCTTACATCGAGGTATTTGAATATGATACCGCCAAGAAGACATATGTTTCTCAGGATGAGAAATATTACAAGACCGAAGAAACCGATATGGAAGGCAAGGGCACAGGCGTTTATGTTTACACCAACGCTTCGGGCGAAAACGTAAAATATTACGTTAAAGACAGCTACTTCCTTCCCTCACTTGCCACAAGCGATAAGGTTTCGGAAATCTTCAATCTTGACAGCAATACTCTTGTTTCGGCTCTCTATCAGATAGCTCCCTATGTATTTAAGGATCTTGCTCCCGTTGTTCTCAACGGTTCCGTTAAGATGCTTCTTGCACAGTGGTTCGGCGCTGAAAAGACCGAGCTCTTCGGCGGCAAGGCTTCAGAGGCCACCGCTGTTCTCGCTAAGCTTCCGCCAGATGTAAAGGCATTCTATTCTAAGGCTGCCGGCGCATATAACTGGGAGTGGTCGGACTTCACAATAGGCTCCGACGACAACGGCTATTATCGCCTTGTCAGCAAAGACGGTCTCACCGAGACCTGGCTCAAGTTTGATATGTCCACCGCTAATTCGTTCGCTAAGCTCATTAACTGGAACTACACCATCTCCGGTGATTTCGTTAACGAGTTTATGCCCACAGCTGCAAACGACGGCTCCGTTACTGCTTCGGCAGCGGGTTATACCACCGTTCTTGCATCGCTCAACGATTTTGTCGGCAAGGCAATCGACACAATTCTTTCGGATACTGCAAAGGCTGCAATCGATTGGACAAAGGGCGATAACTCAAACCTTGTTCCCAATCTTCGCAAGGCTCTTCAGTATGTAGCAGCTTATAACCCCGAGTATCTCTTCGGTACCGGCTATGAGACTGTTTATGCAGGCTACTATGACACAGTTGTAGACAAGTCCGCTTCCAATCAGGATGTTGTTACCGCTCTCGGCGCAATCGGCGTTAAGGCTCTTATGCCTCAGATAATTCTCCCGTCGGCTGCCGAGCTCAAGGGACAGAACGTAACCGCTCTTCTCGCTTGCGTAATTCGTGAGCTTGCAACTCAGTTCGTTCCGACTTACAACTATGACGCACTTATTTATGCCGATTACAACTCGAAGACCCTCGTAAAGGGTAAGGACAGCGGCTATTGGCTCGATGTTATCTTTACCATGGGCACCGACATCGGTATGAAGTATCTCTCCAAGCTTGCCGACCTCGGCTCCGATAAGGCTGGCGGCTACCAATTTGAAGCCTCCAAGACTTATAAGCTTGCGGACTTCGAAAAGAACACACGCGCTTGGGAAAAGACCATTGACTGGATAATCGACTGGGCTCTCACCTCTGACAACGAGTGGTGCTGGAAGTTCCAGAAGCTCATCAACACCGACGGCCTTGACCTCGACCTTGCTACCGCACAGGATCCGTGGGTTAAGCTCGACAAGATTATCCGCGACGTTCTTCCCGTTGAGAAGATAGTCAACGAAACCGCTGCTGACGGTAAGACCTTCCTTGAGACTGTTCTCAGAGAAGACATTATTGACAGACTTCTCAACCTTGACGTAAGCAAGCTCCTCGGTACAAACAGCGTTACGGGCATATTCAATATTCCTGCTAACAGCACTCTCAGAACCGAGGCTCTGTATCCCGCAGTATTCAGAATCGTAAGAGAACTCCTTAACAAGGTTCTCGGTAAGGTATGCGGCAACACTGCTCTTATCGCCGATTCTAACAATTCACTTGCCGCTATTCTTCAGAAGGGCTCTATTGCAGACCTCGCAGAGAAATTGATTTTAGGTATTGCCTATGCCGTTAAATCAGGCGGTCTTCTTGACGTAGCTCTTCCGTTCGTAAACTTCTTCCTCGGCTGGACTACTAACGCTCAGTCCTATGCTGAGCCTAAGCTTACAATAGATAAGGGTACACTTAACTATGTACAGCTTACAAACGGCCAGATGAATACTACTCTTAAGGTAACAAACGCATCTGCAGGTATGCTCTTAAAGCACGGCGATACATATGATCATCCTTACGTGCTCACTCTTAAGTCTGTTACCGTTAACGGCACCGAAATGCTCAAAAGCGGCGCAACGGAGCTTTCACCGTATGAAAGCACCGATGTTACTCTTAACGCGGCAGTTCCCACAGACAGCCTTGTAAAGGTAACCGCTGTTTACAGCTTCTCCTTCAAGGACGGTACTGCTTACGACGGCGACATTACTTCAACTACCTTTGAGTATGCCTCCAACGATACTACAGATGTAGGCACGGCTTGGGCTTCAGGAGAGCAAACAGCTGCAGACTTGCTTTATACATATGTTAAAATGAAGGGTGAAACCACCACGGATTATCTTGTAACAAATGTATCAAGCTTTACTTCTACAGTTTCAAACATTAACGTAATTTGGACCAATACAAGAGATACTGATTGCAAGTTCACCAAGGGTTCTATTTCCGGCTTTGATTCGAGCATCTTTGAGTCATCGGGTCAAGCGGAATCACTTGTAAATCAGAACATCACCGCGGATGGAGGTACTGCTACCGTTAATCCCATAAGAGTGAAATCGGATGCAGATGTAGAGGCTATTCCTTCAGGTTCTTCATTTGCTCTCGGTAATCACAATGTAACAGTTTACGGTGCACACAAGAAAAAGCATAAGACACTTGATATGTCTGCTCCTCTCGGCACACTCTACTATTACAACGGCACCAATATTAAGAAGGCCGTTGACAGCGAGTTCAAGGCTAACCGTGATTCTTCTAAGTATCCGGCAGAGGCTTGGAAAACTTACTGGACAGCTCTTACCGCTGCCGCTAAGCTTGTTTACGGCCCGTTCAAGAAGGCTAACCTCGGCAATTACAGTGACGACAATCTCACTGCAGCCATAACCGCTCTTGAAACCGCCGTTAAGGCTCTTGATACAGCAAGCACAACACCTTCAAGCGGTTCAGCAACCGTTACACCGGCTCCCATTGAGGCTGCTCTTAAGGCTGCCGGCGACATCAACTATCAGAACTTCGACCTCTATGCTTATTGGGCTTACGAAAAGGCAATGAAAGCCGGCAACGCTATCATTGACGCTTACAAGGGCCCCGTAGCTCCCGAAAAGTACATTGACGGCAGCTCACTTTCAGAGGCTGAAATTACTGCTATTGCCAACAAGGCAACCGCTACATATAAGAGAGCTATCGTAGCTTCCATGAAGGCTCCTTCAATCGAAGCTCAGAACGCTTATATGGATGCCGTAAAGGCTTACAAGGCTCCCAGTTATTCGGAGCTTGAAGTCCGTAACAGCGCTAAGAACATTGCTTGGTATGCAAGCTTCCTGAAGAGCGCTGCGGTTAAAACCGAAAAGCAGTTCCTTGATAAGGAAATCAAAGCCGCTAAGGCTCAGGACTACAAAGAGGCTGATTACACAGCAGGCTCTTATGCAAGATACACCAAGGCTCTTGCAGCTGCCGAGGCATTAAATGCCAACGCTGAGGCTCTTCAGTCCGAGGTATTCGATGTTAAGTATGAGCTTGAAATCGCTCAGCGCGCTCTTATGCCGAAATCGGCTTCTGCTCTCGAGGCAGGTGCTTACACCGAGCTTGAGGCAGTTATAGCTCAGGCTAAGTCGATATTCACTGACAACAGTGCATATACATTTGACGCTTCCAAGGCTGACGGCCTCACAGAGACCGAAGCTTATGCTAAGCTCGTTTCCGTACTCGGTTATGAGTACACCGATGAGAAGGGCAACACAGCAAACCTTTACAGCGGCTCCGCTGAAAACTATGCTGCAAATGACCGCTTCTATTCAAACGTTGTAGCAGCTCAGATTGACGCTGTTGTCACAAACCTCAAGAATGCTATGGCTCCGTTCGTATGCAAGTACGTAGCAGTTCCCACCACAGCGGGTTCAAGTGAGGGCGTTTCCGTAACAGAGAGCGCTTCTCTCATCACCGGCGTAACACCCGGCTCGCTCGCTACTGCCGACGACGTACTCGCAAGAGTAACGGCTAAGGATTCTTCGGCTACAACTCTTAATGTTGCCGCTAACGCTGCAGGCCTTTATGGTACAGGCGCTACCGCAACACTCAGCCTTAAGTCGAGCGGTGCTCCGGTTGCTATCTACACAGTCGTTATCTACGGCGATGTAAACGGCGACGGTGTTGTTGACGGATTCGATGCTTCCTCCATGGACCTCGCAATCAACAACAAAGCTGCTCTCACAGGCGCTTATAAGACTGCAGGCGGCCTTGCTACCGGTAAGGTTGACCTCGCTAACTACGGCCTTGTAGTTGACGCTGCTTACGGCGGAACTGCAATCGCTCAGAAGTAATTTCCTTTAAGATTACTTAAGTTAAAACCCGGTGGGGGAGTTTTCTCCCCCACAAGGGCGTATGTAATGGGATATTCTTAAAAAGATTAGAGCATATACTTTAAAAGTGCGGCGGAATAGTTTTGTGAAAAAACGGTACAAAGCTTGTAAGCCCGCGAGGAAATAACTTTATTTGTGATAGCGTAAGGGATATTTTCTTTCGGCGTGCCATTTTTATTCACAAATTATTGACATTGTGCTCTCAAAAGTGTATATTTAATATTGATTAAGAATAGAAGGAGGCAAAAAATGACCAAGGCAAAAAAGGCTATTAGCCTTATTGTATCTGTAGTTATGCTCCTTGGCGTGCTTGCAGTCGGCGTTTTCGCAAATGATAATACCGGTGTCGCAGAAAACGGCACTATCGCTTTATCGTTTGACAAGGCGTCATATAACGCAGGCGATACAGTCAGGGTTACCGTAAAATTAACCACAGATTATTATGCTGCAACGGTTTCTGTTCCTGTTCAGTATGACAGCAGTGCTGTTAAGTTTGTAAGCGGCACAACCGCTTCAACGCTGTTCGGTGCAGGCGATGCAACAAAGACGGTCGTAAATGATGCTGCTGCGGGCGGCAAGACTTATGTCTATGTCGGCGTATTACCGCAGGCTGCCGGCGGAGCTGTTGCTCAGAAGGCAAACGGCGTCGTACTTTCGACCCTCACCTTTACCGCTACTAAGGCCATTTCCGATACCGCGGCCGCTTTCGGTGTGCTTAACGATCAGAAAACAATGACCAATCTCGGCGGTAAACTCTATGTAGGTTCCTACAAGACCTCTGATGTAACCTCTACGGTTTATACCACAGGTCAGAAACTTACTTTCCCGGTAATGAAGGCTGCTGCTGCAGCTGATCCGGAACTTCAGCTCTCTGAAACAGGAAAAGCTAACGGTGTTATAATTGATAAGGTTTCAACTTGTGCCAACGGCAACGGCTTCGTTTACGGTATTGCAACCGATACTGGTGATTCCATTGCTGACGCTTTGCAGACTCCCGCCGGTTCAATTCAGGTAACTGAAAACGACCAGGGTCAGATGAGCACAGGCGCAAAAATCGAGCTTCTTAACGATAGCGGCGAAGTTGTTGAAACTTACTATTTCATCTTCTTCGGTGATATTAACGGCGACGGCTTAATAGATCCTATTGACGTTACACTTGTTGAAGGTGTTGCAAGTTATTCCGATTTCGACTTTTCAGCTGATGATGGCTCGATAACCGGTATAGCTGCTGATGCTAACGGCGACGGCTTAATAGATCCTATAGATGTAACTTATTTAGAGGGCGTTGCGAGTTACTCTGATTTCCCGACTCAGGCAGAGACAGCTGCTGTAGTTGCTGCTGCAAAGGGAATATAAGTTTATAAATTGTTTTATAGGAGGTAAATCAGATGCGCAGAAAAGTGCTTTCTGTTATTATGGCTGTTGTCATGATGATTTCCTGCTTTGCGTTTATGGCGAGTGCTTACACTTATAATCCTACGTTGAAAACCGGCGAGGTTAAAGTCATTGCAACAGCAGATAAAACAACAGTCAGCCCCGGAGATACAGTCAAAATAACGATGACTATTGACCCGGGTTCAAAAACCGGTTTTGGTGCTTTTGCTAACACGATTCTTTATAATGGCGATCAGCTTACTCCCGTTGGTTCCAAAATTACGGAATTCAGAACTTGGGAAGGCGATTGCGCTGCTTCGTTTGCAAATCCCAACGCATCAGGTAATATGAATCTTGATGTTGCCAAGATGCTTAAAACCGCAATGTCCGAGGAGGAACTTGCCTATTTTAATAAGGGCATCCAAGTAATGGGTAGTAGTACTTCTGCTGCCAAAAGATGGAATCCGGTAGCCGGCGAAGCTTACTTGTCTTTCAAAATGACTGTTTCCGATTCCGTAAAGCCCGGCGATGAAATTTGGGTTGGTGCTCACGGTGCAGCATTTGATAAAAAGATGGCTTTCTTTGCTGAAGGAACATCTCGTATGGATATGTCTGTATATGATTTGACCAATTCAATGGTCAAATTGACCGTTGCAGGTGCTGAGCCGTCTTATTCTGTAGCTAAGTATAAGACTCAGGTTAAGTTCACAGGCGATAAGACAACTGCTCCGGATGATCTCTTCCAGTTCAGACTTACTTCGGTTATCACAGCTGCTGACTTCGCTGCTATGAACTCAAACGGCAATACAATTAAGAGCGTTGGCTTCATTGCTGCCAACACAGGCGCTGTCGATGCAGATGCTGCTAAGGCAGCAGTTGAAAAAGGCACCGCACTTCCGTCAGCTTGGAAAGCTGCTTCTACCGACTATGTAAGTCGGGCAGACGCTTCTTCCGATGCATACTTCGGCGCAATCGTCAAGAATATCTCTCATGCTTCTCAGGCAACTGATATTGACTGCATCGCTTATGTATGCTACAATGACGGTACTGCCGATCATTATGTTTGGTATTCCGCAGCTGTAACTGCTAAAGTTGCTTCAGGATATGATGCTGCTGTTGCTGCTTGGAAAGCTCAGTAATTGAATTTTACCAAGAAACCACAGCGAAACTTTACTATCGGTTCGGCTGTTCAAAACTGAATATTCCGTTCCGACATTAAATTTTATTATTATATCTTGAAAGGAGATTAAATCTCAATGAAACAGGTTTATCAAACACCGGATTTCGATGTTTCTGCATACGAGCTTGATGATATCATCACAATCTCCATAGGCACCGGCCCCGTAGAGGGCGGCGACTCGGGTTGGGTTGAGATCTGACGCTCACGTAGCAATCGATCCGATTTATTAACAATCATAAGCAGAGCAAGGTTCGCCTTGCTCTGTTTTTTTGTGCCCTGTTTTACATTTTGTGCACCATTCCGTTTCTGTACCCGATTCTGATATCGTGTGCCTATTCTGTTTTTGTACTTAATTTAGGTGTTGTATGCCTATTTTTTTGCGTGTCATATGAGGAGCTTTCCACACACCCCTGCCCGCCCTTTTCACTATTCGTTTTCCACTTCCGTTTTCGTCTTTTTACTTTTCAGCCTCCCTTGCAGAGAGCAAGCCTCACCAAAGCAGTTTGGAAGCTTTTTGCCTCCCTTGAAAAGGGAGGAGGGTTGCCGAAGGCGACTCGGAGGGATTTCATAGGAATTTACGGAATTTAAAAAGAATGTGCGTGACCTTTAATCCGCTTTTGCCTCCCTTGTAAAGGGAGGTGGGTTGCCGCAGGCAAGCCGGAGGGATTCTGCGGAGTTATATGGAATTTAAATAGAAAGCAAATTACTTTTTAATCCTTCAGTCTACTCACTTCGTTCGTAGCCAGCTCCCTTTACAAGGGAGCCTATTAAATCCCTCAGTCCGCTCGTGGACTCGCGTCCAGCTCCTGACGGGAGCCCGTCCCCTTTTGTCACTTCGTGACATTTCCCCACACCGTGGGGAATCACCCTTTACAAGGGAGCCTTTTGACATTTCCCCACACTGTGGGGAATCACCATATTTGATGTAGCCTGAAAGCGGCTGCAATGTAAATTCGGCAGTCGAAAGAGACATTTATGCAAAAAATCTGCGATTTTTTGTCGCAATTTCGAAATTTCGGCAGATTGACGAATAATTAACACATTGATTATTTATTTTGACGGAGTAATCATCAATATATTGTGTAGTTGCTCATTTGCACCCCACAGATGTATTCGTCATTTTTTCAAATTTGCGGCTGTTTAGTTTAACAAATTCAAATAATAGTTAAAAAACATCTAAACGTCCGCAATTTTGAGTTCGATTTGTTTGCCGCGTCGTATTTTTGCGTTGACAAGAGTCTTTTTTGTGCTATAATTACAAGTGAACGGTAATTCACTACACGTGGTTATCTATGGTGCGCCGCTTTTGCGCAGCACCGTTTCGTTAATTTTATTAAACGGAGGTCACGATATGGACACAAGATTTGCAATTTCGGAGTACAATGACGCTGTTGCAGTCAACAAAGAGCTTGATGAGCTTATTAAAAAGCCGATTTACACCATCAAGCCGGAGGCTCTTAAAAAATACGAGGATGAGTATTACAACAAAAAGTGCCTCAAATCAAAAGCACAGATTGAGGAAGCTCGCCAGATAATCCCCGGCGGCGTTCAGCATAACCTTGCTTTCAACTATCCCTTCCCGCTTGTTTTCACAAAGGCAGAGGGTGCATATCTCTATGACGTTGACGGCAACAAGTATTTTGACTTCCTTCAGGCAGGCGGCCCGACTGTTCTCGGCTCCAACCCGAAAGCTGTTCGTGAGCAGGTCATCGACCTCCTTAATACTTGCGGTCCCTCAACCGGACTTTTCCACGAGTTTGAGTACAAGCTCGCCAAAAAGATTTCCGACAGCGTTGAAACCGTTGATATGTTCCGTATGATGGGCTCGGGCACCGAGGCTTGCATGGGTGCGGCTCGTATCGCGAGACTTGCTACAAAGCATAAGAACATCATAAAGATGGGCGGCGCTTACCACGGCTGGTCAGATCAGATGGCATACGGTATCCGCGTAAACGGCACCAAGTTCACACAGGCTCACGGTGTTCCGCTCAACTGCTTCATGTTCATTCAGGAGACTACTCCGAACGATCTTGACGATCTTGAGAAAAAGCTCAGACTCAACCAGTTCCGCGGCGGCACAGCAGCCGTTTATATGGAGCCGGTAGGCCCCGAGAGCGGTACTACCCCCATCACCGTTGAATATGTTAAGGGCGTTGAGCGTCTTTGCCGCAAATACGGCGCACTCCTCGTATTCGATGAGGTTGTTACAGGCTTCCGTATCGGTATGGCAGGTGCTCAAGGTTACTTCGGCGTATCGCCCGACCTTACCATATTCGGTAAAGTTATTGCAGGCGGTTATCCGGGTGCAGGCGGCATCGGCGGTAAGAGAGAGTACATGAAGTATCTCGGTGCAGGCCTTGATTCGAGCGGTAAGAAGATCCACAAGGCTCTTGTCGGCGGCACAATGACCGCTAACCCGCTTTCATGCTGCGCAGGTTACTTCACTCTTGAAGAAATCGAAAGAACAAACGCTTGCCAGAAGGCAGGTCAGATGGGCGACAGAATTTGTGCGGGTCTTAAAGAGCTCGTTAAGAAGCACGGTCTTCCCTTCGTAGTTTGGAACACCGGCTCTATCTGCCACCTTGAGACAGTCGGCACAATGCACTATCAGATTAACTGGAAGAAACCGTGGGAAATCCCGGCAATTCTCGGCGAGACCGGCATAAGACAGAAGGAAATGGAGCATATGGGCGCAGCTTACATGGCAGAGGGTCTTGTAACTCTCGCAGGCAGCCGTCTTTATACTTCAGCCGCTTATACTCCTAAGATGATCGACCAGGCTCTTGCTTGCTTCGACAGAGTATTTGAAAACGTCGCTGTTAAGGCTGACTGAATTTAATCCCAAGAAAACGGGGCGGACGGGTTTTCCGTCTGTCCCGCTTTGTTATAAATAACGAAGAGGTGAATACAATGGATATAATGGAAGCAAAACAGCTCGTCATTAAAGCCGGTATAGAGGTTGTTGAATACGGCCTTATCGCGAGAACATGGGGTAATATTTCATGCAGAGTAGACGATAAGAGATTCGTTATTACTCCGAGCGGACGTCCCTATGAAACTCTTACTCCCGACGAAATAGTAGTTGTTAATATCGACGATTGCAGCTATGAGGGTGACATTAAGCCGTCCTCCGAAAAGGGCATTCATGCCGAGGCATATCGTCTTCGCCCCGAGGTTAATTTCGTAATTCACACGCATCAGATGCAGGCGTCCGTCATAAGTGCGCTCGGTATGGATATAAACGAGGTTGAACCCGCGTCGGCCGAAATAGTCGGCGATAATGTCCCGATTGCGGCATACGGACTTCCCGGAACCGGCAAGCTTCGCAAGGGCGTTGTCGAGGCTATAAAGCGTTCGGACTCCAAGGCCGTAATTATGGCTCACCACGGTGCTCTTTGCATGGGTAAGGATTACGACGAAGCGTTTAAGGTGGCGGCAGAGCTCGAAAAGATCTGTGAAACTACCGTTAAAAACAGATATCATCTCATCACCGGTAAGGTAGCCGAGACCTTAGGCGACGTAGCCGAGTATATCGGCACTCTCTTTGACTCGAGTGCCAAGGAGGCTCCGGTATTTGAGCCGTGCAACAGCGAACGTGACGGCAGCGTGTTTAATATAAGTGCCGTAGACGGCGACGGCTCGATAGTCAGAATAGATATTAAAACGGGTGAGCTTGTAGCAGGCAATGATTATCCGGCTTCGGCTGAAATGCACAGAGCCATCTATAAAAAGCGCAAGGACGTAAACTTCATTATGCACACCAAGACTCCGGCGGAAGTCGCAATGTCTAAGTCGGGCAAAACAATGAAGCCGCTTCTTGACGATTTTGCACAGCTTGTCGGCGCAACCGTTCGCTCGGTAACATTTAATCCCAACAGCACAAAAAAGACCGCTAAGAAGGTCGTAAAGGCTCTCAAGGGCAGAAACGGCGTTCTTCTTAACAACAACGGTGCGCTTTGCGTATCGGGCAGCGAATATGATGCCGCAGCGGTTGAAATGGTAATGGATAAGGGCTGCAAGACCGCAGTCGGCGCAAGACTGTTTGAGGCAGGCAAGCCCATAAGCCCCATTGAGACAAGACTTATGAGATTTATATATCTCAAGAAGTACTCAAAGCAGGCTAAAAAGTGATATTTGAATATGGTGTAAAAAAGTGTCGCAAACCTCGTGTTTGCGGCACTTTTGCATTTCCCGGACTTTGTTTATTACGGCTTTGAGCGGCTCGCTTCGTTCTGCGTCGCGGCAAAGCCGGAGGCCTGCCGGGCTAAAATAAAATCGCGCGTTAATTCTCAACCGAAGAGCTGCCGCATATACATATAGTGTTGTACCTGCCATAAGGGACACGGTGTTTATAAAGCGGCAGGCATAGTGTAAACAAAGCAGGTGAGAATTATGAAAAAATATTACCCCGAGGGTGCACGCGCAGACATCGAAGCCGTCGAAAAAAGACTATCAAGCCCGGCTGAGCTCAAAAACGCCTTTTTGTCGGGAGAATCGCTTGAGGCGCGCGCGGTTCTCTGCGACCGCGGACACAATCTCGATGTGGATTTAAGGTGTATGAAGGGATTTATGCCGCGCAAGGAATGCGCTATGGGGATTGAAGATAACACGGTTCGCGACATAGCCATAATATCGCGCGTTAATAAGCCCGTTGACTTTGTGATAACGGGATTTTCCGAGAATGAAAGGGGTGAGACATTCGCTCTGCTCAGCCGCCGCAAGCTCCAAGAGGAGTGCGCGGCAAATTATACTTCAAGACTCATTCCGGGCGATATAATCGACGCGCGCGTGACGCACCTTGAGCCGTTCGGCGCGTTTTGCGACATAGGCGCAGGCATTTCGGCACTTATGCCGATAGACGGTATCTCGGTGTCGCGCATACCTCATCCGTGTGTTCGTTTTTCGGTTAATCAGGATATAAAGGCAGTTGTGAAATCGATAGACGAAAACGGCAGAATCACCTTGTCGCAAAAGGAGCTGCTCGGCACTTGGGAGGAAAACGCTTCAAAATTCGCGCCCGGAGAAACCGTGCCCGGAGTAATACGCTCTGTGGAGGATTACGGTATATTCGTGGAGCTTGCGCCCAATCTTGCAGGGCTTGCCGAATGCGCCTTAGGGCCGCGCGCAGGCGACAGTGCCGCGGTTTACATAAAAAGCATAAATCCCGAAAGGATGAAAATAAAACTTATTATCGTGGACTATTTTACCGGTGACGGCAAAAGTCCGGCGGCGGACTATTTTATAAGTGACGGTCACATAGATAAATGGACATATTCGCCCGAAACGTCAATTAAAAGGGTTGAAACGGATTTTATGAGCTGATTGTATAAAAAATATTGCAAAAATGATATAATTATGGTAATATCTACTTAACTGTTTAAAGCAGGGGGAGAATAATTATGTCAAAAAACAGGATGAAAAAGCTTGTCAGTGTACTTTTGGCACTGACCATGACAGTTCTTTGCTTTGTTCCTGCGGCAGCCGCAGAGCCCAAGGATAAGGTTACGCCTATCCTGATAATAGCCGGTTTCGGCGAATATGTGCTGGTGGACGGTGACGGAAATCAGGTTTGGGGGCCGTCGCAGGACGCAATAGTTGAAATGGCGAAAAACGCCATAGCTCCGCTCGGCGCGTTTTTAAAGGGAGATTATGAAACGTTTTGCACGGGAATAGTGGAAATAGCAAACGATCTTTTCGAGCCGGTTTCGTGCAATCCCGACGGCACGGCAAAGCACCCCGACGTCACCGTTATAGACCAATATACCGAGCCGGTATCGCACTACGGTCTTGATGAGGTAACAAAAGCCGACGCCTTCGATAAGGATATAGTCGACGCGTGCTGCGACGAAGTCGGTGCCGACAACGTTTACGTTTACGGTCTTGCTTGGCATAAATCTATGCAGGAGCTTGCAGCGGACATAAACACGTATGTTCAAAAAATCAAGGCAGATAAGCACGTCGACAAGGTGTCGATTGCCGGCCACAGTATGGGCGGAGCGGTTTTGGCTTCGTATTTGGGACTTTACGGCTGTGACGACGTCTCAAACATAACCATGCTAAATTCCGCATTTACGGGGCTTGATATGGTGGGCTGTCTCTTTAAGGGCGAAATAGCCGTCGGCACAGATGAGCTTATCCCGTTTATAAATCAGAGTATGAATTCCGACACTCTCGGCAAGGTCCTTGACACCTTAAAGCTTTTGCAGCTTGCGGTGCCGAAGCTTGAAGGCTTCCTCGAGACCGAGCTTCCCGACGGCAGCGGCAGAACCTACAAGGACCGCATTTTTACCGAGTGCCTTGTTTCCGGCTTCGGCTACACGCCGAGTCTTTGGGCGTTTGTACCCGATGAATACTATAATGACGCAAAAGCCGTAATGCGGGCGTATATGGAGAAAAATCAGCAGCAAAAGGGCGTTTCGGCTTCCGTGATAGCTGCCAACTGGGCGACCTTTGAGAGAAAAATCGACGAGATACACAATATACAGGCGAATATTTCTTCGATTTTACAGAGAGCCAAGGCAAGCGGCACCTCTGTTTGCATATTCTCAAACTACAATCTTTATATAGCGCCGTTTACGCCTACCGCCGATTACACGAGCGACGGAGTTATAGAGACAAACCGTACAAGCGGCGGTGCCACCTGCGCCCGTCTTAAAACGACTCTCGGCGACGATTACGTTCAGGCGAGGGACGACGGGCACAACCGTCTTTCCGAGGACGGCATTATCGACGCTTCCTCGTGTATGCTTCCCGAAAACACCTGGTTTATAAAGAATTACGGGCATTCGATGTTTGATTACCGCAAAAACGGCTGTGACCTTTATGTGCGGGCAATGACGGCGAAAACGCAGCCGACCGTTGACACTTGGGCGGAGTATCCGCAGTTTCTCGTTTATAATGCGGGAACTCACTACGTGGCTCCGCTTACGGCAAAGTTCGGCGACGTGGACCTTGACGGCAGCATAACGCCCGTTGACTCAAGGCTTGCTTTGAGATACGTAAACGGTATGGAGGAGCTGTCCCCTACGGCTAAATATGTTGCGGATGCAAACCGCAGCGGCGATATTTCAACCTTTGACGCGGAGTACATCTTAAAGATGTACGCGGGTCTTGTATAATTTCATTTCCGAAAGGAGCTGTAATTTTTACGGCTCCTTTTTGATTTGCACAGTTGTTACTCGCAAAAAACGGCGTAAAACTTGCATATTTTCCCCTAAAATGCTCAAAATTATATTTTGTGCTTAATTTATTTCGCCGAAATACAAAAAATTCGCAAAAACTATGGAAATGCCGTATTTTTTCTGCTATAATATCAAGCGGTTTATAATGCCCATAGCTTTAAAGCGAGGGCAGCCATTAACACTGTAATTTATAATTGGAGGTATTCTCAATGGCAAAAAAGTATTGCTACCTTTTTTCAGAGGGTAATGCTAACATGCGTGAGCTCCTCGGCGGTAAAGGCGCAAACCTTGCCGAAATGACCAACATCGGTCTTCCGGTACCGCAGGGCTTCACTATCACAACAGAAGCTTGTACTCAGTATTATGAGGACGGCAGAGAAATCAACGCTGAAA
>ERZ772886.2172-NODE-2172-length-16287-cov-25.028401_pt1 | contig 16287 bp, 22 predicted proteins | sample MGYA00512128_ERZ772886 | MGnify/ENA primary metagenome ERZ772886 (study PRJEB29015, sample SAMEA2737698) | human gut metagenome | biome: human gut; feature: human-associated habitat; material: faeces | place: China | collected 2012 ... | reverse complement strand
TTTCCACATTTGTTGACCAAAATGCTCATGAAACTGAGATACCGACAATTGACGAACATAAACTTTCGTCCATTCTGTGGGAAGCTGGAGTTAGTCAGGATAAGCTGGAAAAGTTGCATGGTGTGTATGAAAATGCTATGCACGGCAAGGTTTTCAGGGCTGTCAATCTGGTGGAGGATAAGGTAACGATATCAGGAATGGGATTCAAGATGACCGTAGACAATTATCACAAGGGTGACGTATCTACAGCAATAGGCAAGGTTATTTTCGGTGTTGCTGATACGGCTGTTGACGTGAATGGTATCGGTATTAAAATGGACGGTGTTGCCAGATGAAAAATGAATATTACAATTTGAGGAGGGGCAACATGGTTAAGTCCGAATACATTTTCCCACTGTTGCTGATTTTGCTAGACGTGGGAGCGGCAATTATATACGCCGTACAAAAAGATTACAAGAAAGCCGTCTACTGGTTAGCGGCGGCTGTGTTGAATGTGACGGTAACTTTTTAGGAGGTATAAAATATGGCAAAATACATTGACGCAGACAATCTGATTAACGAACTATCGGCGGCGTGTATGCCGATATACGAAAAGGGCATAACAGGCATTCTGGGTGATAACAGCAGTATCGCTGATATAATCAACGAACAGCCTACCGCAGACGTGCAGGAGGTCAAGCGTGGAAAATGGGTTAAACCTGGCAATGATCAAGATCATAAACAATGGATTTGTTCCGAATGCAAAGGGCTAATTGAAACGGCATGTTATTGTTGGCATTGCTACTATAATTACTGCCCTAACTGCGGAGCAAGAATGGAGGAGTTTGAAGAATGAGAGATATGCAACTTAACGTTAATTTTCCGTTAAGACCTTGCCTTGTAAATGGCGAAAAGATGTTATTCCATATGTGGGGCATAGGTCGGAATGAAACCATAGGTATCGTAGAGGACGCTAATGGGTCGATAATGGCAGTTTTTCCTTACAAGATAAAATTCACGGATGAAATTTTTGAAGAGTATATGCATGAAGAGGGTGATTCTGAGTGAAAGCACGAACGAACATCGTCAGACAAAGCGACATCAAGAAAGAGGTCGCAAAGGAAATGCAGAAAAGATATAGCGAACTGCAGGGTGAGATAATGCAGGATATCACTGAACAGATAATGGCGACTGTTTTGTGGACGCTAGACAAGTGGTACGGCTGGAAAGGTAAACGCCTGCGTGCATTCATTGACGCAGTGAATAGCACGTTTGACATCATGGACGCGGCTGAATTCGATAACGATAACAACGCCAGCTATCTGAAAGAGACATACGGCATTGACCTGTCGGAACTGATATCAACGGAAATGACCGACAGGGTGCAGAAAGGGTGTTTAAAATGACTATTGAAGAAATGAAGAAAAAAACAAAGGAACACATGAACACTGTAATTTCATGCCTTGGTGCTAATCTGATTACAGCCCGTCAGGCTCGTTCTACCTTGTGTTCATATCTTTATGCTGGTCTTGTTTCTGATGATGAATACCGTGGACACTGTGACCTTATTCGTCAAACAGAAAACAAACGTATTTTTCGGGAAGAAATTGAACGAAAATGATCTATAGTGTGCAGAAAGGCGGTTGAAATGACAGCAAAAGAATATTTGCAAAACGCCTATAAAATCGAACGGCGTGTAAAAATCATCGAAAACAAGGTCAAGAAACTGCGGTCACAACTAGAATATGCTGGCATATCATACGAAAACACAGGTGCTAGTCATGGCAGTTGCAATGGCGACAAGATGTCAAGCACCATAGAACGCATAGCAGAATACGAACGTAGACAGCAGGAACTAGCGCTGATACTGATTGACAAACGTTTGCAAATCGAAAAGTCCATTGACGCAGTGGCAGACGCAGACCAGCGAGAGGTTCTTGAACGGCGGTATCTTTTTTATCAGCGCTGGGTTGGAAAATTCAACAAAGAAAATGGTGAATACATAATGGGGATCACCGACTATATGAACTATTCGGAACGCACGATATATAAAATTCACGGCGAAGCCCTGAAGCATATCGTTGTTCCAAAAGAGTGCAGTGAAATGCAGTGAAATGCAGTTATTAATCTGCTATACTGTATAATAGCCCGATAGGGCAAAAGGTCAGTTGGTTATATCCTCAACAAAAGCCAACCTTATACTTTACGCCTGAGTGGCTAGCCCTCAGGCAATGTGCAGGGGCGGTGCGCCATCACTTAACCTGCTCCATGTTTTTTTACTTCTTTTGTTTTAGATCTCCTGACTTCCGCTATGGCATTAGCTATGGCGGATATATCGGTCGATACTGCAATGATGTTGACGCCGATACCAATCAGCCACACACACCTCTTAGCAATGTGTCCCACGTGTGGCATTTTTATTTTATGGGGGCGGCACTATGAAAGACTTTGCATATTCCTTTTACCGCTCAGCGGCATGGAAGAAGTGTCGCCAATCTTACATCGACAAACGCATATTAATCGACGGCGGTCTTTGCGAAGAATGTCACGAACGTGCTGGATATATCGTTCATCACCGAACATTGTTGACGCCAGCAAACATTTGTGACCCTGAGGTATCATTAAACCATGCCAATCTCGAATTTGTATGCAAAAAATGTCATGATAATTTCGAGGGCCATTTCTACCAAAAATCGCCTAAAAAATTAACAAAATGTGAATTTGACGCATTTGGTATGCCCGTACCCCCCTCAAATTTGGACTGAATTTTTTCCTAAGATACCGAGGGGGCAAAGGTCATTTTTTACGCACGATAAAATCGCATAAGGGGGTGTAATCTGACAATGGCAAGAATCAAAAAGAATTTGAGCGAGTTGCGAAAAGCTGTGGATAGCTGTGAACCAGCCAAGAGAGAACTGGGCATAAAGCTACTAGATCAGCTGGAGTACATGGAAAATCTGCTGAGCGAGTATCAGAAAAAGATAAAAGCAGAGGGCGCAATCATCGAAGCGACAAACGGCAATGGTTTTACTGTCAAGACAGAGCACCCAGCAAGTAAAGCGTATGCAACGCTAATCGGAAAGTACAATGCAATGGCAAAGACAGTTGAAGACATTATTCTTGACAGCCTGCAAAAGTCTGAGGGTGACGAGTTGTTAGAATTTCTGGGTGGTGCAAAGCGTTGACAGAATTTGAAAAATATTTTACTGGCATTTATGACGGAAATATCGTTGCGTGTGAAAAAATGAAAAAGGTTTCGGAAATGCTGCTGAACAGGTTCGCAAGCCCTGACGAGTTTCATTTTGACGAAGCTATTGCAACACGGCACACGGATTTTATAGAAAAATTTTGCAAGCAGCCGTCTGGAAAACTAGGTCAGCCGTTAAGACTTGAACTTTTCCAAAAGGCAAGATTGCAGGCGTTATTTGGTTTCGTTGATGATAACAATCTGCGTCAGTATAACGAGTGTTTGATAATCGAAGGTCGAAAGAACGGCAAGACAACGGAAATTGCGGCGGTCGAAAATGATATGCTAGTCAATGACGGAGAGGGTTCACCGCAGATATATAACGTTGCCACAATGCTAGACCAGGCAAAGCTAGGTTTCAACGCCTGCTACAAAATGATAAAACAATCGCCATTGTTGAGCAAGCATATTCGCAAACGTGCAGCCGATTTGTATTTCCCATTGAACATGGGATTTATAAAAGCCCTTGCGAGCAACTCAAACAGTCTTGACGGTTTGGACGTTCACTGCGGTGTTATCGACGAGCTGGCGGCAATCAAGAACCGAGATCTATATGATTTGATAAAGCAAGCAATGGGTGCTAGACAGCAACCCATTTTATTTTGCATTACAACAAACGGCTTCGTTCGTGGTGGTATCTTTGACGCCCAATACGAATATGCAAATAATTTGCTATACGGACGGCTGACGGAAATCAACAAAAGGTTTCTGCCGTTTATCAACGAACTGGATAGCCCCGACGAATGGGATAAGGAAGAATGTTGGATAAAAGCAAATCCCGGGCTGGGTACGATAAAATCAATAGACTATCTGCGACAAATGGTGCAAAAGGCCAAAGATGATCCTAGCTTCAAGGCAACGGTTATGGTCAAAGATTTTAACCTTCCGCAGAATACCGAAAGCGGCTGGCTGACATGGGACGAGCTGAACAACGAAGAACCTATCACGGACTATCCATTCAGATATTTCATCGGTGGTTTTGACGCCGCTGATTATATAGACCTGAATGCCGCAAAGGCTATCTGCAAAAAGCCTGATGATGATAAGTTGTATATAAAATCTATGTACTGGATACCGCAAGCCGTTCTTGACGCTGACGCTGAAAAGGGTGACAGACGTGGACGAGATAGTGTGCCGTATGAATTGTGGAAATCGCAAGGTCTGCTGAGGACGTGCGAGGGAAACAAAGTCAACAAGCGTGTTATTTTGGATTGGTTTTTGGAGTTGAGAGACAAAGAAGACATCTATCCTCTGGCTATCGGCTATGACCCCTGGCACGTTTCGGACGAGCTGATAAAAGCGTTTGAGGAAGAGTTTGGCAAGGGTGTTTTAATACCTGTGCGCCAGGGAGTTATAACACTGTCTGACCCGATGAAAAATTTGAAAGCTGAGTTTCAGCGACACAATATTGTTTACGACAACAACCCGATTGACAAATGGTGTTTTCTGAATGTGGCTGTCAAGACAGATGTCAACGGCAACATTCAGCCGTGTAAGAAATCTGACCGAACGCAGAGAATAGACGGACTTGCGGCGCTATTGGACGCATATGTGGTCTATTATAATCGACAGGAAGAATTTGAGAGTTTGATATGAAAGGGGTGAAAAAATGGGTCTGATAAATCGTTTTAAAAACAGGTCGCAGGTAGTAACCAGATATAAGATGATGACGGAAATCGGCAACGGCTACTATAGTTGGGACGGCAATGTTTATCGGTCGGATTTGGTGCGTGCCTGCATTCGCCCCAAAGTCAAGGCTATTGGAAAACTGACCGCAAAACATATCAGAAAATCATATAGCCAAAAGGGGGACGGCAGTATCGAGATAAACCCTGAACCATATATGCGAATGCTGTTGGAAGAGCCTAACGAGTTCATGACAATGCAGAAAATGTTGGAAAAAATTGCAACGCAGCTGTGTTTGAACAACAACGCATTTATTCTGATTATCCGTGATGGCAACGGCTATCCTACTGAACTATATCCTATCCCTGCAGACAGTGCAGAGTGCGTATATATCGGCAACGATTTGTATTTGAAATTCACATTTTTCAATGGACAAAGATATACGTTTCCGTATGCAGATATCATTCATCTGCGTAGTGATTTTTATAAGGACGATATCTTCGGCGAACGGCTGAGTGAAACGCTGACGCCACTAATGGAAATCGTAACAACTACAGACCAAGGCATTGTTAAAGCTATCAAAAATTCGTCAATTATCCGCTGGCTGTTGAAGTTCACCAGCTCCCTGCGCCCTGAAGATTTGAAAAAGCAGGCGCAGGAGTTTAGCGAGCAGTTCATGAGCGTTCAGAACGGCACAGGTGTTGCGGCGGTCGACAGCAAAGCGGACGCAAAGCAAGTTGACGCAAAAGACTATGTGCCGAATTCATCGGTTATGGAAAAAACCACGCAGAGAATTTATTCGCTGTTTAACACAAACGCAAATATCGTGCAATCGAACTACACCGAAGACCAGTACAACGCCTACTACGAATCGGAGATAGAACCAGTAGTAATGGAACTGGCTGGCGAATTCACACGAAAACTATTCAGCCGTATCGAAAGAGGGTATGGCAACAAGATAGTTTTTGAAGCGTTCAACCTGAGCACTGCGTCAATGTCAACCAAGTTGAATCTGGTGCAGTTCTTCGACAGAGGTATCATGAACGCAAATGAAATCCGAAGCGTGTTCAATCTGGCTGACATTCCTTCGGGCGATCAGTATTATGTCAGACTAGACACGGCAAAGATAGACAGCAGTGAGGGAGGTGAAAATGATGAAAATTAACGTCAAAGGTACAATCGTTCCGAATGATGACCAATGGATCTATGACCTTTTCGAAATTGACGCCACTTCCCCTGCAAAGGTTTTAAAGGGTATAAATGCGGCGGCTGAAAAAGGCGAACTGTTGGAGGTTGACATCAACTCCGGCGGTGGTGATATTTTTGCGGCTTCTGAAATTTATTCGGCAATCCGTGAATATTCAGGTGATGTCAAGATACACGTTGTCGGTCTTGCAGCAAGTGCGGCAAGCGTGATAGCGTGTGCAGGCAAGTCAGATATATCACCGACGGCACAGATCATGGTGCATAACGTATCATCAGCGACAAGAGGTGATTACCATGACATGGACAAAATGTCAGAGGTTCTGCAAAAAGCCAATGAGACCATTGCAAATGCCTACATAACCAAGTCAGGCATGACAAAGGAAAAGGCACTGGAAATCATGGACAAGGAAACATGGCTGACGGCTGATGAAGCGGTCGAACTGGGGTTGATAGACGAAATCGCAGAAAGCAGGAACGTCAAGTCACAGCTTGTGGCGGCCTACTGCGATATCATACCGCAAAACGTAATCGAAAAAATGAAAGCTGAGCGTGCTGATAAAAAGATAACAGCACAGGCAAGGCTTGACAAACTAAAGGAGGGTTATAAAAATGACAAGACAGGAAATGCTTGACAAGGCTCAGGCTCTCATCGACGAGGGCAATTTTGAGGAAGCTGAAAAGCTGATGAATGACGCTGAAAAGGCGGCAAAGACACAGGCAAATCTGAACGCTATGACAAAGGACCATGCGTCAGACACTATGAAAAATATCATTGAAAGGAATGAAAACAAGATGAGCGAGAATGCGATCACACACACATCAAACATCTATGACAGCATAGAGTACAGAACTGCATTTATGCATAACGTTCTCGAGGGTACACCAATCCCTGCGAAGTTTGCGAACGAGGCACAGTCCACAAAGACCACTGACGTTGCGGCTGTTATTCCGTCAACAACCATGCAGAGAATCGTTGAGAAGCTGGAGGAACACGGCCAGATTTATGCCCTTGTCACAAAGACAAATATCAAGGGTGGCGTGACAATCCCTACATCAAGTGCCAAGCCAGTTGCAACATGGGTCGCTGAGGGCGCAAGCTCTGACACACAGAAGAAGTCCACAGGCTCAATCACTTTCAGCTACTACAAGCTGAGATGTGCTATCTCCATGTCACTTGAAGTTTCTGTGGTATCACTCGACTTTTTTGAGACAACATTTGCTAATCAGGTAGCCGACGCAATGATCGCTGCTATTGAGACAGCGATCATCAAGGGCGACGGCTCAGGCAAGCCAAAGGGCATCACAAAAGAAACTGTTGTCAACGGTCAGAATGTGAACGTTGCACTGGCAAACGGAATTACATACAATACCTTGTGGGATATGAAGAAGAAAATTCCGTCAGGCTACAGAGCAGGCGTTAAGATGTTCATGAACTTTGCAACATTCTGCGATATCCAGGCACTGACAGACACAAACGGACAGCCTATCGCTAGGGTCAACTATGGTCTTAACGGAGATATGCAGCCATCAATCCTTGGCACACCTGTTGTGTTCTCTGACGATATCGACGCTTATGCAGACACTGTATCGGCTGATACAATCGTTGCATTCTTCTTCCGCCCCGAGGACTATATCCTCAACACAAATCTCCAGATGACAGTCAAGAGATATGAGGATAATGACACCGAAGACCAGGTAACAAAGGCTGTTATGCTGGTAGACGGCAAGGTTATCGACAAGAACAGCCTTGTAACGCTGACCAAGAAAAGCAAGTAATCATGATAAAAAGGGGGGCATAACGAATGCTAGAAAGTTTGAAAAATTCGTTGAGGATATCGCACAACAAGCTAGATAGCGACATTATGTCAAACGTTGACGCCTGCATGGAAGATTTGAAGCGTGTGGGCGTGTTCGTTCCCTTTGACGCTGATGATTGCAGTGCAATTCTAAAAAAGGCTATCGAAAACTATGTCAAATGGCAGTATGATTTCAACGGCAAGGGAGAAGATTTCCGTAAGAATTACGAGCGCCTGCGAGACGCACTAAGTCTGAACGAGGACTATACGGAGGGGATTTAACGATGTTTAATGATGTTGTAAAAATCGCCAAAGCAAAGATAGTTTCGGACGAGATAGGAAATCAAGAAAAGGTCGTTGACTGGGCGAACGCCAAAGAGGTGTTCTGTCAGGTATCATCGATTTCACGTTCTGAATTTTACAGCGCCGCACAAGCAGGGTTTCAACCCACGCTGAAAATCAAAATGGCAGATTACTATGACTATGACGATGAAGATATGTTATTCTATAACGGTCGGGAGTATCGTATCATACGCACATATGTCGCAGGAACAGCCATTGAACTGACGGCTGAACGTTTTGGCGGTGATTGCTGATGAAATCGGTTGAAATTGATGTCAGTAAGCTGGCAAAACAGGTCGCTGATGACCTGAAAGAATACAGCGAAGAAACTGCAAAGATAGTTGACGGCTGTATCGACGAGGTTGCAGACCAGTGTGTCGAAAAGCTGAAAGCCACATCACCACGTCGCACAGGCAAGTATGCCGAAAACTGGAAAGCCGAAACAGTATACGCTAAGTCGGGCAACAAACGTGTTGTTGTGCGAAACAAAAAATACTACTATCTGACACATCTGTTGGAGCACGGTCACGCAAAAAAAGGCGGCAAGGGCAGAGTAAAGGCATTTGTGCATATCAAACCTGTTGAGGAGTATGCACAAAAGGCACTGCCTGAGCTGATAGAAACGAGGTTGAAGAAATGAATTTGACATTGGCTGATATACGTTCACGATTAACGGCTATCGACGAACTGAAAGACAAGGTCGCATACTATTCATCACGTGATGAAATGAAAACGCCATACTGTGTGTTCTATCGTGAAAGCACCATAGACAGCGGAGACGATATGCACCCCGCAAGCCTGCGAGAGCAGACGATAGTCATTGAATTGTACACTAGGAAAATTGACGTTGAATTAGAAACGGCTGTTGAAAAGCAGTTTGCAGATTTTGATTTAGAAAAGTCTGAAAGCTGGATTGAGGACAGCAAGGAGTATCAGATAAGATATTCATTTACCAATTACTTGAAGTAAGGAGGAATTAAAATGGCTGAAACAAAGAAAGCCCCAAGCAATATTATTCTTGGCAGCGGTTATGTCTACTATCAGGATTTCAACGATGAAACAATACCTGATGTTGATACTATCTGCACCGAAGCCAATGTGCTGGGTTATATTCAGGGTGGCGCAACCCTATCCTATAAACCGACATTCTACACCGCAAGTGATGATGATGGCACACACCAGAAGACAATCATCACCGAAGAAGAGGCTACACTGAAAACTGGCATTATGGTATTCAACGGCAATACCCTTGACGTCCTCTGCGATACTGCAAGAGTTACAGAAGATACCAGCAAGAAACGTAGAACTGTCAAGATTGGCGGTCTGAAAAATATGCGTCGCAAGAGGTATGTTCTCTGCTTCCACCACGTTGACGCAGTTGACGGAGATATATGGGTTATGATCGTGGGCAACAACCAGAGCGGCATTGAGCTGGCATTTGCAAAGGACAAGGAAAGCGTTATTGACGCTGAGTTCAAAGCACTGCCAAGCGACAGCGAGGGAACGCTGATTACCTACATCGAAGAGGACAAGTCGATAAGTGCCACATAAGCAACACAAATACACAGCCTGCTGAGATTTTCAGTGGGCTGTTTTTTTGGAGGTGTATAAAATGCCAAAGACATTGAATTTCAATAAAATGCAAAAACCTAGCCTGCGTATCGAGCTGGCTGATGAAAAGCATACCACGATTTTTGTTATGCCACCCACAAAGGGTGAGATTGAAGCGTTCGGGGAAATATCCGCAAAGTTAGGCGGCAACAAGCTAGATGAAGCAATTGAGATGTGTGCAAAGCTGATGTCACACAACATCGCAAAGATACCAATAACGACTGAAACACTGGCTGATTGGGATATATACGACATTCAAACATTCTACCGCACATATATCGACTATCTGCTGGAAATCAAAAATTCAAAAAACTAGCGCTCCCCTACTATCCACCGCAGGATAGGGAGGGGGAGAAATATGAAATTTCCTCAACGTGGGAAAAGTTAGTTGCGGACTATATGGGTATATCGCTATATGATGTTGATGATATGGACTACTATGACTATCTGCTAATACGTCGTGACGCATTTATCGCACGGCTCAGGCAGACAGAGAGCGGTCAAGAGTACCTAGACAACGCATATAGGCTGACCCTGACGAAGCCTGACCGACAGGCTTTGAGAGAAAATTTCGGAAAGGGGGTAATGATAGGTGGCAAAAAGTAGCATAAAAGGTATTACGATAAAAATAGGCGGTGACACCACAGGTCTTGACAAGGCGCTGAAAGAAACAAACAAAAAGAGCCGTGAGCTGGAAAGCGAGTTGAAAGCGGTCGATAAAGCCCTGAAGCTAGACCCGAATAACGTCACGTTGGTCAAGCAAAAGCAAGACCTGCTGAAAGATAGTATCAAAGAGACAAAGTCAAAGTTGGACGTGCTAAAAGAAGCACAATCACAGGTCACAGCGCAGTATAAAAAAGGCGAGATAGACGCAGGACAGTATCGTGCGTTTCAGCGTGAATTGGAAACAACGAAGTCGAAGCTGTCAAGTCTGAAAGATGAGAAGAAAAACATTCACGTTATCGGCACGGCATTCAAAGAAGCCAAAGACAAGGTTGAGCCTGTCATAAAAAAGGTTGAAAAAGTCGGTTCTGTCATAGGCGGTGCGACAAGCAAAGCCGTAAAATTCACGGCAACGCTAGGCAAGATAGACACGGCTATGATAGGCAAGGCGGCTGATGGGTTCAAAAAATACACGCAGACCATAGGTGTTGGTCTTGCAGCTGTAACAACGGCACTTGCGGCAAACGTTGAAGCAAGCCGTGAGTGGAACAGCGATATGACCAAGCTGAAAACAAACGCCGAAACCAGCGGCAACAATTTTGATTTTATGAAATCAAAAATGCAAGATTTGGTGGCTATCACAGGCGAGTCCGATTCGAGCATTGAAGCGTTATCAAACCTTATGGCTGTTGGTTTCAGCGATGAACAAATGACGCCTGCTATAAATGCACTCAGCGGAGCGGTTGAAAAATTCCCTGATACCTTGAAAATCGAGAGCCTTTCAGATAGCTTGCAGGAAACCCTTGCCACAGGTGCTGCGACAGGTCAGTTTTCAGAGCTTATTGGGCGTATGGGTGATAGCGTTGACGATTTTAATGCGGGTCTACAGAATTGCACGTCAGAGGCAGAACGTCAGCAGTTTGCTCTTGACTGGCTGGCAAATTCGGGTCTGTCGGAAATCAATGACGAATACCAATCAGCAAATAAATCAACGCTGGACTATGAACGTGCTAGTTTTGAATTGCAGGACGCCCTTGCGTCTTTGGGAACTGCGTTCACGCCTGTTATGGCTGGCGCAAAGGGAATGGCGGCAGATTTTCTGACAAAATCGTTGCCAGCGGTTCAGAAATTGTCAGGCGGTTTCACCAAACTGTTTGACGGCGTTTCTAGTTTGCTAGACGCATATGACAGTGGCGGTCTTGACGGCTTGACCGAACAAATCCCGATTGTTATATCTGGGCTGTTCAGTTCTGCGTCAGAAACGCTTGCCGAAAACGCACCTACGCTAATCACAGCGGCAACCACAGTTTTAACATCTATCATTCAATCACTGGCACAATCAGCCCCGTCACTAATCAACTCAATTCTGCCGTCACTGCTTAACGGCTTTTTCGGATTGATAAATGCACTGGTTTCAACTATTCCTACGCTAGTGCCTGAACTGGTGCAGGGCGCAATCACGCTGTTTTTAGGTCTGATTGACGGACTAAATGATGTTATCGGACAGTTAATGCCGATGTTGCCTAGTTTGATAAAACAAATAACCGACACGCTGATTGAAAATCTTCCTGCAATCATCGAGGGCGGCTTCCAATTACTAACAGGATTGATAACAGGTCTGACCAAGTGCACACCTGATTTGATTGACGCAATTATTGCGTTGATACCTGTTATAACGGATTCATTGACAGAAAATCTGCCTGCGCTGGTCAAGGCTGGTATGGAGTTGATAGTCGCATTAGCAAAGGGCTTGCCACAGGCTCTGCCTGACCTTATCGACGCTCTTCCCGAAATAATCGGTGCTATCATAGACGGCTTCAAGGACGTTGACTGGCTGGATTTGGGTGCAAATATCCTCAAGGGCATTTTGAACGGTTTAGTTTCTGCCGTCAGCGGAATTTGGAGCGTAGTTGAAGATGTTGGAAGTGCTATCATAGACGGATTCTGCGATTTCTTCGACATCCATTCGCCTTCAAGGGTTATGGCAAAAAAGGTCGGTCAGTATCTGCCGTCTGGTATTGCTGTCGGAATGGAAGATACGGCAGACGAACCAGTGGACGAGGCACAAGCTATCGTTGACAGTGTTGCAGGTGTATCGGCTGAAATGGATCCTGTCATGATAGGCAGACAGACCGCAAGAAAAACGGTTGACAAAATATCAACCGAAGCCGACAGCACCACACAACACGGCAAGAGCGGTGATTTGACAGTGGTTATGAACATCGACGGAAAACGTTTCGCCACAGTGACAGCGCCATACATGGACGTTGCTATGGCTGAAAAAATCAATCTAAATGCTAGGAGGGTGGCTGACAATGTCTAGTATAACGATAAATGGTAAAAATTCCTATACCGATTTCGGAGCGTTGTTGACATCACGCAGTACACCGCCGCCAAACATCAGGGATATATCGGCTACTATACCATACCGAAATGGCGACATATGTTTCACATATCAGAATGGCGGTAAACCTACCTATGATACACGAACGTTGACATACAAATTCGTGTTTATGGACTGTCCGAAAACCGCCCTGCGGAAAACAGTGGCAGATTTTGAAAACTGGATTTTGTCGGCTGGTGAATGTGATTTATACGACGATGCCGAAATTTACCATTATAAGGCAAGAGCGATTAGCTGTACCGAAAGTGAAAAAGGCTATCACGCTGAGGTAACGGCAACGTTCAAGGCACAGCCGTATAAGATATCTGACGATTTTTCCGACAAGGGATTTGACAATTTCAGTTTTGAAAACGACTATCTGAACCTTACAGACATGACACTGACGGCTATTGAAATGGCTCCACACGCCCCTATGGGTGTTTTGAAAGTCTATTTGTATTCAGACGTGCCGATAAAACCACGTCTGATATATAGGCGGTCTGTTGATGATATCGACAAGGTAGGATTCACACATTTCCAAAATAACAACGTTGATATTTCTGAAAAAGTGTACAGACCGACAGAAAAACCATTCGATATGGACGAACTGATTTTACAACCGGGTTTGAATACTTTGTCAGCGTATGGCTTCGGCACGCTCACGCTGAGTCTACATGAGGAGGTGTTATAAATGCATACTGTCACTATCACAAACGGCACAGAAAAAGCCACGATACATAGTGATAACCTTGACCGCATTTCAGGTGGAAAAATTGTCAAGGCTGTCAATGCTGTTGACAGTTTCACGTTTACCATATACCCCGACAATGCAGGATATGACAAACTGAAACCGCTGACAACATCGGTCACTGTCACGGACGACAGCACAGGGAAAGACGTTTTTATCGGTCGTGTGCTGAAATGCCCTGACAGCATGGACGAGCAAGGACTGATTTGTAAATCTGTCACCTGCGAGGGGCGTTTAGGCTGGCTATACGATAGTGTTCAGCCATACGCGGAATACAAAATGGTAGGCGTTCGGACAGTGCTAGCGTCATTCATTTCCAAACACAATGCGCAGGTCGGTGACGACAAACACATATCGGTCGGGCGGGTCACTGTAACGGCTGAAAATAATTACACATATTCTGTCAACTGGATATCGACTATGGACGCTATATCTGAACAACTGGTCGGAAAATTCGGCGGTGAGATACAGCTGAGAGACCAAGACGGCAAAGTGTATATAGACTATCTGGAACATATCGGACACGGCACAGATACAAGAATAGAACTGGCAGTAAATCTCAAAACTATCAGCCGTGAAGTTGACGAAACGAGCGTTATTACACGGCTATATCCACTGGGTGCAAAGCTGACCGATAGCGAGAAAAGGCTGACGATTGGCAGTGTAAACGGCGGTAAAGACTATATCGAAGATAGTGTGTTAGTCGCTAAATATGGCGTAATCAGCGGTACACAGACGTGGGACGATGTGACGCAGGCGTCAATTTTGAAAACAAAAGCTACAGCATACCTGAAAAGTGCAAATAAAGCCAAAAAGCAGTATAAAATAACTGCGGTCGATTTGTCAACAATTGACATGAATTTTGAACGGTTTGAGCTAGGGTGCTGGTATCGTGTGGTCAACCCTCTTATGGGGATTGACGAAGATTTGCGTATTGTGGGTATCACTATAAACCTTGACAGCCCTGAACAATCGGAACTGACATTTGGCGACAAATTCGAGACCATGACAGGGTTCATGACCGCCAAAACCAAAAGCCTACAGACCGCTATTGATAATAGTGAATTCAGAAACAGACAGGTCATAGACAGCAAAATTGAAAATGCCACAAAACTGATTACGGGTGCAGAGGGCGGTCACGTCATTCTAGATCCGTCAGAAAAACCAGAACGCATTCTGATTATGGATACGGCTGATATAAATACCTGTAAATCTTGCATTCAACTGAACAAAAACGGTTTAGGTTTTTGGAAATCGTCCGACGGCGGTTCTGCAAAAGACGGACCATACACAAATGCGTGGACTATCGACGGAAATTTGGTGGCTAGTTTTATAACCGCCCTGACCCTGACAGGGTTGAAAATCAACAACGGCAATGGAACGTTCAAAGTGGACGAGAACGGAAACGTGGTCGCTAACAAACTGTCGTCAAAATCAGCAACTATCACAGGCGGAAGCATTAACATTCAGACGTCTAGCCAAAATACCAGTGCGATTCAGCTGTCCCATAACGAATGGACGCTGAAAGTCAGCCCGTCGGAGATACGCATTGATAACAGCACGATTGGCGGTCATATCGTCCTGCAGGCTGGTGCTATGGACTGTTATTGGAACGATGAATTGAAGGTAAATATCGACAGTAATTCAGGTAATATCATAACGTATACCGATAATGGCAAGCAAGTTTTTGCTATGAACACAGCGGAACGAAGCTTTACGATTTGTGACGAAAACAATAAACCTACTGTGGTTTGCTTAGGTGGAACTGGTGAAATTTTCTGCAAGAGCATATCGACAGAAAATCACACACTGGATTAAAAAAGGGGGCAATTTTATGGCAAACATAGACCTTACATCTTTTATCGAAACTGTCCGAAACGCATTTTACGGCCGTGACGTCCGTCAGGCGTTGGTTGACGCACTGACGGCAACAGAACAGGCAGTAAACGATTTGAACCAAAACAAGGTCAAAAGCGGTACGATTGAATACACACTGGAAAAGGCGGCGCCAAGCGTACAAATACCGCTGAATTTGGATTTTGTGCCAAAACAGATATGCGTGTCGCTGAGGGATATCGGCACACCTAGCCCATTTCAGAACTACTGCACCCATGTGCAGGTGTACAAGGGCGCATATTTCGCAGTGATTTGCATGGGTCCTAGCAATGGCGCAACTACTGTCAACGTGCCTGCAGGAACGTATAGCATTGACTACATAGCAATCGTATAGGGGGTGCAGAAATGGTAATCAGACTAGACGAAAATTACAAGGCAATGACATCAACAGCCCTACTGGGCTATGTTGGTGAAACTAATGCAAGACCCGTATCGGTCGAGGGCATGGAGATAGACGGTGCAGACCGCTATGTGCTATCCATAGACTACGGTGACGGCGTTCAGTACGAGGTCGATATCACAGGCGGACAGTGGACACCTACGGCTGATATCTTGCGATCGGCGCAGACAGTCAGCTGTCAGATATGTGCAAAAAAGCTGTCAGGTGATGAATATGTGCTGGTGAAGAAATCACGCATATTCCGCCTGAGAATAGGTGCGGCTATCGGTGATAATGCAGTACCGTCACCTGACGTGGCTATGGATGCGTTAGACCGCATAGATGCCATAGGCAGGCAGGCGCACGCAGATATGCAGACAGCTGTCACCGCCGCAGAAACGGCGACTACAG
>ERZ772886.2170-NODE-2170-length-16299-cov-4.132357_pt1 | contig 16299 bp, 6 predicted proteins | sample MGYA00512128_ERZ772886 | MGnify/ENA primary metagenome ERZ772886 (study PRJEB29015, sample SAMEA2737698) | human gut metagenome | biome: human gut; feature: human-associated habitat; material: faeces | place: China | collected 2012 ... | reverse complement strand
CTGTGAGTGCCTCCCCGAGATTGCCACGTCGGCCGTTGGCCTCCTCGCAATGACAAATCGGGGGCCCCTACCGTTTTTACGATAGCCGGTTCGAATCGGCGGTTTACCGCCGGGCCTGGCTGTCCCCTCCCCTACAAAACAAATCATATCCGAAATTCTGACGGAAAGTGGGAAAATCCCTGCTTTCCGCATTTTGACATGCTCGAAATTCCTTTTTCCGGAGGTGTATCATGGAGCTGATCCTCGATCTTCTGCGGCGGCTGCCCGATTATCCCCGCCTGCGGACCGCGCTGGAGAGCGCGCAGGCCGTCGGCGTATCCGGCGCGGCGCAGATCAACCGTTCCCATCTCATCGCGGCCCTCTGCCGCGACACGGCCCGCCCCGCCGTGGTCGTCTGTCAGGATGAAATGGCCGCACGGCGCACACAGAGTGAGCTTGCCGCCTTCCTCGGCGCGGAGGCCCCTATCCTGCCGACGCGCGACCTGATGTTTTATGACGCCTCCGCCATCTCGCGCGGCTGGGAGCAGCAGCGCCTGCGCTGCCTTTACGATCTGGCGCGCGGCAAAACGCCCCTGCTTCTGACGACGCTCGAGGCGTTTTCCCTGCGCACGATGCCGAAGGCGCAGCTGTTCTCCGCCGCGATGCGCCTGCTGCCCGGCGCGCAGCTCGAGCTGGAGGAGCTGATCTCCCGCCTGCTGCACGCGGGCTACTCCCGCTGCTCCCTCGTGGAGGGCGCGGGCCAGTTCAGCGTGCGCGGCGGCATCGTGGACATCTTCTCCCCGGCGGAGGAGCGCCCGGTACGTCTGGAATTCTTCGGCGACGAGATCGACACCATGGGCTATTTTGACCCCGTCACGCAGCGGCGCGTCGAAAATGCCGATGAGCTCGTCATCCTGCCCGTGGCCGAGACGCTGCCTGCCCTGCACCCCGGCGGCATCGAGGGGCTGGCGCGGGAGCTGGACGGCCTGCTGGCCCGCCAGCGCCGCCGCAAAACGCCGAACGAGGCTCTGATGCGCACGCTGCAGGCTGACGCCGACGCGCTGCGGGGCGGCCTTGCCTTCTCGGCGGCCGACCGCTATCAGGCCCTCATCTATCCGGAGTTTGCCTGCGCAGCCGACTACCTGCCCGCCGAGGCGCTGGTGTTCTTCTGCGACCACGGCAACCTCCGCCGCAGCGCGCAGCGCGCGCAGGAGGAGCTGGGCATGATGCTCGACAGCCTGCTGCAGTCCGGCCTGCTGTGCGGCGAGCTGTGCGATTTTTCCGCAGACTGGGAGCAGCTGTGCGGCCGCGTGGCCGGGCACGGCGCGGCGTTCTTCGACTCGTTCCTCGCCGCGAGCTACCCGCAGAGCCTGCAGCCGTCGCTGCTCGTGAATGTCACGGCCAAGCAGCTGCCGTCCTACGGCGGCAATCTGGATGCGGCAGCCTCAGACCTCGCGTTCTATCAGAAAAATGACTATGCCTCCCTTGTGCTGTGCGGCAACTGCCGCCGCGGCGAGATCCTCGCCCAGCAGCTGCGGGAGAAGCATCTTTCCGCCTTCCTCGCCTTCCCGCTGGCAAAGCTTCCCGCGCCGGGACAGATCCTGCTGACGGACGGCGCGCTTCCGTTCGGCATGGAATACCCCGACCTGCGCTTCGCCATCCTGACGGAAGGCCAGCTGCTGGCGCAGACCGCTCAGAAACCGCGCAAAAAGCATCAGAAAGCGACCAACCGGCAGAAGCTCAGCTCGTTTACGGACCTTTCGCCGGGCGACCTCATCGTGCATGAGTACCACGGCATCGGCCGCTATGTCGGCATGGAGCAGATCCGCGTCGACGGCATTGTCAAGGACTATGTCAAGATCGCCTATCAGGGCACGGACACGCTGTATGTCCCGGCGACGCAGCTTGATCTCATCTCCAAATACATTGGCGGCGGCGAGGACACGGTCGTCAGGCTCAACAAGCTCAGCGGTGACCAGTGGCAGAAGACGAAGGCCCGCGCAAAATCTGCGGCCAAGGACCTTGCCGCCGGGCTCATCCAGCTCTATGCCGAGCGCAAGCGCCGCATGGGCTACGCCTTCGCGGCCGACACGCCGTGGCAGGCGGAGTTCGAGGACAACTTCCCCTACGCCGAGACGGACGATCAGCTGCGCTGCATCGAGGAGATCAAGGCGGACATGGAGTCGCCGCAGCCCATGGACCGCCTGCTGTGCGGCGACGTCGGCTTCGGCAAGACCGAGGTCGCGCTGCGCGCGGCCATGAAGGCCGTGCTCGACGGCAAGCAGGTCGCCATCCTGGTGCCGACGACCGTGCTGGCGCAGCAGCACTACACGACGGCCCTCAACCGCTTCCGCGGCTTCCCCGTGAACATCGGCGCGCTTTCGCGCTTTTCCACCCCGCAGCAGCAGCGCAAGGTCCTGTCCGACCTGCGCACGGGCACGCTCGACCTTGTGGTCGGCACGCACAAGCTGCTGCAGAAGGACGTGGAGTTCCACGACCTCGGCCTTCTCATCGTGGACGAGGAGCAGCGCTTCGGCGTGACGCACAAGGAAAAGCTCAAGGAGCTGGCCCGCGGCGTCGACGTGCTCACGCTCTCGGCCACGCCCATCCCGCGCACGCTCAATATGGCCCTGTCCGGCCTGCGCGACATGTCCACCATTGAGGAGCCGCCGCATGACCGTTACCCCGTGCAGACGTTCGTGCTGGAATATGCCGAGCCGGTGCTGATCGACGCCATGCGGCGCGAGATCGAGCGCGGCGGGCAGGTGTATTATCTGCACAACCGCGTCGAGAGCATCGAGCAGTGCGCCGCGCGCATCAAGCGCGCCCTGCCGGACGCCGAGATCGCCGTCGCCCACGGCAAAATGAGCGAGGAGGAGCTCAGCGACGTCATGCAGCGCATGGATGAGGGCGAGGTGCAGATCCTCGTCTGCACGACCATCATCGAAACGGGCATCGACATTCCGAATGTCAATACCTTGATCATTGAGGACGCCGATAAGCTCGGCCTTGCCCAGCTGCATCAGATCCGCGGGCGCGTCGGCCGCAGCAGCCGCCATGCCTATGCCTACCTGACGTTCCGCCGCGGCAAGGTCCTCACAGAGATCGCCGAAAAGCGCCTGAACGCCATCCGCGACTATGCGGAGTTCGGCTCCGGCTTCAAGATCGCCATGCGCGACCTCGAAATTCGCGGCGCGGGCAACCTGCTCGGCGCGGCGCAGTCCGGCCACATGATCTCCGTCGGCTATGACCTCTACCTCAAGCTGCTCGAGGAGGCCGTGCTCGAGGAGCGCGGCGAGCCGTCGCCGGAGGAGAGCGCCTGCACGGCCGACCTCGACGTCACGGCGAACATCGACAAGGCCTATGTGACCTCGGGTGAGCAGCGCATGGACCTCTACCGCCGCATGGCGGGCATCCGCTCGCAGAGCGATGCCGACGAGCTGCTCGACGAGATCGTCGACCGCTACGGCGACCCGCCCAGGGGCGTCATGAACCTCATCGCCATTGCGCTGCTGCGCGCCCGCGCCAGCGCCGCCGGCATCCGCGACATCGCCCAGAAGGGCCGCACGCTCCGCTTCCGGCTGGCGCAGTTCGACTTTGCCGTCGTCTCCCGCGTGGCCGGGCAGTACCAGAAGCGCATGTTCGTCGAGCCGAAGAGCGAAGAGCCTGCCATCACGCTCCAGCTGACCGCGAAGGAGGATCCCCTGCAGGCCGCGGAAAGGTTCGTAAAGACCTATCAGGGAGAGTAGACGCAGCACGCTTTGCAGCGGCAAGAGCAACACGGGATACAGCGGTGTACGGACATGGGACACAATTCACAGCCTTGCGATAGCTCGATGAATCATAACGTGCCTCGATCGTCCGGAATGGTGAGTGGACAGCCGTAATTGCCGTCCTCCCTCCGGAACCCGCCCTTGAGATCCGCCTGCCACATGTCGTTGCAGGCATCCTTCCCGGACCGCGTGAGCGCCCTGCACCTCCGGGACTCCTCAATGCTGATGCAGCCGCGTCGATGCAGGATGCTGTATACATTGTTTTTGCAGATATACTCACCATATTGCTGCGCTGTACATGACATTTTCTTGCTTACCGCCCCGAGAATTTTCTCAAAAAATTCTTCGCCTTCCCCTCTTGACAAAGGCAAAAAATATGATTATAATGCACTTAATTTCAAACGACAAACCTGTGAGGAAGAAGAGTAGCACAGCACAGGGCATCCCAAGAGAGCTTCGGGCGGTGAGATCGGAGCGGTGCGCAGCGGTGTGAATGGCCTTCCGAGGGCGGCTTGAACGGGAAATTTTCCCAAGTAGGGTCCGACGGGAACCCTCCCGTTATCCGTGGGGTACGCATGATGGTGCGTAAAAGCGAGTGGACATCGCAAGATGTCAATTTGGGTGGTATCGCAGAAGCAAAGGCTTTTGTCCCATGTGGGGCAGAAGCCTTTTTTGTTTTTAAAATCCAGGCCGCCGGCACCGGTCCCTCCATCCGCCGCCCAAAATACCGATACAAAATTTTGGAGGAAAACAAAAATGAAAAAGAACATGCTGAGCCGTGTGCTGACTCTGGCCCTGGCCGCCCTGCTGGCCCTGTCTCTCTTCGCCTGCGGCAAAAAAAGCGATGACAATTCCACCGGTACCGCATCCTACAAGGTCGGCATCTGCAGCTATGCGGACGATGCATCCCTGAACCAGATCGTGGACAGCATCGAGTCCCGGCTTAAGGCCATCGGCCAGGAGAAGGGCGTCACCTTCGAGATCAGCTATGATAACTGCAACACCGATTCCGCCGTGCTGAATCAGATCATCGCCAACTTCATGGCCGACAAGGTGGACCTGATGATCGGCGTAGCCACTCCCGTGGCCGTGGCCATGCAGGCCGCCACCGAGGGCACTGACATTCCCGTGGTCTTTGCCGCCGTGTCCGACCCTGTGGGTGCGGGTCTGGTGGAGAGCCTGGAGGCCCCCGGCGCCAACATCACCGGTACCTCCGACTATCTGGACACCGATGCCATCCTGGACCTGATTTTCGCCGCCAACCCTGACGCCAGGAACATCGCCCTGCTGTATGACCTGGGGCAGGACTCCTCTGCCGCTCCCATCAAGAATGCCAAGGCGTACCTGGACAAGAGGGGCGTGCCCTACAAGGAGTATAACGGCACCACCACCGACGAGATCAGCCTGGCCGTCAGCAGCATCGTGGCCGACAAAGCCGACGCCGTGTTCACCCCCACCGACAACACCGTGATGACCGCAGAGCTGGCCATTTACGAGGCTCTGGCCGGGGCCGGCATCCCCCACTACACCGGTGCTGACTCCTTCGCCCTGAACGGTGCGTTCCTGGGCTACGGCGTGGACTATGCCAACCTGGGCGTGGAAACCGCCAACATGGTCTCCGGCATTCTCCTGGACGGCAGCAAGCCCTCCGCCACCCCCGTGCTGACCTTCGACAATGGCACCGCCACCATCAACACCGACATCTGCAAGGAGCTGGGCCTGAACTATGACGAGCTGGCCGAGACCTTCGCCCCTCTGTGCACCAAGGTCCAGTCCATCGTCACCGCCGAGAGCTTCGACGATTTGAATCAATAAGAAATCAAACATCCATCAGCGGGCCCCCGCTGATGACCCTCGCACCGCCCACTCGGGAAACAAACCCATTCTGCATGAAAGGAGAAGTCTCTCATGAACATTTTATCTCTGGTCCAAACCGCCCTGGAGCTGGGCCTCATCTGCTCGCTGACCGTGCTGGCACTGTTTTTGAGCTACTCCATGCTCAATGTATGCGACCTTTCCACCGACGGCTGCTTCACTCTGGGTGCCGCTGTGGGTGCTATGGTAGCCATTGCCGGGCATCCCTACCTGGCCCTCCTGGCCGCCATGGCCGCCGGAGTCCTCTCCGGCTTCATCACCGCCCTGCTGCAAACGAAAATGGGCATTGACAGCCTCCTTGCGGGCATCATCGTCAACACCGGACTCTACTCCGTCAATATCGCCGTCATGGGCGGCTCCTCCCTGCTGAACATGAACAAAACCGAGACCGTATTCACCAAGGCCCGGGCTCTGCTGCAGGACACCTTTCTGGCTGAGCAGTATAAGCTGCTTGTGGCGGTCATCGCCGTGATTGCCGTGGTCGTTTTTTTGGCCCTGTTTCTGCGCACCCGCTTGGGTCTGGCTATCCGCGCCACCGGCGACAATCCCGACATGGTCCGCTCCTCCTCTATCAATCCCACCTTTACCACCATCGTAGGCCTGTGCGTGGCCAATGCCTTCACGGGGCTGTCCGGCTGCCTGCTGGCCCAAAGTCAAAAATCCGTCAGCATCGACATCGGCACCGGCATGGTGACCATCGCCCTGGCCTCCCTGCTCATGGGTCAGGTGCTGCTGGGCAAGGGCAGCATTCTCAAGCGGGCCGTCGGCATGGTGGTGGGCGCCTTTGCCTTCCGTCTGGTGTATACCATCGCCCTGCGGCTGGATATGCCCGCCTTCATGCTGAAGCTGGTGTCCTCGGTGATCGTGGTGCTGGCCATCGCCACCCCCTATTTCAAAAAGCAGCTTCCCATGCTGCGCCGCCGCATGGCTGCGCGAAAGGAGGCCCGCCTTCATGCTGAAGATTGAAAAAATATCCAAGACCTTCAACCCCGGCACCATCCATGAAAAGGCCGCCCTGCAGGGCCTGAGCCTGCACCTGCTCCCAGGAGATTTCGTCACCATCATCGGCTCCAACGGCGCAGGCAAATCCACCCTCCTTAACGCCATCTGCGGCAGCTTTTTCCCAGACAGCGGCAGCATTTATCTGGACGGAAGAAATATCACCTTCCTGCCGGAATATCAGCGCTCCCGCCAAATCGGCCGTCTGTTCCAGGATCCTATGCGCGGCAGCGCCCCCCACATGACCATTGAGGAAAACCTCTCTCTGGCGGCGGCCTCCGGCGGCTGGCTCAGCCATGTGACCCGGGCGGAAAAAGCCGCCTTCCGGGAAAAGCTGGCTCAGCTGGACATGGGCCTGGAGGACCGCATGAAGCAGCCCGTGGGGCTGCTTTCCGGCGGCCAGCGTCAGGCGCTGACGCTGGTGATGGCCACCTTCAAGCCGCCGAAGCTCCTGCTGCTGGATGAGCATACCGCTGCTCTGGACCCCGCCACGGCAGAAAAAGTGCTGGAAATCACCCGTCAGACCGTCTCGGAGAACCGTATCACCACCCTCATGGTCACCCACAATATGCACCAGGCCCTGGAGCTTGGCAACCGCACATTGATGATGGACAGAGGCCATATCATTCTGGATGTTGCCGGAGCGGAACGGGCGGGCATGACCGTGGAGGACCTGCTGGCTAAGTTCAAAAGCGGTGCTGGCAAGGCCCTGGACAATGACCGTATTCTCTTGTCGGAACAAACAAAATCAAATAAAAAAGGCGCATCGAATGCCGCGGACTGATCACGAAGCATGGAACAAAACAGTCTGTCCGGCGTGGCAAAGGCAAATAACATCACCAAGAGAAGCAAAAAGCTCTTATGACATGAGGAGCTGGAACGGCAGCTTTTCGGATTTTTATCATGACGGCAAGCCTTGCCGGCCGGTGCCGGCGTTTCTGCAGTAACGATTGAATATTTCCAGAATTTGTAAATAATGGAAAAAATCAGACATGTTTCCGGCCGATATTTAGAACTGCACGGCATCTCTGTATGTGTATTTTTAATTGCATATACCGGATGTTTGTGATAATATATATAGAACGCCATTGGTGTAGAAGCGGCCGCATGCCCGGCTTGTGGACATACCAAAATAAAGAAAGAAGGCAGGTTTATGAAAAGCACACACTTAAGAAAACGCATTGTGGCTGCATTGCTGGCCGTGGTGTTAGCTGTTAGTTTGGCTGCGCCATCTCTGGCAATTGAGGAAACAGGCGTCTCGAAATCAGGCAGCAACGGGCTGACTTGGGAGGAAATAGACAGCAGCTCTGTTCAGGTAGAGTCCCCCATTCAGGCGAATACCGGCGTAGTGGAAAAGACGGTAGAATACAAAGACACCGATATGGTTCGTGTCTCCATTATCCTAAAGGACGCCTCTACCCTGGAAAAGGGCTTTACCTCTGATGAGATTGCAGCTGCTGATCGCAGCGCCATGCAATATCGGCGGAAGCTGGAGAAGCAGCAGGACAGCATGGCTGCCGCCATCTCCAAGCAGGCACTGAATGGTGCAACGCTGGATGTTGTTTGGAATTTGACATTGGCAGCCAATATCATTTCTGCAAATGTCCAATATGGGCAGATCGAGAAAATCAAGGAAGTTGCCGGTGTGCAGGAGGTCATTCTTGAGAACCGGTATGAGCCCTGCGTGGTGAAGCAGGAGGAGACGGCGGATCCCAATATGGCTACCTCCGATAAGATGATCGGCTCCAGCGCTGCGTGGGCGGCAGGCTATACCGGCGCAGGAAGCCGGATCGCAATCATCGACACCGGCGCCGATGTGGATCATCCCTCTCTGGATCCGGATGCGCTGAAATATGCCTTGCAGGGGAGTAATGCGACGATCATGACGGAGGCTGACTTGACCGATGAGGTGCTGAATCAGCTAAATGCATATACTCGCAAGGCCGGACTGACCGCAGCAGATTTTTATGTCAACGAGAAAATCCCGTTTGGCTTTAACTATGTGGATGTGGACACGGATATCACGCATGATAATGATACGCAGGGCGATCATGGCTCGCACGTGACCGGCATCGCGGCGGGAAACCGTTTTGTTAAGGACGAAGCCGGAAACTATGTCGCAGCGTTGGACTCCGTCATGACGCAGGGCGTGGCGCCCGATGCGCAGATCCTGACGATGAAGGTCTTCGGCAAGCGCGGCGGCGCCTATGATTCAGACTACATGGTCGCGATTGAAGACGCCATGGTGCTGGGCGCGGACGCAGCGAACCTCTCTCTGGGCGGAAGCTTCCCGGGCTACTCCGAGTATACGGAAGAGAAATACCGTCATATTCTTGATGAAATCGTTGGCAGCGGCATGGTTGTCACAATTTCTGCAGGTAATTCCGGCAGCTGGTTTGACCAAACTGCGTTTGGCCTTCCCTATGCGGGCAGTGTGAACTGGGCTACAAACGGCAGCCCCGGCTCCTATGTTAACTCGCTGTGTGTAGCCTCCGTCGATAACGCGGGCGTTACAGACAATTATCTGAAGGTGAAAGGTCATAACATGACCTACACGGAAAAAAGCTATCAGAACAAACCGATCTATACCATCGGCGGAAGCCATGAGTATATTTATCTGGACAAGATCGGTACCGCGGAAGAGTTTGCAGCAGTCAAGGATGTCCTGGCAGGAAAAATTGCAATTTGCAATCGAGGCGATACCTCATTTTACGAGAAGGCAGAAGCCGCGGTTGCCAATGGCGCAATTGCGACCATTATCGTCAATAATCAGCCGGGCTCCAATTATATGGATCTGACCGATTATAAAAAAACGGAGCCCTGCGTCTCTATTTCTCAGACGGATGGCGCGTTCCTGCGTGAAAGCTCCACGAAGGTGACGAGCCAGGATGGCAGTGTTCTGTATTATAGCGGCGAGATGTTTGTGAGCTCCGAGCGGGAGTCCTGGGATCTGGGAGAAGACTACTATACGATGAGCAGCTTCTCCAGCTGGGGCATTCCCGGCGCCCTGACGATGAAGCCGGAGATCACGGCGCCCGGCGGCCGGATCTACTCCCTGAAGGACGGCGGAGAGTATCAGAATATGTCCGGTACCTCTATGGCTTCTCCGCAGGTAGCCGGAATGGCGGCGCTGGTCGCTGAGTACATTAAGCAGAACGATCTGGCCGAAAAGACGGGACTGGCTGTGCGTACGCTGGCCCAAAGCCTGCTGATGTCAACTGCTCAGCCGATCGTTGAGAAGCAGGGTGTTGATGAGCAGGGGAAGACACTGGAGGGTTACTACTCTGTTCTGCAGCAGGGTGCAGGCCTTGCAAATATCGGCGCGGCTGTAAATAGCGGAAGCTATTTGATGATGGATCAGGATGCAACAGATTCGTATGCAGACGGAAAGATCAAAGCCGAGCTGGGAGACGATCCCCAGCGCACCGGTGAGTATTCCTTTGGCTTTACGCTGTACAATCTGGAGAATACGGACAGCACGTTTACCTTAAGCGCTGATTTCTTTACGCAGGCGGCACTTTAGGGCGAGCTCAATAACGGGAACGGGCAAGTCATGAATTTCTCGGACAAAAAGACTGCCGCATTAGCCGCAGACGTTGTCTGGGACGTAGATGGGAAAACGCTGAAGCCGGAAATGCCTGCGGAGCTGGACGGCTGCGACTTCGACGGAAGCGGCAAGGTAACTGCGGATGACGGTCAGGCGCTGCTGGACTATGTGACCGGCGTGCGGACCGAGATCAGCGGCAAGAGCCGTGCGGATCTGGATAAGGACGGAGACATTGATACCTATGATGCTTACCTGTTCTTCTCCCGCTTGAGCAGTGCTGCCGTGACGGTTCCTGCAAACGGGAAAATTCACGTCACGATTCATGCAAAGGTTCTTGGTCTGGACAGCTACGACGAAAAGAACGGCGGTGCAGGCGCTTATGTCGAGGGTTATGTATTTGCCAACGAGGTAAGCAGTAAAGAGGGTGTCGAAGGGACCAGCCATTCTATCCCGGTGCTGGGCTACTACGGAAATTGGACCGATGCCTCCATGTTTGATGTCGGCAGCTTTATTCAGTATCACTACGGCATGGAGACCCGTCCTCCCTACATGCTTGCTGCAATTCAGCAGGCAGCGCAGCTCCAGTCGCTGACCATAAAATACAAAGGCGTGGATGACTCCTATTCCCTTGGCGGAAATCTGTATGTAGACGACGGATTCTACGATGCAGATCGTTACTCCATCAACCCGGATACCGCAAAGATCTCTGATATTTATTTCAGCCTGATCCGAAATGCGGCCAATGGCCGGATCACTGTGACCGGCGAGGACGGTACGGTATATCTCAACAAGGAGACTCAGGCTCCGATCATTGGCGCCTACTATTTCTCGAACCAGAAGACGTGGATGCAGGTGCAGAGCGGCTTGTCCGTGGATTGTGCGCCGGATGCCGCGGAAGGCGAAAAGCTGACTGTGAAGCTTACCATGGCGCCGGAGTATTATGTGGATTACAGCGGCTCGACGCTTTCGACGGATTGGGATGCGCTTGGTGAGGGAGCAAGTCAGACCTATACGATGTTTGTTGACAAGACTGCTCCTACGCTGACCGACATTACGCTTTCCGAAGACCTGATCAACGACGGACGGGTCATGACCGTTACGGCCTCCGACAACAGATATGTTGCAGCAGCGGTGCTGTACGATTACTCGACCGGGAAAATCCTTGCGAGGACGGGCGGTTCTCCGAAGGGAGCAAGCCGCGGCGAGGCTGTTACCATGTCGTTGGATGCAAACGGAACAGCAAATGCAGCGCATCTGCTGCTGCAGGTATATGACTACGCAAACAACTGCAGTACCTACAAGATCAATCTGAACAAGTCTGAGCTGAATGATCCTGTTGAGGTTTCCTTGAATCGCAGCACGCTGAAGCTTTTCAAGGGCGGCACGGCGACGCTGGAAGCGGAAGTTACGCCTTTCGGCATCCATCCCGATACGGTGACCTGGACCAGCGACAATACGAATGTGGCTACCGTGGACGAAGACGGTACGGTTACCGGCATTGGAGACGGCACTGCCACGATCACGGCAACCTCTGTAAAGGATCCTACCAAGAGTGCAGCCTGCACGGTTACCGTTGAGGTTTTGAAGGTTACGCTGACCGGCGCGCTGATGGATGGCTCCTCCACCTCCCAGTTCTATACGTGGGATATGGAAAATGATACTACATGGACGCCGGGGGCTGTGATGGAGGTCGAGGGCATTACCTCTACCGCATATGACACGGATCGCAACAATGTCATTGTGGTTGACGGAAATGAACGGAAGCTCCATCAGGTCGACATGGAGAGCGGCAAGGTTCTGGCGGACTATGATGCCGTTGCGGGCGGTAACTTTAATGTGCCGCTGTTTGATCTGGAATACAGCGAGCTGTTTACCAAGGGCGACGTACCGGCCTGCTACAGTATCTATAACTTTATGCTCAACAAGCCTGCGGAACTGGGCAGCATTCGTACGGACGGCTTCATGCTGTTCATGGATTTCCTGCTTTACGGAAACGGAGCCGATAAGTTTACGGCGATGACCTCGCTCGGCAAGACAAAGCTCGATCTGGACCAGGACGGCACTGCGGAAACGGATGCGGAGGTGCTGCTGCTGCTGGATAACCGCGGCAACGTGTGGACCTTCCAGATTTATGACGGAATCGACTACAGCAGTACGACAGGCAAATATGAGATCGCAAAGTCTAACCTGACCAGTGCATTTAAAATGTACTTCATGGGCGACAATAACGGCACGCCGCTGTGCTCTATGGTTCCCACGACGGTCAATGGACAGCTGGCATTGTATTTGTCCTACTTTACCGGCAAGGCCAATGAGCTCTACCGTCTGACATACGATTCCGCCAAGAACTTCTGGACCGGCGAAAAGCTGGCCAGCTTCGGCGAGAATGTATATCCGGCAACGATCCTGAAGATCGACAATCATGAGGCCAACCAGACGGAGCTGGAGCAGATCGTAAGCAATCTGCCGCTTGGCTCCCACACGGTACAGTCTCAGGATTTGACAGACATGCTCAATTCTGCTGCGGTTGAAGAAGCGGCCGCGTCTTATGGTGCGCTTAATACAGCAGCAGAAAAAACCGCATCGACGAAACCGGCGGCTGACATCGCAAGCGAACAGACTGCATCCTCGGAGATCATTACCTCGGAGGATCAGAACACGGTCACCCTGAAGCTGGTGCCGGGAGGAACGACCCCCACCACGAACGGGCTTATGAGCGTCAGCTACGATGCTGCCGGCTGGGAGCTGAAGAATGTCATTGGAAACGCGCAGTATTTCTCCTACAAGGCTGAAGCCGGAAAGGTAACGCTTGGTTATGTTTCCGTGGACAGCATGCCTGCCGGGGAACAAGTCGCAGAGCTGACGTTCACCAGGACGAATGCCGGCAAGGACGCCGATCCCCGGTTCACGGTCCAAAAGACAGAGCGCAATGAACAGCGGATCGATGAGGTGGAGCATCTGACGGCAAGCAGCAACCGTGATGATCCGTGCCCGTCGAAGGAATTCCAAGATCTCAGCACAACGGCTTGGTATCATGAGTCCGTGGACTATGTGTTGTCTAAGGGCATTATGCAGGGCTACGGCGACGGCACCTTCCGCCCCGATGAGACCGCGACCCGTGCCCAGATGGTGACGCTGCTCTATCGCATTGCGGGAGAACCTGCTGTGGATGATTCCAAGGCCCTGCCCTTCACCGACGTGAATCTGGAGAGCTGGTACGGCAGCGCCCTGCGTTGGGCTTACCAGAACGGCATCACCACCGGTGTCAGCGCGGATACCTTTGCGCCTGACGACTGCGTGACGCGCGAGCAGATGGTTTCCTTCCTCGTTCGGTATGCCAAGGTGACCGGCGCCTATGAAAAGGTGTCCGAAGACCTGAGCAGCTTCTCTGACAGAGATCGTGTCTCCTCCTATGCTGTGGAATCCATGCAGTGGGCTGTTGCCAACGGCTTTATTCTCGGCACAGAAACGGGCAAGCTGGAGCCCATGGCTACGGCCACCCGTGCCCAGCTTGCGGCAGTGGTCGCCAGATACTGCCAGAGCATTCACTGATTTCTATCCGAAACGGCGTGCTTACCGGGGGCGTATTGCCCCGCGGTGAGCACGGCGCAAGCCCCAGGGCTTGACAAAAAAACAAAGTGCAAAAGCAGCCCCACAGAAGTGTTTCTGTGGGGCTGTTTAGACTCTCAAGGCCCTGATTAGCCGAAAGTCAGTGTCCGTTTATGATACCACTTTCCGCGGCCTCGCAGCGGCACTTCGGGGGGCAGCCGCCATGATCCTGCTCAGGCGGTTTACATAAAGTTCACAATTGTAACGCTTTTGTTGGCAAAACGTTGTTGCATTTTGGCGGCTTCCCGGTATAATAGGATAGGAACAAACGGCGGCGGATGCCGTCTGGAGAATAGGCGGCATTCTGCCGTAGAACCACCGGAGAAGGAGATTCAAATGGGTAAATTTGAAAAAGGCAAACGCCCGACGCAGGCTCAGTCCTATGCCGAGCCGCAGCGTGCGCCGAAAAAGAAAAAGCAGAAAAAGCAGTCCCGCCTCGGCCTGATCGTCGCGCTGCTGGCTGCAGCCGTCGTGCTCGTCGGCTGCGGCGTGGGCTATATGTTCCTGCGCGACGACGGCAGGATCGTCAACAACCTCTATGTCGCGGGTGTCGATCTCAGCGGCATGACGAAGGAGGAGGCGCGCGCCGCGCTCGAAAAGGGCGTGAGCGTCTATGGGAAGGAAAATATGAACGTCGCGCTCTACACGCGCCCCTATGACACGTTCACCTCGACATATGACCCGGCGCAGATCCCGCTCGTCGACATTTTCGGCAAGCCGCTCGATGCCTCCGCGCAGACCGAGGCGACAGAGCCGACCGAGACCGCGCCTTCGGAGTCGGAGCCGGTGACGGAAGCGCCGACCGAGGCCCCGACGGAGGCCCCGACGGAGGAGCCGACCGAGGACCCGAACACCCCGCTCGACGAGGACGGCAAGCCGATGACGCTGCTGACAAAGCTGTGCCTGACGCCGTCGGACACGGCGGTTCGCCTCGACCTCGACAAGGCCGTGGAGGCTGCCTATGCCTACGGCCGCGGCGGCGGCCTGTTCTCCCGCGTGAAGAAGAACGCGCTGACGGAGCGCACCGATCTGAACGTCGCCGATTTCCTCACGCTCGATGAAAGCTACGTCCGCACGATGCTGGACGAATATGCCAAGGACGCCGTGAGCGAAAAGACGGAGCCCTCCGTCACCGAGGGCACGACGACCGTGACGGACGACGAGGGCGAGGAGCGCGAGCTCAAGACCCTGACGGTCAAGCTCGGCAGCGCGGGCCGCGAGATCAACACGGACGAGCTGTACAAGGCCGTGCTCACCGCCTATGCCGACGCAAATTTCGAGATGCAGTATGTGGTGGAGGAGGACCTGCCGAAGGCCTTTGACCTCGACGCCCTGTACCACAAGTATTATGTTGCGCCGGTGAACGCCGTGTGCGACGAGAACACCTATGAAGTGACCGACGGCTCGGACGGCTACGGCTTCGACATCAAAAAGGCCATGGACGAGCTGGAGAAGGCAGGCCCCGGCGGCGAGGTCACGCTGACGCTCGACGTCATCGAGCCGCAGTACACGAAGGAATCCCTGCAGGAGAAGCTGTTCCACGATGAGCTTGCCGGCTATGACAGCCCGTACAACGCCGGTCTCATCGGCCGAAGTGAGAACCTGCGTCTGGCCTGCCTGGCCATCAACGGCTATGTGCTCAAGCCCGGCGAGACGTTCTCGTTCAACGGCGTCGTCGGCGAGCGCACGGCGGCCAAGGGCTACAAGGAGGGCGGCGTGTATGTCGGCGGCGAGACCGTCCAGCAGCTCGGCGGCGGCGTCTGCCAGGTCGCGTCCGTGCTGTACTACTGCACGCTGAAATCCGACCTCGAGGTCATCGCGCGGCAGGAGCACCAGTATGTGCCGGACTATATTCCCTGGGGCATGGACGCCACGATCTACTGGGGCAGCCTCGACTATAAGTTCCGCAACAACACGACCTATCCCATCCGCATTCTGGCGGAGGCCTCCGGCGGCTATGTCCGCGTGCGCTTCATGGGCACGGAGACGAAGGATTACACCGTGGAGCTGGACTACAAGGCCGCGATGACCCACAAGAGCAAGACCGAGGAGGTCGAGATCTCCAAGGGCATGAAGAACTACGACAAGTACAAGGACTATAAGGACGGCGAGCGCATCCAGGTCGGCTACGACGGCTATGAGGTCGATACCTACCGCATGAAGTACGACAAGAACGGCAAGCTGCTGTCCACGGAGAAGGTCAACCACTCGAGCTACGACTGGCGCAACCGTCTGGTCGCCAAGCTCGTCGAGGAGACGGAGCCCCCCACGGAGGCGCCGACGGAGCCGACGGAAAGCCCAACGGAAAGCCCGACGGAAAAGCCCACGGAGCCGGAGCCGACGGAACCGCCCACGGACGCCCCGACCGAGTCCACCGGCGGCGATGAAGAAGCGCCGTGATATAAGGCAACACCGCATAATTCCTCTTCGGCCTTCGCCGGATATTTTTCGCCGATTCTGCGGTTCGAAAAGTTTGAAATACACAAAGTATTCCTGCGCTTTTCAAACCTTGTATCA
>ERZ772886.2169-NODE-2169-length-16303-cov-4.531758_pt1 | contig 16303 bp, 18 predicted proteins | sample MGYA00512128_ERZ772886 | MGnify/ENA primary metagenome ERZ772886 (study PRJEB29015, sample SAMEA2737698) | human gut metagenome | biome: human gut; feature: human-associated habitat; material: faeces | place: China | collected 2012 ... | reverse complement strand
CGGTGAAAATGAGTTTGTTTGGCTACGATGCAGAAAGCGATACTACACTGCGTGCGACAACCGTACCAGTAACTCTTCACATTCGACCATCTGGGTTTGTTGCAGATGGGGATACGCCAATTCCGCCGACTCCGGATCTGTATACGCAGCTTTTGAAAAAACTGGACAAAAAGGCAGCTGGACTTCAAAATGGAAAAGATGGATTTTCCCCAAAAGTAAAGGCAGAACAAATGAAGTCTGGTGTTGTAATTACCATTGTCGATGCCGATGGTGAAACTTCTGCAACGCTTCATAATGGTGCAAACGGAGAAAAAGGTACAGACGGTAAATCTGCATATCAAATTGCGGTAGAGCAAGGTTATCAAGGCTCTGAATCAGACTGGCTCTCTTCCTTGAAAGGCGATAAAGGCAATACAGGAGCCAAAGGAAATCCCGGTCAAGATGGTGCAGATGGAAAATCAGCATATGCAATTGCAGTGGAGCATGGCTACGAAGACTCTGAGGAAAAATGGCTTTTATCCTTGAAAGGTGAAAAAGGTGATACTGGTGAGCGTGGTGAAAAGGGTGACACCGGATTGCAGGGCGAGCGAGGCGAAAAGGGTGAAACGGGTCAGCAGGGAGAACAAGGTCCAAAGGGCGAAAAAGGTGATCCCGGAGATAGAGGGCTGCAGGGCGTTCCCGGAGAAAAAGGTGAAAAGGGAGATGCTGGCGTAGCTGGTAAAGACGGCTTTTCCCCGATTGCGAATGTTGTGAAGGATGGCAGTGTTATCACAATCACCATTACAGATAAAAGTGGTACAACTACAGTGACATTAACAGAGGGTGCAGCCGTAGACCTTACACCATATGCAAAGACGGTTTACGTGGATGAAAAAGTGCAGGAATTGTCTGACAGTCTGACGTACACCCTGCAGGAGCATACACTTTCCATCACACATCTGGAAGATAAATCGCATACCCACGAAAATATAGCTACTTTAAATGAAATCACAGATGTAAAATGGAAGGCACTCTGGTCGGCACAGCACATTCATACCAATATAATAAGTCTGAACAGTATCAGTCCTGCGGACATTACAAATATCCATGATACTTTCCCTGCACAGATCTATGCACTTCAGCAGTCTTTGGGAGATATTCAGACTGCATTGGCTGATATTGTGGAGGTGACGGAGTAATGGCAACAATTGCACAGTATATCGCAGCAATCAACCACCAGCGTGACCTGCTGGCAGGACATTTGGTTTCCCATGGTATCATTGCAACCGCAGATGAAAAGCTGAATTTGCTTGTTCAGAAAGTAGGATTGATACCCAGTGGATCATCGACCGAAAAAACGATTGTGTATGATGCAAATCACAAAGAAGGAATCTATCTGTCCTATAATGACATGGTTTATGGCTTGTCAGATTTCGTAACTGAGCATTCCGCATTCTGTAGCGAAAAAAACAACTATGCACTGAACTATGGCACGGACGTTTTCGGGTGGGATTACAGTTGCTATAGTTGTTCTACAACACCATTAAAGATTACATCTGCTTCGCAAATTGCAATTCGTTTTCATGCGTATAGTACGGAAACTGGCATCATGCGATTAGTACAGTCAGATACTGGAACTGCGTCAGATATTTTAGAAAAAGCACAAACAGAGGGAAGTTATATTGACCTGCCTTTGCAGTGGCTGTACAGCACGGACTACATCACAACATTGACCCCATGCGAGGACGTAACTGCAGGTACTTATTATTTGGTGTGGGTAGGGCGGAGCAACAACAGCCACCCGCTGATTCAATCTATCACAATTTTGTAAGGGGGGAAAATACAATGAATATTATTGAGGCAGTAGAGCAGCTGAAAGTCGGAAAAGCAATCCAACGAAGTAACTGGGGCAATGCAAAAATTCAAGCAGTGCAGCTTGAAAATGGACAGTATCAAATTTTCGCATCCGGCGACTTGACACCGGAGATGCTCGTTTTGCTTTCTGGTGATTATGATGTGAAAGAAGAGAAAGAAACGAATGATGTGAAAGAAACGGAGGAAGCAGTGTGATTCAAGGAATTATCACGGTTGCAATCTCTGTTCTGTCCGCAACTGGCATTCTGGGTATTGGCACACGAGCAATCTTATCTCGAATGAAAAAGCAGGACAGCCATCAGAAAGCTTTGGAATACGGTGTACAGGCATTGCTGCGTGACCGGATGTTACACTGCTATAACAAGTACATTGAAGCCGGATTTGCACCCATCTATGCAAAAGAAAACTATGAAAATATGTACCGGCAGTATCATGAACTCGGTGGCAACGGTGTGATGACACATCTGCACGAGGAATTCATGGCACTGCCAACCGAGAAAGGAGAAACCGTATGAAAAGAGATTGGAAACAGTGGACGAAAGCTGCTGTTATTCGAGCAATCAAAACCATTGCTCAGACAGCAATAGCGACCGTTGGTGTGGCAGCAACCATGCAGGATGTTAATTGGCTTGTAGTTGGCAGTACCGCACTTCTGGCGGGCATTTTATCTGTACTGACCAGCGTGGCTGGATTACCTGAAATCAAGGAGTAGTACTGCTGTTTGACAATTGAAAACGGTATTGCTATCGTACAAAAAGCAGCACCGAATTTGTGTACTCCGACAAATATCACACTTTCCAGAAAAAATCCTTGACTATAGGTTAAACCTATGGTATAATGATTACAGTGGATTGGGAAACCACCCACGAATACCGGGCAAGCGGATATGGAAAGGAGGCACATATGGAGGAAATGGGAATGACGGATTTGCAGTTCAAATCCTTTATTATGCTTTTAATCAAGCAGTTAGAGGATGCGAAAACCGAGGCTGAAAAGCAAGCCATTATTGAACAGCTGAAACAGATGCTTCAGGGCTAAAAGAAAAAGCCGACTGAAAAACAGTCGGCAACGGAAACACAGAAAGAGCGGACTTGCCACCGCTTTTTCGTGCTACAACAATTATATCACGTTTTGCCCGATTTGGCAAGAAAAAATTTTAGGAGTGGTTTTTTGACACCCCAAGAAAAGTATGATAAGCAAAATACACGTTTCATTGGTTTGAAGCTGAATCGAAAAAGCGATAAGGATATTCTGGATGCCTTAGAGGGAAAAGCCTTGCAGACGGAAATCAAACGCTTGCTCCGAAAAGCTTTAGAATCCGAGAAAGAAGAAAAAGAATGAAAAATGCGGTATGTCGTTTTTGGCATACCGCATTTTTCTATAGTAGTTGTTTTACTGATTTTCGGAATCTTCTCTACACAGTTCATCCAGTGTAACACCGAGGGCAGTTGCAATACGGTTCAAATTCCCGATTGTGATATTTTCAAATTTGATGTAGTCGTTTTCGTAGTCTGTAATTTTCTTATAGTGTACGCCGGAAAGAGCGGCTAACTCTTTTCGAGTAATGCCGTTCTGTTCCCGTATTCTCTTGATGTTATTCTGCATTCGGCTCACACTCCACGAGAGGATAATCGGTCGTATCACAAAGAATCAAGGTTGCAAAGCTGTCTGCATTTGTTTGAATTTCTTTGATCGGAGTAGCGACCGGAATTGGTTTCTTTTCATTTTCTCTGAAACACAGCATCATTGCCAAGACATCAGATGCCATTTCCATTGCATCCACCAAAGAATCTCCGCACGTATAACAGTTTTCTACATCCGGAAAGTCAACCGAATAAGCGTTGTTTTTCTCTTTTGTGAAGATTGCAGGGTAAACGTATTTCGCCATTTTACCAGCTCCTTTTTGTTTTTGAATGGGGGTACAAATGCGGATTTGAAAAGTTGACAAGGAAAGCGAATGGTTCGCTTTCTTGCCATTTTGAAAACCCCGTAGGGTCGGGGCTTATTTCAGCCCCGCATCCTTCAGGATTTTGTTTGCGGTTCCGGTTGCGATTTCCTGTCCATCATGCCGCCCAACAGAAAATGCTGTTTCTGTTTTGGGGCTGTACCAGATTTCGTGGTTTCCGCCCTCTCGGATTTTGTAGCATCCGGCTTTGCGAAGTTTCTTTTTTAATTCGCCTGTCCGCATTTGCTTTCCCCCTTTCTTTAATTACATTATACCACGTTTTCGTGGAAAAGTCAAGCGAATTTTCGATTTTTTCAAAAGTATTTTTTTTGTAGAAGGGAGTCGTTTTATATGACAGTAAAGAGTTTTTCAGCAACGGACAACACCCAACTGACTGAGCACTTCAACGCTCGTGAATTCCGTTGTAAATGCGGTAAAAGCCACGACTTTTTGATTTCGGATGAACTGGTGAGCAAGCTGGAACAGCTGTATGCAGCATTGGACTGCGGCAAGATCATCGTCAACAGCGGTTACCGTTGTCCTGAGCATGATAAAGCGGTAGGCGGTACGAGTACCGGGCAGCACACCAAAGGCACAGCGGCAGACGTGGTGTGCTACGATAAGTCTGGCAACATAATTTCAGCAAAGACGGTGTGCTGTAAGGCTCAGGATTTGGGTTTCAGCGGCATTGCCAATATCACCGGTGCTTATACTTCGGTGCATCTGGATGTGCGAACAGGGGCAAAATGGTATGGTGATGAAATCAAAGGCACAAACACGGTGACAAGCGATTTCTACCGCTATTTCGGCATTGCAAAAGCACAGCCGCAACCATCTGAAATTGTGGCAAAAGGGATTGATGTTTCCAAGCATCAGGGCGTAATCAACTGGGAAAAAGTCAAAGCATCCGGGCTGGTGGATTTTGCAATTTTACGGGCTGGTTTTGGGAAAGAATCCAGCCAGATCGATGTGCAGTTTGAACGGAATTACAGCGAGTGCAAACGGCTTGGAATCCCCTGCGGTGCGTACTGGTACAGCTACGCCAAAACTGCCGCAGAAGCGGAGCAGGAGGCTGCTGTGTGCCTGTCTGTTCTGGCTGGAAAGCAGTTCGAGTATCCGATCGCATTTGACATCGAAGAACAGGCAAGTCTGCAAAATGCAGATGCCCTGTGTCAGGCGTTTTGCAGTGCGTTGGAGTCTGCCGGGTATTATGCGGCAATTTATACGTTCAAGTCGGCTCTGGAAAGCTGTATTGGGGACGATATAAAGAGCCGGTATGACGTGTTTCTGTCTCATGTGGATGTGAGCAGATCGTCCTATGCCGGGAATTATGGGCTGTGGCAGTACAGCTGGAAAGGCAGCGTTTTAGGTATTGTCGGCGAGGTGGATCTGGACTATGCGTATCAGGATTATCCGGCGATCATCAAGGCTTCTGGGCTGAATGGATTTTCAAAAAATGCAACAACTGCCACAGACAAGCCGAATGAGGACACGGAAAAAGGCACTAACGATGATGACACACTCAAACAGATCTTGCAGCACGTTGCCAGTATTGACGAGAAATTGAACGAATAAAACAGCGGTGAAACGCCGTTTATAGGTAGTAAAAAACGCTCTTGAACACGGTGTTCAGGAGCGTTTTTTTTCGTTTTGCGTAGTAAGCCACAATTGAATACAAAATATTAGTGGCTTTTAATTTTTGTTTCTTCTAACAAGGTAAACTTTAATGCTTTAGGTAAAATACTTTTTTCAATAATATCTGGATTAAGAGCCAAAAATTTCTTTGAAATATTAAAAATATTATCATCAACTTTTGAAGAAATAGTAATTGATTGAAGGATGATTTTATGATTATCTACATCTACAAATGCATATTGATTATAACTCTTTCCATTTATCAATGTTAAATCAAAAGCTATTTTCCCTTTGCAAAGAAATGGAACAAACCCGCTGCATATAAAATGATTGATTGGATTTTCACATGAGGTAGCAATAACCAAGAAATCATATTGACAATCATTTAATTTTATTTCTTGATAATTGTTCATAAAATCACCTCCTTATAACTAATACTATGAAGTTATAATATTTTTGCGGATACGCTATCTATAAGTTCAAATACATCACTTAATATAGCATCAGCCTCTGATTTACTGAATATCATCTTAGTTAACATAAGTATTTGATTTGCGTGAAAATAAACGTGTCTACTTTTCACGATTTGATTGTATATATCTTCAATGCATGATTCATAAACAGAATCATTTATGATAATAGATATATTTTTTCTCAGTTTGTGTTGATTATTACTATCTTTTTCAAAAATTGCTCCAAAATTCTTATATGAGCCACTTCCTTTTGGTGCAGCATGATTTACATATATTGATTTGTTCAATAATAATTTTAGCAAAAAAGCTTCTAAGCCCTTTAAAGCCGGAAAAACATAACAACTATATTCTTCGACTTCAATATTAGAATTTGATAAGGAAATCGATGGGGAAAGAATTTTCTTGATTTCTTCATCAAGTTTATCATAAGCGTTAGGAATTCTTTCTCTTAAAATATTTCTTGCTTCGGAAACAGAAATATTTGATTTATAAACTTCTTTTTGTCTTGCATTAATATCCTCTTCTGTGACATCGTCTTGGATTGACATGAAGTACATTAACTGTGAAAATATATATGCAGGATTCCCTTGAATTAGAATTTTCTTGTTTTGATATCGTTTTATAAACAATTTATCCCCAAATTTGCTCTTGAATTGAATTGCTCTATGCTTTGGAGATGTAGATTTTTCTTCATCGGAAACAATATTAACTTTATCATCTGCATTAAAATATGCAATTAATTTGCCGAATGTCTCATCACTTATGTTTGCGAATGTACAACTCGCATTTTCATGCTTATTTTTAAAGCATTTTGACTCAATTTTTTCTATAAGAACTTTACTGGTAGCAATTTGATTTCCAACTGGTTTAATTGTAACTGAACCATCTTTTTTGAAAAAGAAGTCTATTTTAGATTGTTTATCATGAACCGAGTAGGTCAATCTTTCTGCTTGTCCTACTGTAGAATAGCTAATAAATTGAAATAACTCTTTCCATAACTCAATGCCGCATTCTTTTATTGTTGATTCTACGTTTTCTTTATCCATATATACACTGGATGTGCTTACTTTTGTTGTTAAATCTTCAAGTATTTCATCTCCTGAAATGGCATTTTTGGCAAGCTTATCTGCTAAATCATTATATTTATCACCTGAATGACCCTTTACTTTAAAAAATCTTACTGATATTATATCTTTAATACTTTCAAAGAAATTTTTATATTCCTGTGTCTTTGCTTTGTTTGCTTGCCATTCTCCGTTGCACCATTTAGCAATTCCTTCGTAATCATGGTAAATATCTATGCTGCTATATCCATGTTCAATGCAATATTCCATGGCTTTCCTGGCACCAGCAATTTCACCTGCTACATTTCGCATACCTAACATTTCAGGGTCAGAATTGTCAAATTTTTGAGATAAATAAAATTCGTCTTTTCCAATTATAATCACAACACCGTAAGAGAAAAGCTTTTTTTCATTATCATAACTTCCATCAACGTAAGCTATGATGTCCGAAGGTACTAATGGAGACTCTTCTTCCTTTTTGCCAATAAAAGTTTCTGCTTCTGAAATTTCACTGAATGATTTATAAACAGCACCTGAGTATCCATCTACTTGCTTTTTGCACGCTTCCCAAGTAGGATATACGCCAGGATTTCTGCCGATCTTTACTGCATAAAATTTATTCGCCATAACCGTCACCTCTAAAATAACAATTTTAAATTATAGCATTTTATTTTTACCAAGTCAACACGTATTTTTATAATTTACAATGAGTTCATACAACGGTTACGATTATTAGTTAACCAATTTTTTCTGTGATAATTAAGCTTGACATAGTCGCTTACGCACCGGATTATTTCTGTATAACTAATAAAAGTATAACACATCCTCGGTTCAATTTCAATATCTTTCTGCAAATTTTTCTGATTTTATTTAAAATATAATTATACTTATAATAACATAGACGGTGATAATCATAAAATACATAAATTCCTCTAAAAAGCCCTTGAACTGATTGACGAGGTCATTAAAGAGGCAAAGAAATAAGGTCGATTGAAATCAACCGACCTTGAACCAAAACAACAAAGGGCGGACTTGCCACCGCCTTTTGCTGCTACAACTATTATATCACGCTTTGTCCTATTTGGCAAGAAGAAATCCCTGCATTCGGAGAAAAAACTCCGGTGCAGGGATTTTTTTGCGTTCATTTGAATTTTCAAGAGGGGGTTCGATTTTTCGACCCTTTTTTCGACTGTATTTATGATGGTGAACCTTTCTGGGTCACTACAAAATTTAGATACGGGAGGAAACCGAAATGACGCAGGGTCAAAAGGAGCAAATTGACACTTTGCGAGAGCAAGGAAACGGCTACAAAAGAATTGCTGGTATTCTTGGGGTGTCTGTAAATACAATCGCCTCTTATTGCAGGCGAAAAACAGCAGTGTGTCCTTGTTGTGGTGCTGCTTTAGTGATGACACCCAAGCATCGAAAAAAGAAGTTCTGTTCAGATGCGTGTCGTTTGAAATGGTGGTATGCCAATTCAGAAAAGCTGAATAAGAAAGCAGATTATGATTGTACCTGTCAATTTTGTGGAAAGGTGTTTGTAAGTTATGGCAACAAAAACAGAAAGTACTGCTCACGCAGCTGCTACGGCAAATCAAGAAGAAGTCTGGGACAAGATCATGCAGTACAAAGCAGCGGTGCAAATTTTGAAAACGCTTCTTGCTGAACGAAAAATAACAGAAGAAGATTATCGGCGTGTGCATGGCATCTTAGCCAAGGAATGCGGCATAAACTCGTGCAGTATATTCCTTGACTCTTGTCCGATCATACGGTAATATGTCATCGGAAAGGGGGAGGTTATCACGGCACGAGTGATACAAAAAGTTGTATTTCCGCAGAAAAAGCAGTTTCCATTGAAACGGACGGCAGCCTATGCCAGAGTATCCAGCGGAAAGGATGCCATGCTCCATTCTCTATCATCGCAGGTCAGCTATTACAATCAGCTGATTCAGAGCAATCCAGAATGGCTGTTCTGCGGTGTTTATGCAGATGAGGCGTTGACCGGAACAAAAGGAAACCGGGCAGAGTTTCAAAAGTTGCTGAACCGATGCAGACAAGGAGAAATCGACTTGATTCTGACAAAGTCTATTTCTCGTTTTGCACGAAACACGGTTACCCTGCTGGAAACGGTACGGGAATTGAAATCGCTGGGCGTTGATGTCTATTTTGAGGAACAGCGGATTCATTCCATGAGTTCAGACGGCGAACTGATGCTTTCCATTCTGGCATCCTATGCACAGGAGGAGAGTTATTCAGCCAGTGAAAATCGAAAATGGCAAATCCGAAAGGATTTCTCAATCGGAAAAATCGGTAGTATTACGATTTTGGGCTATCGCAGAAATGCAGAGGGAGTCTTGGAAATCGAACCGAATGAGGCAGAACTTGTTCGCATGATTTTCTCAGATTATATTTCCGGTATGGGACAACAGAGAATCGCAAATAAGATCAACGAGATGGGAATACCAACTCGACAAGGAAACCTATGGACAAACCCAAGAATTCGTGAAATTCTGACAAATGAAAAATATATCGGAAATCTCATGCTCCAAAAGTACTATCGCAATAACCATATCGAAAAGAAAAAAACGAGAAATCAGGGAGAACTTCAAAAATATTATGTAGAGGAAGCCCACGAGCCAATTATTGATCTTGAAACGTTTGCCAAAGCACAGGCTATATTGGCTCAGCGACATGAGCAATACACCCATGATGGTGCTACAAACCGTTATCCGCTTAGTGGCCTTATTACCTGTGGATTATGCGGAAAGAACTATCAACGAAAACAACTTCCACAGGGAATCATCTGGATGTGTGCCACTTTTTTGAGGCGAGGAAAAAAGTACTGCCCCGGTTCAAAGCAAATTCCGGAATCAATTCTATATGCTCTAATCTGTGATGTACTTAAATTGGATGAATTTGATGCGGCTGTATTTCGAGATAACATTCATCACATTGTGATTCCGAAACCGTTTGAGGTGCAGTTTTTCTTTCACGATGGAACATCTGATATACGGCATTGGAAATACCCATCAAGGGCAGAAAGCTGGACAGAGGAAATGAAACAAGCCGCACGAGAAAGGAATCAGAAATGGGTCGAAAAGTAACTGTAATACCGCCAACAATCAGTCTACAAACGCACCAGCCGACAACGCAGAAAGTAAGGCGAAAAGTTGCCGGATATGCACGTGTTTCTACAGATTTTGAGGAGCAGCTCACTTCCTACGAGGCACAGGTCGATTATTATACCAAGTATATTCAAGAGCGTGAGGACTGGGAGTTTGTCAAAGTCTATACCGATGAGGGCATCAGTGCAACCAGCACAGTGCATCGTGATGGATTCAATCAGATGGTGGCAGACGCTCTGGACGGTAAGATCGATTTGATTGTTACCAAGTCAGTCAGCCGATTTGCACGAAACACCGTAGATTCCTTGACTACGGTGCGAAAACTGAAAGAAAAAGGCGTGGAGGTGTTTTTTGAAAAAGAGGACATTTACACGCTGGATTCCAAAGGTGAACTGTTGATCACCATTATGTCCAGTCTGGCACAGGAGGAGAGCCGCTCCATTTCGGAGAATGTAACTTGGGGGCAGAGAAAGCGTTTTGCCGATGGGAAAGTAAGTCTACCATACAAGCATTTTCTGGGGTATCGAAAAGGAGCAGATGGCTTGCCGGAAATTGTGCCGGAGGAGGCAGAAATCGTTCGCAGTATTTATCGCTGGTTTATGGAGGGCATGACGCCATATAAAATCGCTTGTATTTTGATTGAAAAAGGCATTCCGACACCATCTGGGAAGGAACAGTGGCATCTTAGTACGGTGAAAAGCATTCTGACCAATGAAAAATACAAGGGTTCTGCTCTGCTGCAAAAGAAATTTACTGTGGATTTTCTTACGAAAAAGACCAAAGTGAATGAGGGTGAGGTTCCTCAATATTATGTGGAAGAGAGCCACCCGGCTATTATTCCACCAGAGGAATTTGAATTGGTGCAGGCGGAAATGGCAAGGAGAAAAGAACTGGGAAAACGCTATCACAGCGGCAATATATTCACAGCCAAAATCGTCTGTGGCGAGTGTGGCGGTTTTTACGGTCCTAAGGTTTGGCACTCTAACAGCCGTTACAGACGTGTGATATGGCGATGCAACAAGAAATATACGAATGATTGTTATTGCAAAACGCCGCATATTGATGAGAACACGATAAAGCAAGGCTTTTTGAAAGCCTATAATCAGCTGCTTACTGATAAAGGGAGCGTTTTGAGTCTTTGCGAGATGTTGCTGCGTGCTTTTTCAGACTGTTCAGATTTGGATGCGAAAATGAGTGTTCTGGATGATGAGGAAAAGCAGATCACAAAAAACATAAGAGAAATGGTTGTGATCAATAGTCGAACGGTTCAAAAGCAGCCAGAATATACGCTGGAGTACCAATCCTATGAGCGGGAGTACGAGGCGTTGAAAGCAAAATATCAGAAATTGCAGGCTGAAAAATTAGATCGCATAAATAAAACTACTGTGATCCAAGATTTCATGGAGCAGATAAAAAAGAGAAAAGAGCCGATTAAGGTTTTCAGTTCGGACGTGTGGCTTACTGTGATTGAAACAGTGACCATCTGTGAAAAGGGAGAATTGCAATTTCGGTTTAAAAACGGTACTGAAATAACAGTTTGATTCTGAATCGCAGCATTATTAATTTTTCACATAAAACGAAAAGCAGATTTGTAACATTACACAAATCTGCTTTTTTGTCTTGACTTTGCGAGAAAAATAGTGTAATATAGATTACAAGCAAAACGAATGAATCCGGTGTTCCGGGTTTGTCAAAGGCAGTGGTTACCCACTGCACACCTTTTCGGTACTGTTTGCACACCCCTTGCAAAGGGAGTGCATGATTGTATCAAAGGTTAAGTGTTTTTCCACACAAAATCACGTAATCGGAAAGGTTACGAAAACCACGTAATCACGTTATATAGCGTGGTTACGTGGTTTTTCTTTTACAAATTTTGCCTGATTTTTCGGGAGTTCAAAGCGAATTTGACCGTGACCTGATCAAAATGCGTAGTATTTTTAGGGTACCCCTCTCTTGCGGGAAAAATGGGAAAATGGGAAAAAATATGCATAAAAGCAAATTACTTTTTATAGTGAAAGGCAGTTAATATAATGGGTGAAAGTAAGATTATATCAATACCTGATGGTAAGATATGTGACTATGTTGATGGAAAGTTTCGTAATGATACTCCCGAGGAATATGTCCGCCAAACTATTGAGAAAAGATTGATAAACGAGCATAAATACGGTGCTTCACAGATAAAGATAGAATACACTCTTCAGCTCGGTTCAAGAAAGCCAAGAGCTGATATTGTTATATTCAAAAAGGATTGCACTGAGCAAAAGCAGGAGAATGTGTATATAATTATTGAGTGCAAGAAGGAAACTGTTGATGCAAGAAACGCTAAAGATGGCGTTGAGCAGTTGAAGTCCTATATGTCTGCCTGCCCTAATTGCGAATGGGGAATGTGGACAAACGGCAAGCAAAAGGAAGTTTTTAAGAAATACGTTAATGATCAGGGTCAGATTGACTTCATGGATTATAACGATATTCCTTCTGCTGACGGAAACCTCGACGATATCAACCGTCCAAAGCGTACTTCTCTCAAAAACGCTTACGATGACAATCTGCTTTTTGTATTCAAAACCTGTCATAACCATATTCATGTGAATGATGGTTTGCAGAAGCAGCCTGCTTTCTTTGAGCTTTTAAAGGTTATTTTCTGTAAGATAGAAGACGAGCGTAATATCCCTAACCCTCTGGAATTCTATACAACTTCCGAGGAACGTTCAAATCCTGATGGGCAGCTAACGGTTAAGAAGCGTATTAGCAAGATTTTTGAGCGTGTTAAGAAGAAACACGGCAAGATATTTGATTCTAACGACGAAATAAAGCTGGCGCCGAGAAGTCTCGCTTATATTGTAAGTGAGTTGCAGAAGTACAGCTTGCTCAATACGAATATTGATATTAAGGGTAAAGCCTATGAAGAAATAGTAGGTGCGAATCTGCGTGGCGATCGTGGTGAGTTCTTTACCCCTCGAAATGTCATGAAAATGACTGTTGAGATGGTTAATCCGAAGGTTGATGAAAAAGTATTGGACAGCTCTTGCGGAACGGGAGGATTTCTTGTTACTGCAATGACTCATGTTATAGCTCAGCTTGAAGCTGAATTTTCTGAGCAGATCGGACTTCCGCAGAAAGATTGGGACTACGATACCAAGAAGTTGTTTCAGGAGAAAATATCCGACATGGCAGCTCACAACTATTTTGGCCTTGATATTAACCCTGATCTTGTAAAAGCCACAAAGATGAACATGGTCATGAACAATGACGGCAGCGGTAATATATTACAGACCAACTCTCTCCTGCCTCCTCACGAATGGACTGATGAATTCCGTACTAAGCTGGCAGAGGCTCTTGGTGTTGAAAAATCAAGCATACGCAATCATAAGACATTAGAGTTCTTTGATGTTATAGTAACTAATCCCCCATTCGGTAGCAAAATACCCGTTAAGGATAAGAATATCCTTGAGCAGTTTGAGCTTGCTCATATCTGGGAGTGCGACAAGAAAACTAACGTTTGGACTATGACAGACCGTTTGCAGTCATCTGTTCCTCCTGAGATACTCTTTATTGAGCGCTGCACACAGCTTCTTGCTCCCGGTGGTCGTATGGGCATCGTTCTGCCTGACTCTATTCTTGGTTCTCCCGGACTTGGATACATCAGAGAGTGGCTTATCCATAATCATCGTATAGTTGCAAGCATAGACCTTCACGCTGACACTTTCCAGCCGAGAAATGGCACTCAGACTTCTGTTCTGTTCCTGCAAAAGAAAACTCAGGAGCAGAAGGATAAGGAAGAAAAAAGCGGAAGTATGGCTGATTACAACATCTTCATGGCTATGGTTGAGAAAATCGGTCATGATAAGAGAGGAACACCTATCTTCAAGCGTGATAAGGAAGGCAACGAAATACTCATTCCTGAGAAGAATAATGTGTATGTGCTTGATGAAACAAGTGCAGGCGACAAAACTGTTGCTCATGAGCGCAAGACAAAGATAGAAGATGATCAGACACCTGATGTTCCTGAGATATTTGCTCAGTGGAAAAAACAGGAGGGATTATCATGGTAGACAATTTAGCCAGAAAACTTGATAATGCCCCGAAGGCTGAAATAGAAATCAGCGAAGCACCTGTAAAATGGTGTTCTGTTTCTCTTGCCGAAATGGTTGAACGTGGTAAAAGACTTGAAGCAAGTTCGTATGATATAAATAATAAAAAAAGTATCAATACCATACTGAATTGTAAATATGGTTATTTTGAGTTAGTTGGTGAAAATAGTTTAGTTAAAAGGGCTTATCATGCACCTCGGTTTAAAAGAAACTATGTAACCAAAGATCACGAGAGGGCGGTTGGATTTCTTGGAAGCTCAGATATGCTTGATATTAAGCCTCAAAACTATAAATATATTACTACTGATTTAGCTAATAGACTTAATCTCTTTTGTCCTAAAAATACTGTTTTAGTATCTTGTTCTGGAACTATAGGAAATGTATCCTATGTGACTAAAACATTACTTCCTTTTGCTTTTAGCCAGCATATAATTAGGCTTGAATGCAAAGAATACAGCGGTTACATTTATTGCTGTATGAAAAATCAAAATATCCAAACTCAATTACAATCATTAATATATGGTGCAGTTATTCAAGAAATAGAGCCTGAACATCTTTCAAGGGTATATATTCCGAATGCTCCCGACAGCATCAAGGCAAAAATCAATGATCTTATTATGTTGTCCTATGATTTAAGAGACGAATCCAATGCTCTTATTGATCAGGCACAGGCATTACTTGTAAAGGAACTTAATCTGCCGCCTATCAGTGAAATAAAGGTTGACACTCTTGATAAAAGTAAAAGCGTTCAGACTTTTAATGTTAAGCTGAGCGAAATGGCAGGCAGAGCTGATGCTTCTTACCATATGCCGATAGTTGACGCTATTGTTGATATTCTGAAAAAGAATGCAGCAGAAGTTACTACTGTGGGAGATGAGAGGATAAGCAAATCTGTAGTTCTCGCTGGTGTTTTCAAAAGAACTTATGTTGAAGAAGAATATGGTTATCCATTTTTAGGCGGTAAAGAGATTACACAATTGAATCCTAAAACTGAAAAATTCCTTTCAAAGGCAATACACAAATCAAGATATGAAAAAGAATTAAAAGTTACGGAAAATACCGTTCTTGTTACAGACAGAGGAACAATTGGAACAGTAGCTTTAGTTCCAAAGCATTGGAATAACTATGCCGTTAGCCAAAATGTTCTAAAGCTCATACCTGCAAATAATGATATTGCGGGATATATATACGTATTTCTGAGTAGTGAATGTGGAGGAATACTTCTCAGAAGACAAACTTACGGCTCAGTTGTAGATATGATTGATAATCATAGCCTTGAAATGGTTGAGTTTCCTATATTAAAGAATCAAGATATTCAGAAGCAGATCAATGACCTTGCCCTGCAAGCAAATGAAAAACGTTATCAGGCTTATCTGCTTGAACAGGAAGCGTTGAAGGTGCTGGATGAGGAAGTTATTTATGCGGAGTGATGATTTTTAAGTGCAGGATGAAAACAATATATTGAAAATGCTGAGGTTAAAAATAGATATCTTGGCATGTAGCCGTTGAAGTATGAAGATTAGAATAAAACTTTTATATGAAAGACGAAGAGCTTTTATGGATAACGCCTCAATAAATTTTTCTGAATTTAAATGACATGCATATCAATAATGAGACCTGTAAACATAATGATAAAAACTTTTGATGATATGACTGTAGTTAAGGTATGTGATTTTAGTTTAGTAAAGCACCCAAATAGTGATCTGATTTCCATTGATACAGTATTAAAAGGATGCTATAATGACCCTGATCTTAATATTGAAGGATTTCGCAATTACACTGTTATTCACGAAACGTATGCTTGCTTTTACACGGATAATTGCTTTTATATTAACCGGTAAAGCAACTGTATATAGGATTCAAGATATCAATTTGAAATCCTTTGTGGAAAAATGGGGTATCTTCTGACAAGAGTAAGAGATATAAGTCTGTTGATGAGATGATAGTCGCTTTTAAAAAATTTCAGAATATATATCGCTAATCCGTTCATATAATCCATAAATGCCCTACACAGGCAGTGGCACTGACGTGCAGTCCGATTGCATCGAGCAATGCCCTGTTTCTCATCCAAGATTCGTCACAGTGTCACTCTCTTACGAGAGAATTTAAAATAGAA
>ERZ772886.2168-NODE-2168-length-16304-cov-3.928365_pt1 | contig 16304 bp, 16 predicted proteins | sample MGYA00512128_ERZ772886 | MGnify/ENA primary metagenome ERZ772886 (study PRJEB29015, sample SAMEA2737698) | human gut metagenome | biome: human gut; feature: human-associated habitat; material: faeces | place: China | collected 2012 ... | reverse complement strand
ATATTGACTTTTGTATATACTATGTATATTATTTTTAGGAGAATACTATGCAAACTATATTAAAAGAACGGTTGGAGTCACAATGAGAAAAAAGGTAATTACATCGGCTGTAATAATTTTAATCTTATCAATTATATTATTACTAATAAATCATTATAAAGGACACAATTCGATCGCAGCACCTGAGATTACGCTTGTTTATGCGGAAAATCAGGTTGAGGATTATCCGACGACAAAGGGTGCTTACGAATTTGCACGCCTTGTTAATGAAAGAACGAACGGAAGAATTAAGATTGTTGTAAAATGCAATGGAGAACTGGGGGACGAAAAGTCAGTTATTGAACAGCTAAAGTTTGGAGGAATTGATTTTTCGAGAGTATCCATATCATCTATATCAGATGATATTCCGGCATTAAAAGTAATCCAGATGCCGTTTTTATATTCAGATGCACAGGAAATGCTGGATGTATTGAATGGAAAAGAGGGAACTCAGTTCGTAGATGCAGTCCGGGAAAGTAATCTTGGTGTAAGAGCATTATCATGGTATGATGCAGGCGCACGAAGTTTTTATTCTGTAAAGCCGGTTACGGCAATGCAGGATTTGCAGGGTTTAAATATAAGAGTACAGGAATCAGAGCTTATGTCAGAAACGATAGAAATGCTTGGCGCGAATCCGGTGAAAATGACCTATTCAGAAGTTTATAAGGGGCTTCAGACCGGAAAAATAGATGGTGCAGAAAACAGTCTTGTGACATATACCTATTCTAAACATTATGAACAGGCTAAGTACTGTCTGATTGATGAGCATACAAGAATTCCGGAAGTGCAGCTAATATCCCGGTATACATGGGATAAATTATCAGATGAAGACAAGGCAATTATATCAGAATGTGCAAAAGAATCGGCTGTTTATGAAAGAGATATCTGGAAGAATACAGAGGAAGCTGCGGTAAAGATGATTGAAGATAAAGATATAACGGTAACGAAAGTAAGTGATGAAGAAAAGCAGAATCTAAGAAAAAAGCTGCAGCCTATATATGATAAATATTGTTCAAACTATATTGATATAATTAAAGAAATTGAAAAAAATCAGGAGTGACTATGTCTTTAAAAAGAAAATTCCAATATGTATATACAATAAGCAGTGCGGTGATTGCAGCAGCACTTGTACTGGGAATATTGCTTTCTGTAAAAGGAATGGACATGCTGACCAATACCCTGGATAATAATGAAAAAGCAATAGAACTGTATAGAGCTGTAACGAAGGAACATAATACATTAAAATTATATTTCGAGGATGCACAGACGATATTGCCTGAACAGATTGATGAAGTCAGGAATGATACAAAAAGGATTCTGAAAAAAATCCCGGCAGATTATAATGGTATGAATGAGGAGCAGTATATTGTTATCCAGTCTATACATAATACATATGACAGCTATGATACGATATACCGCAGTATTACAGAGTCGAATCTTAGTGAAAAAGAGTATAGAAATGCGATAGACAACTGTTATAAAGCACAGAATTACTTGGAAGATTATGTGAAAAAATATGAAAGCATAACCGTATCGTTAGGAAATGAGCAGTATAACGGGCAGAAAAAGCTATTTTATATAATACCGGTGATCTGTATTATTATTGCATTTGTAGTAATTGTATTGTTTATATGGATAAGGCTTTTTATGAGCCGGAGCATCGTAAAACCAATTTTAATGCTGTCGGATGAAGCGAGAAGAATAAGCATGAATGATTATTCCGGTGATGATATCATAATAAAAGGTGATGATGAAATATCACTTCTGATTAAGGAATTCACAGAGATGAAACATTCAACAAAGAATTATATCGTTACGCTTAAAGAAAAACATAAAGTTGAACAGCAGCTTGAGCATATGCGTTTTGAAATGCTCAAAAACCAGATTAATCCACATTTTCTTTTTAATACATTAAATCTGATTGCAGGAACGGCAGAAATTGAAGATGCCGTAACAACGGAAAAGATGATAAATACGTTGAGCCGTCTTTTCAGATATAATCTTAAAACGCAGACTTCCATTATGCCGTTGGAGCAGGAAGTAAAAATAATGGATGATTATATGTATTTACAGCAGATGAGATTCGGGCAAAGAATAAAATATATGTGTGATGTTGATAAAGAATGTATGGATGAGCTTGTACCGGCATTTGTCTTACAGCCGCTTATTGAAAATGCAATCATACACGGCTTGTCCTCCTCATCTAAAGGTGGTCTTATCTATGTAAGATGTTTTAAGAAAGAGGATAAAATGTGGCTGTCCGTTGCAGATACGGGGATTGGAATTGAAAGAGATAAATTGAAAAATATCAGAAGATATATTGATAATATATTTTTATCACCGGATACCAAACCGGCTGCAACTGCTGAAAATGACAATAAAAGTGATGCGGATAACGGAATAAAGAGAAAAACCGTAGGAGTCGGCATAGGAAATATTGCGTACAGAATAAAAGGCATGTACAATAACAGCGGTATCAAAATTTATAGTGTAAAAGACCGCGGAACAGTGATACAGATATTTTTTGATAACTATAGTAAATGATATTCGGTGGGGGAAGACGGATGTATAGGGTATTATTAGTTGATGATGAACAGATTGAACGTATGGCGCTGGCTAAAAAAATAGACAGATATTACGGAGATAAGGTGGATATATATCATGCCGTAAACGGAAGAGAAGCGGTTGCCATGTGCGGCGAACAAAAGAATGATATTGTTATTATGGATATATCCATGCCTGAAATGAATGGTGTAATGGCGGCGAAATATATAAGAAAAATGGATGATGAGTGTTCAATCATATTCCTGAGTGCGTATGATGACTTTGAATATGCAAGAAATGCAATTAAAGTCAGGGCTTTGGATTATCTGTTAAAACCCTGCGATATGAATGATTTGCTGGCAGTGATGGATACGGCATTACAAAAGCTTGATAAAGAAAATGCTTTTAATGGAAATAGTATCTCTGGGAAAGAACAGAATAAAGAAACAGAAATATGCGGAAGCAACGCTAATAATGTCAGAGAAAACAGACCCAAAAGAACAGATAATGTAAGGAATTCTGATGAGCAGACAACAATAAAATACTTAAAAGAGTATGTGGAAAATAATTATATATATGATATATCCATGCAGGAAGCCGCAGAAGAAATGGGATATTCAGATGCATATTTCAGCAAATTGTTTAAACAATATTTTAATCAGAATTTTACGGCATATCTTACAGAGTATAGAATAAAAAAAGCAAAGGAACTGCTTAGCAATACCAATCATAGCATTAAAGACATAAGCAGAATGGTAGGATACACGGATTCCAATTATTTTGCCAAAATATTTAAACGGTTAGTCGGAGAAATTCCTTCAAAGTATCGTGAAAATTTAACAGAAAATGCATGAAAAGCACAGCTCTTTCCGGATGTCATTAGATAAATAGGACTTCCGGTGGGGCTGTTTTTATTTTGTATATAGTAAAACTGCACAATATAATTACGTATAAACTGTGAAATATATCATGTTATGACAAAAAAATCTCCTCCAATGACAAACATTTACGGTATTAAAACCAAAACGATGCTTTTATTATATAAATATAGAATAAAACCGGTTATAAAGCAGAGGTTATTCAGTAATTTGGCTTTAATAGGTGTCAAAAACAAAAGGAGGAAACAGATGATTAAAACAATAATGAAACGATGTGCTGTACTGATGTTATGTATGGTTATGACCGTTGGATTATTTGGCTGTAATCTGTCAGTAAATAATGGAAAACGTATCGTAAGAATAGCGATAGCACAGTCGGAAACACATCCGGAATACCTGGGACTTGTTGCATTTAAAGAATACGTTGAGGAAAGACTGGGGGACAAATATGAAGTCCAGATTTTTCCAAACGAATTATTGGGTTCGATACAGAAAACAATAGAGCTTACACAGACAGGAGCGATTGATTTCGCAGTTGCGGGTACAGCGAATCTTGAAACATTTGCAGATGTATATGAAGTGTTTAGTATGCCATATCTTTTCGATTCAGTTGAAAGCTATAAGGCAGTAATGCAGGATACGGATTATATGGAAAATGTATATGAATCAACAGATTCTTCCGGTTTCAGAGTCCTTACATGGTACAATGCCGGAACAAGAAATTTTTATGGTAAAAAAGCGATAAATACACCGGCAGACCTTTCGGGAATGAAGATCAGAGTACAGCAAAGTCCCGCCAGTGTAGCCATGATGCAGGCATTTGGAGCGGCGGCTTCTCCGATGAGTTTCGGTGAAGTATATACAGCAATCCAGCAGGGCGTAATAGATGGGGCTGAAAATAATGAGCTTGCATTAACGAATAATAAACACGGTGAGGTTGCCAAGTATTACACGTATAATATGCACCAGATTATACCGGATATGCTTGTTGGAAATCTGAAATTTATTCAGGGACTTGATGAGGATGAATTAAAGGTGTTTAAGGAAGCAGCCTTAAAGTCTACAGAGGTTGAACTTACAGAGTGGGACAAGTGCGTTGAGGAAGCTAAAAATACAGCCCATAACGAGATGGGTGTGGAATTCATATATCCGGACATTACACTTTTTAAAGATAAAGTTAAAAATATGCAGCAGGATATGATTCAGAAAAATCCTTCGATTGTTGATATATACAATCATATTCAGGAAGTAAATAAACGCATAGGGGAGGAAAAGTAATGGCTATATTAGATAATATAAGAAATGTCATGAATAAAGTAATCAGAATTATATGTATAGTACTTTTTGCATTTATGGTTATTATTGGAACGTACCAGATACTTGTAAGATACATTTTCAATAGTCCAAGTACTGTATCGGAAGAACTTCTGACGTATTCATTTACGTGGATGTCTTTATTTGCAGCCGCCTATGTGTCTGGAAAAAGAGAACATATGAGAATGGGGTTTCTTGCAGATAAGTTAAGTGAAAAGAATTTAACAATACTTAATGTTGTAATTGAAATTATAACAATTGCATTTGCATTGATAGTAATGGTCTATGGAGGTATATCCATTACAAGTCTGTCGATGACTCAGAAGACAGCATCTCTTGGTATTCCAATGGGATATATATATATTGTTATTCCCATAACAGGAATTGTTATTGCAGTGTATGGCATATTAAATGTGACAGATCTTATCAGGAAAGGAGAAAATGTATGAATATAGCATGGTTATCAGGTCTTATTATATTAGTGATTCTTGTTATAATGCTTATAGCAGGAGCGCCGATTGCAATATCACTTGCAGTTTCATCAATATGTGCAATCCTTCCGGTATTGTCAACCGAACCGGCACTTGTAACCGGTGCGCAGAGAATATTTTCGGGAATATCAGTATTTAATCTGATAGCGATTCCATTTTTTATTCTTGCCGGTAACATCATGAATAAAGGTGGAATTGCCATAAAACTTATTAACTTTGCAAATCTTTTTGAGGAAGAATACCGGGTTCGCTTGCACATACAAATGTTGTGGCAAATATGCTTTTTGGTGCGATATCAGGTTCGGGTACGGCAGCAGCTTCGGCAATGGGTGCTATTATAGGACCGGTTGAAGAAGAAGAAGGGTATGATAAGAATTTTTCAGCAGCCGTAAATATCGCCACAGCACCGACAGGCTTGCTGATACCACCTAGCAATGTAATGATTACATTTGCGATGGTCAGCGGTGGAACTTCAATAGCCGCACTTTTTGTTGCAGGTAGTGTTTCAATCGCAGCACTTTTCATGGCAGGTTATATTCCGGGGATTCTCTGGGGACTTGCATGTATGGTAGTAATCTATATATATGCAAAGAAAAGAGGATATACAAGCAGTAAACGATATGCACTCAAGGAAAAAACTAAAATAATACTTGAAGCATTGCCGTGTCTTCTTATGATTATTATCGTTATCGGCGGTATTATTGGTGGTATTTTCACGGCAACCGAGGGTGCAGTCGTTGCAGTTGTATATAGTCTTATACTTTCACTTGTATTTTATAAGTCTATTAAAGTAAGTGAACTTCCTAAGCTTCTTATGGACAGCGCAGAAATGACAGGAATCATCATATTCCTTATCGGTGTATCAAGCATAATGTCATGGGTTATGGCATTTACAGGCATACCGGCAGCGATATCGGGAGTAATGCTTGGTATCAGCAGTAACAAGTATGTTATTCTGCTCATAATAAATGTTATTCTTCTTATTGTCGGAACATTTATGGATATGACACCTGCCTGCCTTATATTCACCCCAATCTTCCTTCCGATATGTCAGGCAGTCGGTATGAATACCATTCATTTCGGTATTATGATGATATTCAACTTATGTATCGGAACAATCACACCTCCGGTTGGAACAACGCTTTTCGTAGGTGTTAAGGTCGGAAAGACAAAGATAGAAGATGTTATAAAGCCTTTGCTTTATTATTTCGCGGCAATATTTATTGTCCTTTTACTTGTAACTTATATACCGGCTATTTCATTATGGCTTCCGGGATTATTGGGTTATGTAAAGTAGTGCTTATGTAAAATATCCCCATTCACAGAGTTTATATAATCTGTGAATGGGGATGTTTTTGTACATATATTATGATTAAGAGTAAAGCGAAGAATATTATGAAATATAGAAATATAAAAATCTTTATTGAAAGAAAAGTTGTTGTATGATACTATAACCGTATAAACGGATAAGGTATTTATAAATACGGATGCATGAGAAATATTGATGGAGGAAAAATTGTGATTATCAGTGAAAGAATTTTTTATGTAATGGAGCAGAAGAACATAACACAGTTGGAACTCTCGAGAAGAACTGGAATTGCAACGAGCAACATTAGTGATTGGAAAAAGAAAAAAACAAATCCTAAGGCGGATTGTTTGATTTCAATATGTGATGCATTAGAAATCACCGCTGATCAACTTTTAACGGGAAAAGGAATTGATCCGGAATGTAAAGATGCAGATATGGATTATCAAGTTACCAGGTCGGATATTAAGATTTTAAAACAGATACACAGTCTGGATGATACGCAGTATAAAAGACTGATGGCATATATGAAGGCTTTGAAGAAGTTAGAACAAATGGAGAGTATAGTGGAAAAATAGTCAATCATAATTTGTAACCGATTTATTGGGAGGAAGGATGGAAAAAACAAAAGAGTTGATTACAACAGATTATATTCGTAATAAGGTGTATATAATTCGTGGGCAACAAGTGAGGCTTGATCAGGATTTGGCAGAAATTTAAGGTTATCAAGTTAAGAATTTAAATCAGCAAGTAAAACACATTCAGAATAGGGAGTTCAGAGTAATTATGATGACAAAGATACAGGCGATAGAGTTATCGGCAGAAAAAATTTTACAGGGGAATATTACCGAAGCCCAAACAGTTATGGATACAGAATATCCATTTCAAAAAATAACGGCACAGGGCAGAAAATACACAGACAAAGAAAAAATGGAGCAGTTTGTACGTGATGGTTTTATTGACAGGTATAGTGGGCAGAAGTTAGTGAATCCAGGATTATTAAAGGTTTTATCACATTATATGCCGGAAACTGTTCCATATCATGCACATTGGAAAATGGAATCTTGTCACAACGCATACTGGGAATTTGTGCCGACAGTTGACCATATTTATCCAGTGGCACTAGGCGGAACTGATTCGTCAGAAAACTGGGCAACGACTTCAATGCTTCATAATTCAATTAAAAGTAACTGGACATTAGCACAATTAAATTGGAAATTGCATGATGCTGGAAATTATAATGAATATGACGGATTGACAGAAATTTTTATAAAGCTGGTGCGGTCTGATGAAGCATTATTAAAGGATGCATATATTAAAAAATGGTATAGATTATCGGTGGCAAACAAGTGAATTTGTAAAAACAGAAAATATTGTAATTTGGCAATAAGCCGGCTTAGAATTGGGGGTTCATATGATAAACAGACAAAAGCTGTCCGCGGCGCTTGAGGAATATAAAAAGATTTTGATAGTGAGTGGGAGGACGAAAAATATAAGTGGCAGGCAGTAAAATGCTTTCAGGATAACTGGGATATTCATGCAGTGGATTTTGCGGCAATGCTTGCAAAATCACTGAAAAAAACGGCAAATTTATTGACCTCGAATATCGGGGAATCGGTACGTAATGGGCGGTAATATTATCTGGGTGCGGACACTGGATTTGAATCAGCCGTTTACACAGATTGCGGGACAGCTTGAAAAAATCGCAGAGGATTATTTTGGGGAAAATGTAATGGAACAGAATGCAGATTCCATAATAAGGAGGTAGAACAGATGCAGTATTTTAAGTTACAAATCGGATGTATGCTGATCGTGCTTTACGTGGCATTTATTTATATCCGTGAGAAGTATGAATATAAAGTAAAGCAGAAAGAGCCGGTATTTGAACTGCTTTTGATTACGGGAATCCTAAGCATTGTATTTGACGGGGCAACGGCATATACCGTAAATTATCTTGATAAAGTGCCTGGGCTTGTCAATGCTGTGCTTCATGCCTGCTTTTTGTGCGGACTGGATACACTGTCATTTGTAATATTTTTATATATGTACGATATAACAAGAGGAGTGCCAAAAAGCAGAAAAATAAAGACATTAATCATACTGCCGCTGGCAATATGCATTGCAGTAGTGATTCTGTTTATGCCACAGCTGGAGTACCGTTCCGGCAGAATTACCAATTATTCCATGGGAATTTCTGCGTATACCTGTTTTATTATGGTCGCTGTTTATATGCTGGGAACGGTCATTCTTCTGGTAAAAGGCTGGAGAAATATGGGACATCATAAGCTGATTACGCTGACGACCTGTATTGCGGCGGCAAATGTGGTGACGATTTATCAGATGATTTATCCTGAATCGCTCATATCCTGTCTGGTGCCGACATTTGTCATTATCGGTTCTTATCTGAATGTTGAAAATCCGCTGTTTACAAAGCTGCAGGCGCACAACCGTGAAATGGTCATGGGCTTTGCAACATTGGTGGAAAACAGGGATGGCAGTACAGGAGGGCATATCCGCAGAACAACGACATATGTAAAGCTTCTGGCAGAAGAACTGCAGAAAAGGGGAATGTATAAAGAACAGCTGACACAGGATTACATAGAAAATCTTACCATAGCCGCGCCAATGCACGATGTTGGAAAGATTGCCATACCGGATGCTATTTTACAAAAACCGGGCAGGCTCACAGATGAAGAATTTGCCATTATGAGAACGCATGCGGAAAAAGGCGGAGAAATCATAAAAGAAACGTTTGGACATATCGGTGACGGTGAATATGAAAAAATGGCATATGAGGTTGCAAGGTATCATCATGAAAAATGGAATGGAAAAGGGTATCCGCAGGGGATGGCCGGAGAGGATATTCCGTTATGTGCAAGGATTATGTCGGTAGCAGATGTATTTGATGCGGTTTCCGCCAAAAGATGTTACAGGGATGCGATGCCGTTAGAACAGTGCTTTGAGATTATTGAAAAGGGCAGCGGACAGGATTTTGACCCTGACATTGCGGAAGTATTTCTGGATATGAGAGAACGGATTGGGCAGGTAGTGGGGGCAATCTGATGGATTCACGCATGGATAATAACTGTACTGCTTTTTTGGAGTTCTAATATTGACATGGATTGGCAGCCGGTTGTATGCTTATAAATATCAGAAAACAGACATAGATATTTGCAAACAGAAATAAAAGGACAGGTTATACGATGAACGGATTTGATAAAATGAATAAAAAACTGCTGGCTTCACAGGTAGAAGATGCATTAATGGACGATATTTTAAATAAGCCGGTTCCGATTGGGGAAAAAATCCCGAATGAATATGAACTGGCAGAAATGTACGGTGTAGGGAGAAGCACAATCCGTGAAACAGTAAAAAGTCTGGTATCCAAGGGCATTTTAGAGGTGCGGCAGGGTTCGGGAACGTATGTTATCGGAACAGATACACTGGAAAATGATCCACTGGGTTTTTCTAAATATGAAGATAAGTATAAGCTGGCACTGGAGCTGTTTGAAGTCCGCTTAATGCTGGAACCGGAGATTGCTGCGCTCGCCGCCCAGAAAGCGACAGAGCAGGATAAAGAAGAAATTGTGCGGCTGTGTGATGAGGTGGAGAATTTCTATCGTGCCGGAAAAAATCATACAAAAAAAGATCAGGCATTTCATGCGGCGATTGCAAAGGCAAGTGGTAACAGTGTGGTAGAGTCACTGATGCCGACAATTCACACGGCGATTATTACATTCGTCAATCTGACCTATCACAAGCTGATGGAAGAAACAATCCAGACACACAGGGCGGTTACGGAAGCAATTGTGCAGGGCGATTCAGTCGGCGCAAAATGTGCCATGATTATGCACCTGACCTATAACCGGCAGATGTTGGTGAAAATGATGCAGGAGCGCAAAGCAGGCAATAAAACAGACGATAATAAAGAATAATAAAAACAATAAATCGGTTGGTAAACAGCAGGGAAAACGAGAGGGAAAATTTGTAAAATACATCAGACAATTTATGCAGGCAATGTTAAAATATGGAATTATAAAATGAATAGTTGTGCAAAAATCACAAAAAAAAGACGGATTACAACGGTTAATCCGTCTTTTTTTAGTACAAAAAACGAAAATAAAATAAATACATCGGATGTATTGACATTTGTACAAACAAAATATAGAATAAAATCAACAAATACATCAGACGTCTTATGAATGTTATTCGTTGTTTTACACAACGCAATGCATTACTAATTAAAATGAAAGTTTCAAACAGGCGGAAAAGGTATGATGTTTTACGGAATACGGCTTCCGCGGAAATGGAGGGTATTATGGACCAAACAACAAGATTGATTCTCGCGGCGGTAGTGGGAATGATTTTACTGCTCGTTCTTATTATCAAATTTAAGATTCATGCAATGCTGTCAATTCTGATTGGCGCAATTACAATCGGTCTGATTGCAGGAATGCCGTTTTCACAGATTGTTACGGCAGTCAATGACGGTATCGGTAACACATTAAAGGGGATAGCCCTGTTAGTAGGTTTAGGAAGCATGTTCGGTGCAATTCTTGAAACGTCGGGCGGCGCACAGACACTTGCCGTTACAATGGTCAACAGGTTCGGTGATAAAAAAGCGGCATGGGCGCTGGGTATTACAGGACTGGTTATTGCAATGCCGGTATTCTTTGATGCAGGACTGATTATTCTGATTCCACTGGCATTTTCGCTGGCAAAAAGAACAAAACGTTCCACACTTTATTATGTTATTCCGTTATTGGCAGGACTTGCCGTAGGACATGCATTTATTCCACCGACACCGGGACCTGTACTGGTTGCAACGATGTTGGGCGTTGACCTTGGCTGGGTTATCCTTATTGGTATTGCCTGTGGTATGGTAGCAATGATTGTAGCCGGACCGGTATGGGGGTCTATCTGTGGAAAGAAATACATGGTTGAAGTACCGGAGCACATTCAGCAGCAGGAAGATATTGATGAATCAAAGCTTCCGAGCTTTGGACTGGTTGTAACCATTATTCTGATTCCGCTGGTACTGATTATTTTAGATTCTCTTGCAGGTGTAGTGGGATTTTTGACACCCGTGGCAGGCATTCTGGGATTTTTAGGCGAGCCGTTTGTGGCACTGCTGATTGCAACACTGGTTGCGATGTATTTCCTTGGAACAAGACACGGTTACACACTGGCAGAACTTGAAAAGATACTCACAAAATCTTTAGAGCCGACACAAGGTTGCTGCCCGCGAGAAGCGGTCTGATTCTTTTAGTAACAGCCTGCGGCGGTGTATTAAGATATATGCTTCAGTATTCAGGACTGGGCGATGTTATCGGAAATGCCGTTTCATCAGCCGCACTTCCGTTAGTTGTGGTAGCATTTATTGTTGCCGCACTCGTAAGAATCTGCGTAGGTTCTTCTACCGTAGCTATGACTATGGCAGCAGGCATTATTGCTGCAATGCCGGAAATTGCGACACTTTCACCGCTTTATCTTGCCTGCATTACCGCAGCAGTAGCCGGTGGCGCAACGGTCTGCTCCCACTTTAACGATTCCGGTTTCTGGCTGGTACGTTCATTGGTCGGACTTGATGAAAAAACGACATTAAAGACATGGACCATTATGGAAACACTCGTTGGCGGAACAGGATTTTTAGTAGCACTGTTGATTTCATTCTTTGTATAATGTGTAAAAACTAGCGATGGCGGTTTGGCTTTAAGCGGAAAAACCGTCATGCATGACAGATTTGTGCCGCAGGCATTACAAATCTGTTTGTATCGCAGAATTGAATAAATTCAGTTTGCGATTTCTTTGACATTAAAATGCCTGCAGAAAAGAGGATTAGTGTGAAAAATCACACTGAGGTGCTGATTTTTCACAGGGATATTTGTTTCTGAGCAAAAACAAATATCCCTGATTGCAGATGAGAAATCGCCTGCGCGAATTTCTCATCGCATCTTTACAACAAGTTGCTCAGAAAAGAGGATTATTATGGAATTAAAAAGTCAGAAAATGAGAAAACTTGCACCGGAGCTGGATCCGTTAAGAATCGGAACGGGCTGGAAGCGTGAAGATTTATCAAAACCACAGATATTTATAGAAAGTACGTATGGTGACAGTCATCCGGGAAGCGGTCATTTAAACATTTTAGTAGAAGAAGTACGAAAAGGTGTTGCACAAGCCGGCGGATTCGGTGCAAGATATTATGTAACAGATATCTGTGACGGCGAAAGCCAGGGTACAGACGGCATTAATTTCAGTCTTGCAAGCCGTGAAATGATTGCCAACATGATTGAAATTCAGGGCAACGCAACCGTATCTGATGCCGGTGTTTATCTGGCAAGCTGTGACAAGGGTATGCCGGGCAACCTTATGGGACTTGCGCGTGTCAACATTCCATCCGTAGTTGTTCCGGGCGGTACGATGAATGCAGGACCGGAAATGCTTACTTTAGAGCAGCTCGGTATGTACAGCGCAAAATATCAGCGCGGTGAGATTGACGAAGAAAAATTAGACTGGGCAAAATGCAATGCTTGTCCAAGCTGCGGTGCCTGCTCCTTTATCGGAACGGCTTCTACAATGCAGATTATGGCAGAAGCACTTGGGCTTGCCCTTCCGGGAAGCGCACTCATGCCTGCTACAAGTCCGGATTTACTGGCATATGCAAGAGAAGCCGGAAAACAGGCAGTCAAACTCGCTTACATGGAAAATATGAAACCGTCCGATATTGTAACGATGGAAAGCTTTGAAAATGCAATCCTTGTGCATGCTGCAATTTCAGGCAGTACAAACTGTCTGCTTCATATTCCGGCACTGGCACATGAATTTGGAATAGAAATTACAGGCGATACATTTGACAGACTGCACCGCGGCGCGCATTACCTGCTTGATGTCCGTCCGGCAGGAAGATGGCCTGCTGAAACATTTTACTATGCAGGCGGCGTTCCGGCGATTATGGAAGAAATCAAGGAACATCTGCATTTGGATGTTATGACAGTAACAGGAAAGACACTCGGCGAGAATCTGGAAGATTTAAAGAAAAACGGATTTTATGAGCGCTGTGAAAAGTGGCTTGCACAGTTTAACGAACGGTACAACACCAACATCACCCGCAAAGATGTCATACGTCCGTACGATGAAGCAATCGGCACGGAGGGCAGTATTGCAGTCTTAAAAGGAAATCTTGCACCAGAGGGCGCAGTCATTAAGCATACAGCGTGTCCGAAGGAAATGTTTAAGGCAGTTTTAAGAGCCAGACCATTTGACAGTGAAGAAGAATGTCTGGACGCAGTGCTTCATCATAAGGTACAGAAAGGTGATGCAGTCTTTGTCCGTTACGAAGGCCCGAAGGGAAGTGGTATGCCGGAAATGTTTTATACCTCCGAGGCAATCAGCAGTGATAAAGAACTTGGAAAGAGTATTGCGCTGATTACAGACGGACGTTTCTCAGGCGCCTCAACCGGTCCTGTTATCGGACACTGCAGTCCGGAAGCCGTAGACGGCGGTCCGATTGCCCTCGTTGAAGAAGGCGATTTGATTGAAATTGACGTAGAAGCAAGAAAGTTAAATATTATCGGTATCCACGGCGTGAAAATGACCGAAGAAGAAGTGCAGGAAGTATTAAAACAGCGCCGTCTTGCATGGAAACCGAAAGAACGCAAGTACAAGAAAGGTGTACTGAGGCTGTTTAGTGAACTGGCAGCCAGTCCGATGAAAGGGGCTTATCTGGAATACGATAAGTAAAATCCTATCTTTTCCTAATATAAATGATGCAATCCGCAAGGCTGGGTATCCGGTCTTGCGGATTTGTCGTTGTATTGCATGATATAGCGAATAGGTATTTGATATTTACGGCGGACATTGGTATCATAGAAATATTACAGGATAAAATGCAATAAAAGGATAGGTGATAAACGTATGAAACCGCAAAGACAGATAAATCAGGAATATTTAACAGGGGAACGCCCTTTATTTGGGGAATCGGGGCTTCAAATTAACCATACTCTATTTGGGGAAGGCGAATCTCCGTTAAAGGAATGTCATCAGATTGAAATGGAAAACAGTATGTTTCAGTGGAAATATCCTTTATGGTACAGCAGTGATATTGAAGTCAAAGACAGTACATGGGCGGAAATGGCGCGCGCGGGCGTGTGGTATACCAACAACATTCATATCGAAAATGCGCTGATTGAAGCACCGAAGAATTTCCGCAGGTGTAACCAACTGAAGTTAGACAACGTATTTTTACCGAATGCCGCGGAAACGCTTTGGAATTGTAGTAACGTGACATTAAATCAGGTGTGCGCAAAGGGCGATTATTTTGCAATGAACTGCACCGATATGCAGATTGACAATTTTGAACTGGCGGGAAATTACTGCTTTGACGGTGCAAAAAATGTGGAAATCCACCATGCCAAAATGCTGTCTAAGGACGCTTTCTGGAACAGTGAAAATGTGACGGTGTACGACTCTTACATTTCCGGGGAATATCTGGGCTGGAATTCAAAGAATCTGACACTTGTCAACTGTACGATTGAGAGCCTTCAGGGAATGTGCTACGTTGAAAATCTGGTGCTGAAAAATTGCAGACTGTTACACACAACGCTTGCATTTGAATATTCCACGGTAAACGCAGAGATTACGGGAAAAGCGGACAGCATTTTAAATCCGAAGGGCGGTACAATCCGCGCAGATGCAATCGGAACACTGATTTTAGAGCCGGATAAGATAAAGCCGGAGGATACGCAGATTATTTGTGAAAATGTAATGGAAAGGCGGGAAAAATTTTAAATGGAAAATTTATTTGATAAACCGGTAAAACGCAGAGGAACAGGCAGTTTAAAGTGGGACGTTGCCGAAAATGAACTGCCGATGTGGGTTGCCGACATGGATTTTGAAACAGCGCCGCCGGTAAAAGAAGCTATTTTAAAGCGGGCGGAGCACGGCGTGTTTGGCTACACGGACATTACACCGGAGTGGTATAGTGCCTATCAGAGCTGGTGGAAAGACCGTCACGGATTTGAAATGGAAAAGGAGTGGCTCATTTTTACAACGGGTGTCGTTCCGGCAATTTCAAGTATTGTAAGAAAAATGACAACGGTTGCGGAAAATGTGGTGGTTATGACACCGGTTTACAACATTTTCTTTAATTCCATATTAAATAACGGCAGAAATGTGCTGGAAAGCCGTTTAAAATATGAAAACGGCGCATATCAGATTGACTTTGATGATTTAGAGGAAAAACTTGCAAATCCGCAGACGTCCCTGTTGCTGCTGTGTAATCCGCATAATCCTGTCGGAAAAATCTGGGACAGGGAGGAACTTAAAAGAATCGGGGAATTATGCTGGAAACATCATGTACTGGTGCTTTCTGACGAAATCCACTGCGATATTACAGAGCCGGGCAAGGACTATAGTCCGTTTGCTTCGGTATCTGAAACGTGTAAAAATAACAGTATTACATGTGTTGCGGCGACAAAAGCATTTAATATTGCGGGAATCCAGACGGCGGCAGTGATTGTGCCGGATAAAACGATTCGTCACCGTGTCAGCCGCGGATTAAATACCGATGAAGTGGCAGAGCCCAATGTATTTGCATTGACCGCACCGGTTGCCGCATTTACGAAAGGCGGGGCATGGCTGGACGAACTGCGTGCATATTTATGGGAAAACAGAAAGACAGCGGAACTTCGACACGATACGGGAGATTGTCCGGATAATGGGAAAATAGATGAG
>ERZ772886.2151-NODE-2151-length-16375-cov-4.157966_pt1 | contig 16375 bp, 11 predicted proteins | sample MGYA00512128_ERZ772886 | MGnify/ENA primary metagenome ERZ772886 (study PRJEB29015, sample SAMEA2737698) | human gut metagenome | biome: human gut; feature: human-associated habitat; material: faeces | place: China | collected 2012 ... | reverse complement strand
TTCTTGCGAAAGTAGGTAGTCTCCGGGCTCTCCATAAAAGACAAACCTCTTGGACTTAACCGTTCAAGAGGTTTTGTTTTATCTGCTATTCAAAAAGCTAAAGCTGTTTTGCTTCATCTGAAACATCAGCCCGTGACATCCGACCCTTCTTTTATCGTTAGTTTTGACGACAAATAATAAGTAAAAACCCTTAATGAAGGCGGATGAATTAAAAATTTTATTTCAGAATAATCTTTTTATAAACAACAGGTTGGAAACGATTGTAAAATCTACAGTTTTTATATCTAAGAAATAACCCTAATAATTTTTATAAAGTATCGACGCAGAATTGAATTTAGCGTATCTTTTTATCCGCAAATTTACAAACTTATACAAAGGAGATACGAATGGCTCAAGCCCCTGAGTTCAAATATGCACCGATGTTCCAGGTCGGGGAAGATACCACCGAGTATTATCACCTCACTTCCGAACATGTCTCTCTCGGTAATTTTGAAGGCAAAGAAATCCTGAAAGTTACGCCAGAAGCACTCACGATGCTTATCGAACGTGCCTTCACAGACGTCAACTTCATGCTTCGCCGTTCTCATAACGAATGTGTAGCAAAGATTCTGAAAGATCCGGAATCTTCCGATAACGACAAATACGTCGCTTTGACGATGCTGCGCAATGCCGAAGTCTCTGCCAAGGGCGTCCTGCCGATTTGCCAGGATACAGGTACCGCCATCATTCACGGTGAAAAGGGCCAGAGAGTTTGGACAGACTTCTCCGATGAAGAAGCGATCAGCCGCGGTGTCTACTACACCTATACTAAGAACGCTCTTCGTTATTCTCAGAACGCTCCTTTGACGCTCTATAAAGAAGTCAATACACGCTGCAACCTTCCTGCTCAGATCGATATCGAAGCCACAGAAGGTGAAGAATATCGCTTCCTTTGCGTTGTTAAGGGCGGCGGCTCCGCCAACAAGTCTTATCTCTTCCAGAAGACAAAAGCTATCCTGAACCCGAAAGCTTTAATCCCCTTCCTTTATGAACAAATCAAGGGTCTGGGAACAGCTGCTTGCCCGCCGTATCACATTGCTGTCGTTATCGGCGGAACTTCTGCTGAAAAGACCATGCTGACGGTCAAACTTGCTTCTACGAAGTTCTACGACAATCTTCCGACAACCGGCGATGAAACAGGGCGTGCTTTCCGTGACGTCGAACTCGAAAACAAACTGCTTGAACTCGCTAACAACATCGGCTTAGGCGCCCAGTTCGGCGGCAAGTACCTTGCCCACGACGTCCGCGTCATTCGTTTGCCGCGACACGGTGCCAGCTGCCCGATCGGCATTGGCGTCAGCTGCTCTGCTGACAGAAACGTTAAGTGCAAGATCAACCGCGAAGGTCTTTGGGTCGAGAAACTTGACGACAACCCTGCTGAACTGATTCCTGAAGAATTCAGACATATGGAAGAAGGCGAAACCGTTAAGATCGACTTGAATCAGCCGATGGAAAAGATTCGCGCTGAACTGTCTAAACATCCGGTTTCTACACGCGTCTCTCTGACCGGCAAGATCATCGTTGCCCGTGACATCGCTCACGCTAAACTGCAGGAACGTCTCGACAAAGGCGAACCGCTTCCGCAGTACATCAAAGACCATCCTGTTCTTTACGCTGGTCCTGCTAAGACTCCGGAAGGATACGCCTGCGGTTCTATGGGTCCGACAACTGCTAACCGTATGGATCCGTATGCCGATCCGTTCATGGCAGCCGGCGGCTCTCACGTCATGATCGCTAAGGGCAACCGTACAGACGTCGTTACCGAAGCCTGCAAGAAACACGGCGGCTTTTATCTCGGCACCATCGGCGGTGTTGCTGCCGACCTGTCTGCTGAGTCCATCCGCAGCATTAAGTGCATTGAGTATCCTGAGCTCGGTATGGAAGCTGTTTACGAAATCGACGTCGTCGACTTCCCGGCATTCATCTTGGTGGATGACAAAGGCAATGACTTCTTCAAACAGCTGAAACCTCGTTTCCCTGTGAATTTTGAAGCCTAATAACTTCTCGCAGTAAGTTCGGAAAACCCGGTGGCAAGCATCGGGTTTTCCTATTTCTGAACCAAAATCCAATAAACTACTACCAATAAAAAAACGTCTCTTTCCTCACAACCACTAGAGAGGGACGGAGCTAAGAGTAAATAATTTTATGGGCCGCGCCCTGCGGCTCGGAGTCCCAGGATGAATTCGGTTTTCCTAGTCGTTATAGCAGCGATGATCCTCATCGTTGTGCTTCTTCGTTTTAAAGTTCTTATCGGACCGGCAATTTTGAGCGGCGGTCTGTTAATTTGGCTCTTTGAGTCGAGATCCTTTGAAAAGCTTTGGATTGCGTTCACTGAAACGCTGACAATGCAGAGAACTTGGGATCTGCTTCTTTGTCTGTACTTCGTGATGTGCCTTGAGGTTGAGCTGCGCAAGAGCGGATCCCTTCACGGCATGGTGGTGACGCTGAGGAATATCTTCTCCAGCAATAAAGTTACTTTGGCGTTTATGCCGGCGTTCTTGGGGCTTCTTCCTTCCCTGGGCGGAGCTCGTTTCTCCGCGCCGATCGTGCAGGAAGCCAGTGATGGCATTGCCGTAGACGATGAACAAAAAAGCGCCATTAATCTTTGGTTCCGTCATATTTTCGAGTTTTCAAATCCCTTGATGCCGGGCGTCATTCTTGCCTGCGGTATTGCGAACGTTTCAATCGGCGATTTAATTGATCAGGTCGGCTGGGTAACGATTCTTTGCTTTGTTTTAGGTTGGATCTTTTTAATTATTCCGTTGAAGATTACGGATCCGGAGAAAGCCACCAATACTCAGCATGACCGTACTATCGATTGGAAGAGTCTCGTCTTGGCTTTCGGTCCGATTGTCACGAGCTTCCTTTTAATCGTTGCTTTTAACGTTCAGGCGGCCCTTGCAATGGGCCTTGTGGTTGTGGCCTTTATTCCGCTTTATTTTTGGTTCAAGCGCCCTATTTCTGTAAAGAGCGTCTTTACAGAAAGCCTGGATAAAAAATTATTTTTCAATGTCGTCTGCATTCTGTACTTCATTCAGCTGCTGACGGTTATCGGCACGTTGGATGAAATCGTCAGCGTCTTTAATAATTCCTCTCTGCCTCAGGCGGTTATCATTGCTTGTCTCTCCTTCATTTTCGGAGTTATGACCGGCATGGGACAAGGTTACATTGCAATCGTGGTGCCGATTGTTGCCCTTATGGCTCCGGGCAATATTGTTTTGGTCGGTATTGCAATGGTCTACGGCATGGCCGGACAGATGGTGACACCTACTCACCTTTGTATCTTGGTTACCGTGGAATACTTTAAGTGCCGTCTTTGGAAAACGATCGGCAAATGCGGTGTTCTCTCCTTGTTGATGGTTTTGATTTTCTCTGCTTGGACGTATTGGCGTTATTACCTCTAACCTTCTGAGGCTAAACGTAATCTTTTCTGATTTCATGGCTCTCGGTAAAAATCTTACAATGAGGCTATAGACCTCAAAAAAGAATTAAAAGTTCCGTTGCCATGAAGTTAGATAAGGACAATCTCGCCAAAATTCTTTCGCTTTGGCTCCACGTCGAAGCGTTGACGCCGTTCGACCTCGACAAGAATGATCTTATCGAACAGATGCCGGGGAGTCTGAATCAACCTCGGTCGTCTCTTTTTACATGGGATAACGAAGACACAACACAGCGGGACAGTCTGGAAATTGAACTGCAAAAGCTTCCTAAAGAAGAAGACAGAACAGACTTTTTTCGGATGTTTACGGTCTGCATCGGCATCGTTAGCCGCAACGAATTCATTGATCGGGCAGAGCATCTTCTCAGATCCAATCTATTGGATATTTCGCAGGATTTGTCTGACTTCAGCGCTGAGGAGCAAAGAACGGATGACCTTATCTGTTTGGGAGTCCTGCGTGCAAACCATTTCGGCAAAATCAGCATGGGGACGGTTGAGCCGTCCTACGCTTTGTGCGAGCTGGTTAACCTAACAAATAAACAAAAGGGCGTCGAGAGTTTTGAGTTCTTGACGGACGTTGCTCAGATTCTCCATACCTCGGCGGTCTGTCAGCTTTCGCTTGACTCTGAAACGACGGCTCAAAAAATCAGTGAAAAGGACAGGCAGTTCTATGGAATGCTCATCCACAATCTGAACAAGAAGGAATTAAAGCCGGATGAAACCCGAGGATATAAACTCATTAAAGATTTAAACCCTCCTCAAAACTTTCTCAATCCCAGAAAAATAGACGAGCTCTGCAAAAGCTGGCTTGAGAAGGCCGGTCTCGGGCCTTCTTACCGAATCTGGGTGATCGTTAATTACTACGAACGTCCAAAGCCTCTGTACTTCGACTTTATGAATTCTCCTTATATCGAAATTTTGGAGAAGATTAAAAAGCGTGTTCAGACCGAGCCGCCCACTAGGGTGCTGAGTCCGGTTTCGGAGCGATTCTTTTCCTTGGCTTACGACAATCCGGATCGAAACGACCTTTTAGCCAACTCTAAGAAGTTTCTGGAGATGGCGAATCCGGAAAGGATGATCTTCGGACGCTGGCCGAGCGATATCAAAAATTATCTTGTTCCCTGCCAACAGGTTGCTCTTTCAACCATGATTTGGGCGCCGCCTGTGGATCCGATTATTTCCGTAAACGGGCCTCCGGGAACCGGAAAAACGATGCTCCTAAAAGAACTGCTGACGGAGATCGTAATCAATCGTGCCGCAGTGCTGGCTAACATTGAGGATATAGGAACGGCGCCGTTATTTGAACTGAAGTCAGGCTGGAGGGGAGAGCAGGTTCCGGTTCTTTTAAAGGAGTATGTCGAGGATTATCCGATCATCGTCGCGTCGAATAACAATAATGCGGTAGAAAACATTACGAAGGAGCTTCCTTTCGATTATGGCTTTGAGGAGCCGTTTGATTACTTCTCGGATCTCGCCAACAAATTAAATAGAAGCAAAGATGCATGGGGACTGGTTTCAGCTCCTTTAGGGAAGTCAGATAATTGGACCCGTCTTTGGAAAGCGTTTTTCAGCAATCACAAAACGCCGAAAGGGACAATTCCTTATCTTCAGCATGCCTTGGAAGAAGAGATTCAAAGCGAAGGCGGCATTGCCGAAATTCGATCCAATTGGAAAAAGGAGACTCAGCGTTTTAGAGAACTTTACTGCGATGTTCATGAGCGCATTACGTCAAAAATGCCTGATTACAAGGCTGATGTAAAGAAGTTTGCACAAACCTCTGAGGAAAAGCCTGTCACTGCCCGCTCTTTCCGAGATTCGGTGCTTCGCTCATTCAGATCCAAGAAAGGAGAATCGGAGGACAATCCTTTTGATTTCTCCGGAAGCTCGAAAGAAAAGAATCACGCTAGGCGTCTTTATACAGATGAGGAACTCGACAGAGCCAGGACTCGTTTATTCATTTCAGCATTAAAGCTTCATCGTTTGGCGGTGTTGGCCAAGAAGAAGGATTTCATCGACGGTATTCGAGGTTCGATTACCGCGAATATGTACGACCTGGTTTCTCCTCATCGGCTGTCGTTTCTCGGAACACTGTCTTTTCTGATACCGATTATTTCGACAACTTTTGCTTCGGCAGCTTTTAGATTTAATAATTTTCTTTCTTCTTCGCTGCCTTGGGTGATCGTTGATGAGGCATCTCAGGCGACTCCGCAGTCAGCTTTACTTCTGATGCAGAAAGCGAAGCGGTTTTTAGTGGTCGGAGATCCGCTCCAGCTCACACCTGTCGTGACGCTTCCTGATTCTCTTTCAGAGCTGCTTTGCGGAAAAGAGGAGCTTCTGAGGAAGTGGTCGCCGCATCTTCACAGTCTTCAGCAGCTTGCCGACGGAGCCAATCCTTTCGGTGCCTTCGTGGGTCCGGAAGAACACAAAATTTGGTCCGGACTGCCTTTGAGATTGCAGAGAAGAAGTTATCCCCCGATGTTCAATATCTGCAATCGGATCGCATATTCAGGACAGATGGTCCTACCGCCGGAGATGAAGGTAGATAAAACGCCGGAAAGATTTATCGAAAGCTATTGGGTGGATGTGGTTCCGGCAAGACCGAGCCTCTCCAATTGTGTCTCAGAAGAAGTCGGTGCAGCCGAGGAGGTTCTCAACCATATCGACGTGCAAATTGCCATGAAACATCTTCAGGGCGAAGTTTTTGAAAAGAAATCTGTCCTTATTTGCACGCCGTTCCGAACCGCAGCGGCAACCCTTCGAAAGAGAATTAAGAAGACGGGCAACTGGCTTGAAGTGGAGCGCATCGGGACCGTACATACGCTTCAGGGACGCCAAAGCGACATCGTCATTGTTGTATTGGGTTCAAAGACGAATAAAGACGGATTCGGCGCGAGAAACTGGGCAACTTCAACACCTAATTTATTAAACGTCGCCGTCAGCCGCGCTAAAGAAACCGTGATTTTTATCGGAAACTATGAAGATTGGAAAGAGCACAACTACGTTCCGACCATCATGGCCGAGCTGGAAGATTACGGCAAAGGACGTCTTAAACTTTCTGAAGTATTGAATGAACCGGAACGCAATAACTAAAAAGGATTTTTATGAATAAAGGCGTGGTTTCCGTTTTAGTTGCCTATCTTATTTGGGGGCTATATCCGTTTTATTTTCATGCGATGCAGCATGTCGCTCCTGCCGAAATTGTGATCCATCGTGTCTTATGGACCTTTGCGCTTCTGGCTGTTTACTTATTCTGCTCAAGGCGCTGGCGGTGGATCCAGAAAGCTGTTACTGACAGGAGAACCGTTGCCGTGTTTTTGATGTCTTCGGTGCTCATCACTGCCAACTGGTCAACTTATACCTATGCGATCGTTACGAACCAAACGCTGGAGGCTTCGCTCGGATATTTTATGAATCCCTTGGTTTCTGTACTGCTGGGAACAGTATTTCTGAAAGAGAAACTAAATAAGGCTCAGATGCTTGCGATTGTTTTTGCATGTGCAGGCGTAATGTGGGTGACCTTTAAGCAAGGCGAATTTCCGGCGCTTGGCCTTACGCTGGCGCTCAGTTTTGGATTTTACGGTCTGGTACGCAAGATGGCCCCCCTGGGCAGTCTTGAAGGTCTGACGCTGGAAACGGCCTTTGCATTTCCTGTGGCGCTTTTGGCAACTTTCTATTTTGCGGGGAATGGAGATTTAACTTTCGTCCATGGCACGAGCTGGGACAAGTTCTGGCTGATCATGGCCGGTCCGATTACAACAATCCCTCTGATCTTATTTGCCTACGGATTAAAACAGGTTCCTTACTCAACGGTCGGTTTTATTCAATACCTGAGTCCGACGATGGTGTTTTTTATCGGGCTGTTCTTTTTTGGGGAAGAACTGCAAGTTGACCGCTTAATTGGATTTATCCTTATATGGGCCGGCGTACTGATTTTTGTCGGCGAGAATTTTTTCCGCAGCCATTCCGGATATCGTACTGAATTCAACCAATTGTCAAAATGACCCTATCTGATTGTTTTGCACTTTTTGTGAAGTTTTTCTTCCTGCTGACGCCTCCGTTTGTGATGTCGGCATTCCTGTCGGTGACGAAAGACAACACGATCCAGGAAAGAAATACCTTAGCGATTTGGATCACGCTGTGGATTTTGATTATCAGTGGTGTACTCCTCTTTTTCGGCGGATTCATTTTTAAAATTTTCGGCATTACGCTGGACGCATTCCGAATCGGTACGGGTGCGCTCTTGTTTTTGACTGCCGTTTCTCTGGTAAGAGGCGACTCTATCCGAGTGCCGTCCGGAGACTCCGTCCAGTCTTTAGCAGTTGTGCCGATGGCCATTCCGATCACTTTGGGGCCGGCCTCTATCGGTGTGCTGATGGTTTACGGCGGTGAAATTAAAACGGGTTTGGGATTTTTCCTGGCTTATCTTTCCATCAGTGCGGCTGTCATCTGTGTCGGGGCGCTCCTGTTGGTTTCCAACTACATTCAGAAAGCCATCGGAAAGAACGGGTTAGTGGTGCTGAGCAAACTCACTGGTTTGATTCTGGCTGCATTGTCTGCCCAAATGATTTTTGAGGGCGCAGATGCATTCCTGCTGCAGACTTTAGAAAAGTTGAAGTAAAACTCTGCCGATTGGGCGGCGAGTTTGAAAATTCCTCGGCGCTTTTCCGGCATAGTCAAATAGAAAACGGTCATGTTTCGAGAAGGAACACGACCGTTTGGTTTACCTTGAAACTGCGTTATTAGATGGATTCAGGATCCATCTTGATCGCACCGCAGGGGCATTCGCTGGCGCAGACGCCGCAGCCCTTGCAGTAGTCGTAATTGAAGATGTAGGGGACGTTGTCGTCACCGGTCTTAATCACGGCGTTGTCCGGGCACACACCGTAGCAGTTGTCGCACTGCAGGCAGTTGCCGCAGGACATGCAGCGGCGAGCTTCAAACAAGGCGTTTTCTTCCGTTAAACCGTGCTGAACTTCATCGAAAGTGCTCTGACGGCGGACAAGGTCGAGCATTGGGCGAACGGTCTTGGGAGCATCCGAGTAATACCAGGTGTTGAGGCTTTCGAACGTGGCGATTTCCTTCTTAGGATGATCAACCGGTTCTTTGCCCTTTAGGTAGCAGTCAATGCCGTAGGCAGCCTTGTAGCCGTGGCCGATGGCAACGGTAACGTTTCTGTCTCCCGGGACCATGTCGCCGCCGGCGTAAATGCCGGGGACGCCGGTTCTCATGAAGCGGTCGACTTTAACAACGCCTTTTTCGATGTCGAGTCCGGGGATCTTATCGATGAGGCTCTGGTCGACGTTTTGACCGAGGGCTAGAACAACGGTATCGGCCTCGACGGTTTCGAATTCACCAGTCGGCTGAGGATTACCGTTTTCATCGAGTTCCATTTTTTCGATGCGGATTTCCTTCGGATTTTCTGCTTCTGTAATGGTGGAAAGCCATTTCACGGAAACGCCTTCCTGGAGGGCTTCTTCAACTTCGAAGTCATGAGCCGGCATCTTTTCGCGTGTGCGGCGATAGATGATTAGAGGCTCAGCACCCATACGCTTGGCAGAACGAGCGACGTCGATAGCGGTATTGCCGCCGCCGTAAACGACAACTTTACGGCCGAGCAGAGGCTCTTCTTCGCCTTCCATGGAGCGGAGAACGGAAACAGCGTCAAGCATGTGTTTTGCATCGCCGCCCGGGATGTAGGCGTTTTTAGCCATGCCGGCACCGACTGCGAGAAAGACTGCATCGTAACAGTGAGCCTTCTTTTCTTCTTCGATGTCTTTGACGGTTGTGTTCAGTTCGAGTTTGACGCCCAGATCAAGGATTCTTGCAATTTCCTGATCAAGCACTCGGCGGGGGAGGCGGTATTTCGGAATACCGTAGCGCATCATGCCGCCGGCCTCCGGGCTGCCTTCTTTGATTGTGACCTCATGGCCTTTGAGGGCGAGCTGATAGGCAGCAGAAAGGCCTGCAGGGCCGGAGCCTACGATCAAGACTTTTTTGCCTGTCTTCTGTTCGGGTTTGACGAACTTGTAGCCGTTTTCTAAGGCGTTGTCTCCGAGGAAGCGTTCGACAGAGTTGATGCCGACGGAAGCGTCCAGCTTACCGCGGTTACAAGCGCCTTCACAGGTGTGATAGCAAACGCGTCCCATGCAGGAAGGTAGAGGATTGCGCTTGGTTAAATGGCGCCAGGCTTTTTCATAGTTGCCGCTTTCGGCGTAGAAAAGCCAGCCCTGAATATCTTCGCCGGCGGGACACTGATGGTTGCAGGGAGGAAGCTTGTGGACGTAAGTCGGACGAAGCGTTCTCCAAGAGCCGGTACGGTTTTCCAAGGAAGTACCGACATCTAACGTAATAGCAAAAGGTTTTTTCATGGGATTAAGTCCTTAAACTTTGTCGGCTCGTTCGTCAGCCTGGACAGACGGCGGAATGATTTCAGGTTCTTCTTCGCCGAGAAGGCCGAATCTTCTGATATTTCTTTGAGCGATTGCCTGAATACGAGCAAACGCATCGGCGTCTCCCTTCGGTCCGAAGAGGTGAGCGTAGCGCTTCTGAAGTTTCATATAGTTTTCAACCGGCTGGAGCTGGCGAATCTTGGTGACTTTAGTGATTTCGCCGTATTCGGATTCGAATACCGGGAAGAGACCGGTCTCAACAGCGAGGCGTGCCAGTTTGACGGTGTCAGCCGATTTGGCTCCCCAGCCGAGCGGGCACGGAACCAAGATGTGGATGTAGCGTGCGCCATGGAAAGTCATGGCTTTTGCAACTTTTCTTTCCAAGTCTCTTAAGTCGGCAATTGTGGCTGTGGCAACGTAAGGAATGCCGTGAGCCATGGCGATAAGCGGTACGTCTTTACCTTGGCCGAAGGCGTTGCCGGGATGCTTGCCGACAATCTGTGTGGTAGCCGTACGGACAGCCGGCGGCGTAGCGGACGAGCGCTGAACACCTGTGTTCATATAGCCTTCGTTGTCGTAGCAGATGTAAAGCACGTCGTCGTTTCTTTCGAACATGCCGGACAAGCATCCGAAACCGATATCAGTCGTACCGCCGTCACCGCCTTGAGCGATTACACGGACCAGCGGTTTGCCGGATTTTTTTGCCTTGACGCGTGCAACTGCGGCCATACCGGAACCGACAGCGGCCGTGTTGCCGAAAAGAGAATGAAACCAGGGAAGCTGCCAGCTGGTTTCCGGATAAGGTGTGGAGAATACTTCCAGGCAACCTGTGGCGTTAGCAGCAATCAAGCGGCCCTCGGTCGCGCGCATAGCAGCGTCCACAGCATAGCGGGCGCCCAAGGCTTCGCCGCAGCCCTGACAGGCTCTGTGGCCGGAGTTCAAGGAGTTGTATCTTTCGATGTTGGCCTGTCCGCTTCTCTGATCGGGCTGCAGAAGACGGTTGCCGACCGTGAAAGTACCGGTCTGATAAAACTTAATCTGATGTTCGCTCATGGCTTAGAGATCTCCTTTGTGAAGGTCGGCAACGGCCTTAACAATGGCTTCGGCCATCGGGCCGGAGTGGCGTTCTTCTTGTTCGTGCTTCAGCTGGTCCTGAACGACTTTCTTATCGAGATCCAGGAATGTGAGTTCGGGAAGTTCACCTTTAAGAGCAGCGTCAAAAGCTTTGTGCAGGCTGCGCTTAGTGATAGCACGGCCGCCGAGTCCGGAGATGACGCAGCAGATATCGAGGTCGGAGAGTTTACGGGTCGAACGGATTACGTCGTCGGTGACGACACCGCCGATACCGACCTGGAGAGAACGGTCAATCACGACTGCGGTCTTGGCGCCTTCGAGAGCTGTAAAGACTTCGGCAGCCGGGAAGGGGCGGTATGACTTGATTCCGAGAAGGCCGACTTTCTTGCCGTCTTCGCGCATTTCGTCAATAACATCCTTGATCGTGCCGATGACAGAGCCCAAAGCAACAACCATGACTTCGGCATCTTCAGCACGATAAAGATCAACCAAACCGCCGCTCTTGCGGCCGATGATTTCTTCGTATTCTTTGGCGACTCTGTCAATCACGCCGAGTGCCTGGAGGTGATGGGCGTGGGCAAGATAACGAACTTCGGTAAACGCTTCGGGACCGACCATTGCACCGATAGAAACCGGCTGTTCCGGATCCAAGCTCTGGCGAGGATCGTACGGAGGAAGGAATTGGTCAACTTGCTCCTGAGAAGGAATGTCCATTCTTTCGAAAGCGTGCGTTAAAACGAAACCGTCCATACAGATCATGACCGGAAGAGAGAGCTCTTCGGCAATCTTGAAAGCCTGAATATGGAGGTCGACCGCTTCCTGGTTGTCTTCAGCAAAAAGCTGGATCCAGCCGCAGTCGCGCTGGCTCATAGAGTCGGAGTGGTCATTCCAAATGTTAATCGGGGCACCGATGGCGCGAGAGGCGACGGTCATAACGATCGGGAGACCAAGGCCGGAGGCGTTGTAAACCGCTTCAGCCATATAAAGCAGCCCCTGGGAAGCGGTAGCGGTGTAGGCACGGCCGCCGGCGACGGAACCGCCAATTGCCACGCTCATGGCTGCGAATTCACTTTCAACGTTCAAGAATTCGCAGTCTTCAAGAGTTCCTTTTTTGACCATGGCGCCGAGGTTTTCGACGATATGGGTCTGAGGAGAGATCGGGTAGGCGCAGATGATTTCGGGGCGGCAAAGTGCCACAGCCTCAGCGACGCCTAAAGAGCCTTCAATTTGTTTGAGCATTGGGGCGATCCTTTATAAACGATTCTTAGCTTCTAAAACAAAGGAGTAAGCGTCTGCCGCAACGTCGGCGTTGGCTTGGGCAACTTTTCCTTTGTAGCGAGTTTGGAAAGCCTGCTGGACGCTTTCGAGTTTGAGTTTGCCGGTCAGCGCGGCAAAACCTGCCAGCATAGCAGCGCCGGGAAGAGGACGACCGATGCGGGCGAGCGCGAATTTAGTGGCGGGCAGCGTAATGACGTGTCCCTTAGGTAGGCGGTTGACCAAATCTTCCAGACCGAGTTCTTCAGGCGACTGAGAGCTATTCAGAAGGACATAGGCATTTTCCGTCAAGCCGGAAAAGACATTTACGCTTTCGAGCAGTGTGCGGTCCTGAATAAGAACGGCATCCGGTTCCATGATCGGTTCACGAAGACGAATCGGCTTGTCGCTGACGCGAGCGAAAGCGACAACCGGTGCTCCGGTACGTTCACTGCCGAAACTTGGAAAAGCTTGAGCGTAGTGGCCTTCGGTAAAGGCTGCAAGCGACAGCATTTCTGCTGAAGTCACAACACCCTGACCGCCGCGGCCGTGTAATCTGATTTGGAACACTTGTTATCTTCCTTTTATAAATTGTTAGGCGATTGACAAAGCAACGAGCGCTTCTGTCGCATTAAATTTGATTCTTCCGTCGACTGCGATCGGTTCACCGTCCTTACCGCTGATCATTAACGGGTTGATATCGAGTTCGTCGATGAAAGCAAAATCTTCAACGAGCTGAGACAAACGAAGTAATGTCTCCTCGACTTTATTTATCTGTGCGGGAACTGCCCCGCGGGCGCCGGCGAGAAGTTTATAGGCTTTTACGGAATGAATCATGTCGGAGGCGTCCTCGACGGTGAGGGGAGCGAGGCGGAAAGTTACGTCTTTCATAACTTCGACAAACACGCCGCCTAAACCGAACATCATCATCTGACCGTACTGAGGATCCTTGGCGCATCCGCAGACCATTTCACGGTCGCTCTTAACCATTTCCTGGATGATGACGCCTTCAAAGCCGTCCATGAGACCTTTTTCGGTGAGTTTATTCACGAGATCAGCAAACTCGGCGCGAAGCTGATCCGCATCTTTGATGCCGACACGGACGCCGCCGACGTCTGTTTTATGAGAGATCTCTTTAGAGTTGAGCTTCATCACAACCGGATAGCCGATCTTGTTGGCTAAAGCGACGGCTTCATCGGCATCTTTGGCTTCGCCGTCTCTGCACACTCGGACTCCGTAAGCAGCCAGGACCTGCAGAGACTCTCCGGTCGTCAGCTGCACGCGATTGTCGGCAGCCGCCTGTTTGAAGACGGCTTCGACGGTCTCGGTGTCAACGGAGTAGCGAGGCGCCGGTGTGTCGGTGCGTTCGCGCCAGAGACGCTGCTGATTTAAACGAGCCAAGCCTTCTACGGCTTGTTCGGCAAACATGAAGAACGGAACGTTGACCTCGGTTTCGGAAAGGTGCGCAAAGAATTCGTTCTTTGTCATGAAGACGCCGACGATCGGTTTGTCGGGATGGGCGGCGCGAATTTCCATGACGGCTTTGGCAACATCAATATCTTTAAGGCCGAGGAAAGGCAGGTAAATGACAACGACCATATCAACGCCGTCGTCCGCGAGCACCGTTTCCAATGTCTTCTTATAGTGTTCCAGCGGAGCAGACGCGATCATGTCCACCGGATTTTTAACGGAGGCAGCTGCCGGCAGGAAAGAGCGTAGGGCTTCTTTAGTCTGATCTGAGAGGTGAGCTATTTCCATTCCGTGTTCGCAAACTGCGTCGGTGGCCATAATACCGGGACCGCCGGAGTTGGTCACGATTGCAACCCGATTGCCATTGGGAATCGGGCAGTGGCTGAACACTTTTGCTGTATTAAAGAGGTCCTGCAGAGAAAACTCGCGGATCACACCGGACTGCTTCAGTAATGCATCGGCTGCTTTATCGGCGCCGGCCAACGAGCCTGTGTGAGACGAAGCGGCGGAAGCACCTGCTGCGCTGCGGCCTGCTTTCAAGGCGATGATTGGTTTTTTCTTGGTCGTGCGGGAAGCCAGCGCGCGGAAGCGTTTCGGATCGGCGATAGATTCCATATAGAGAAGAATCTGTTTGACGTCGTCGACGTTTTCCCAGTACTCAATGGCCGAGTCAGCGTTGACGTCTGCCTGATTGCCGATGGAAATAAACTGAGCGAAACCTAAATTTAAATCCTGCAGGATGTTCAGAATACCGCCGCCCAAAGCACCGGACTGAGAGACGAAACCGATATCGCCGCGAACGGGGAGGGACTCGGCAAAGCAGGCATCGAGTCTGAATTTCGGATCTGTGTTGACAACGCCGAGGCAGTTCGGGCCGACGCAGGTCATGCCGTATTCGCGGACTTTATTGACGAGCTTTGCTTCGAGCTCAGCGCCGGCGCCCCCGGTTTCTTTGAAACCTGCGCTGATGACGACGATTCCTTTAATTCCTTTCTGGTGGCATTGATCCACAGCAGAGAGCACATATTTAGCGTTGATGACAATCACCGCCATATCGATCTCTTCCGGAACTTCTAAGACGGAAGGGTAGGCCGTCATGCCTTGGATTTCGGAGTCTTTAGGATTAATCGGGAAAATCTTGCCGGTGAAGCCGTACTCAACGAGCCGCTTCATGATATCGGAGCCGATAGTGTGTTCTTTATTAGATGCGCCGATCACAGCGAGGCTGCGGGGACACATGATTTTATCCAGATATGACATAAATTCTTTTCCTTAGTAATCCTTGAGAGTCTCTAAAATTCGACTGTATCTGCCATTTTATTGAAAATAATCCGTGGGTTCAGTAAGTTTTCATATTGTGCAATCTCTATTCACTCAATGAGAAATAAACTTTTAAAAATTCTGAGAGCCGACTAACCTGTTGAATAAAAATGAAAAAATATTAAAACTTCATTATCTGATATTTGCATATTGCGAAACATATAAATTATTCAATTAGTTAACGATTTTCCGCCTTATTTCGATCGTTAACAATTTTTTTCCTAAAAACCGTTGTTGCGGCAGGAAAAATCGCACAAAGAGCTTCTGTTTAGAAGGTCCGGTAGTCAGAAGGTTAGGAGTTCCGGAAGTCGGGTGGTGAAGCAGACGGGTCGAGTTACAAATCCATTTTTCTGCCTGTTCCGGATGTCGGAACGAAAACGAGAAATTATTTCTATTTTTCGCTTTCTTGCGGGATTCTGTAACGTTCGGTTTTTTAAAGAAAATTTTTAATCTTGAACAGAGGTTATTTTGTGTAAAAGTGGCTTGCGTTCAATGGAACTAATGGGTATATTGCACGGACTTCTTTAGGAGGGTTAAAAAATGGAAAAAGGAAAAAGAGAGCAGAAAGATAAAGCAAAGATCATCGCTGTGTCCTCCGTTATGTCTATCATCGGAAGCGGTGCGATTCTTCTTGCTGCTCAGTTCTTCAGTTAATTGAGATGAAGGGGCATTCACAGCCCCTTTATGAAACAAAACCTGAATTCCCGCTTCTAGATAACAAATATCGGAGCGGGAATTTTTATTCTCAAGCGTTCCATCAACAGACGGTCCTCTTTGGGGATCTCCTGCCAATAGAGCTTGGGTTTATCGTCTGTCTCATGCCGATACAGCACAAGACTGTTGAGTCTTTCCAGAACTCTCGGAGTGTTTAACGGATCGTTGTCGGCTCTTTCCAGTCTTCTTTCAAGCATGAGCCGCAGGCACAGTGACAAGTAAGTAACAAAGACTTTTCCTTCGAGCGCGCATTCCCTGCATCTGATTCTGCGTCCTCCGCACTTGTCTTTGTAATTATTAAAAGCTTTCTCAACCGTATCTTTCTGGCGGTAAATGTTGAGTGCTTCAGAGGCGGATTTTACTTCGCCGGATCCAAGTACAAAGCATCCGCAGGTCCGAGTAAAAGTTACCCAAGATTGTACGTCGAACTCGTAAAGATCTTTCGGTTTGACGTTGTCCGGTTTGTCTGTTTTCTGTTTGTCCTTTTTCTTTTTGAAGAATTTTCGGAAGTAAGGTGCGTTCGGAACTTCACCTTTTTCAAGCCTTGCTTTAAAGCTCTCCACTAACTCAGTCATGTTTAGGATTTCACTCGCCTCTCTCTGTTTGTCGTAATAGACGTGAATATAGAAAGGATATTGTTCCTTTCCATGCGCCCGAGTGGCGCTGTACCAATCTA
>ERZ772886.2143-NODE-2143-length-16412-cov-22.701596_pt1 | contig 16412 bp, 17 predicted proteins | sample MGYA00512128_ERZ772886 | MGnify/ENA primary metagenome ERZ772886 (study PRJEB29015, sample SAMEA2737698) | human gut metagenome | biome: human gut; feature: human-associated habitat; material: faeces | place: China | collected 2012 ... | reverse complement strand
AAATATTTTTTCATTCTGACAGGCAGCCCTGCCCTTCCATTTCGTTTTCGTCTTGCTAAACACCCGCGTATGACGTAATGAAAACCCTCCCCGATGCATGATAAAAGCCGCCGGCGCGCATGCCGCGCCCCTTGTTGTTTTTCACGTCTTCACGGCTTTCCTTCCGGGCGTTTTTCTCTTTTTCCAAATCACTCTTAACATGAGGTTTGCATGTCCGCACTGTTTTTCAGTCCATCCAAGCCCAGACGGGTCATTTCCTGTCCCGTCATGCCTCTCCGCGATGTGGTCATCTTTCCGCACGCCATCGTGCCGCTTCTCGTGGGGCGCGAAAGCTCCATCCGGGCTGTCGAGTCCGCCTTTACCGCCAAAGGACCCAGGCTCATCTTTATGGTTACCCAGAAAGACAGCAGCCAGGAAGAAATTCACGGCAGCGACGGACTCTTTACCATGGGCTGCGTCTGCCAGGTTCTGCAGCTTCTGCACCTGCCCGACGGCAATGTGAAAGCCGTTGTGGAAGGACTTTACCGGGCGACGTTCTCGGACTACGCCCTTGACGGCGACTATCCCTCTGTCGTGGTCACCCCGGCCGAAGACGTGATGGGCGACCAGCAGAGTTTCACCGCAGCCGCCAACCTCCTCTCCTCCGAGCTTCAGACCTATATCAAGTCCGGCAGGGGGGCCCTCAACCAAGACGCTTCCCAGCCTCTTGAATCCATCAGGGACGCTTCCACGCTCTGCGATTCCGTCATGGCCCGCGTCAACGTGCCCTTCCCCCGCAAACAGGAGATCCTCGAAATCCTGGACGTCGCGAAGCGCATGGAAGAGGTTTTCGTCTGCCTCCACGGAGAGAATTCCCTCGCGACCATAGAGCAGCGCATCAAGGCCCGCGTGCGCGAGGCCATGGAAAAGAGCCAGCGCGACTACTACCTCAACGAACAGCTCAAGGCCATTAATAAGGAACTGGGCCGCGAAGAGGATCCCATGCGCGAGCTTGACCGCATTCTTGAGGAGCTCAAGAAGCGCGACATGCCCCAGAAGGTCAAGGACAAGGTCGAAAGCGAAATCCGCAAGCTGCGCATCATGACCCCCCAGGCAGCCGAATACACCATCGTACGCGGCTACGTGGACTGGATCATGGATCTGCCCTGGAACAGCCTCAAGGACGTCGATATCGACATCGAAAAGGCCCGCAGGATCCTCGACGCCAACCATTACGGCCTCGAGAAACCCAAGGAGCGCATCCTTGAGTACCTCGCCGTGCAGAAGCTCTCCGGCGGCCTCCACGGCCCCATCCTCTGCCTCGTCGGCCCGCCAGGCGTTGGCAAGACCTCTCTCGCCAAGTCCGTGGCCCTGGCCACCGGACGCGACTACCTGCGTCTCTCCCTCGGCGGCGTGCGCGATGAGGCCGAAATCAGGGGGCACCGCCGCACCTACATCGGCGCCCTGCCCGGCAAGATCATCCAGTCCCTGAAGCGCGTGAAATACAATAACCCCCTGCTCTGCCTCGACGAGGTGGACAAGATGACCAGCGACTACCGCGGCGATCCCGCAGCTGCCCTGCTGGAAGTCCTCGACCCCGAGCAGAACAACGCCTTCATGGATCATTATCTTGATCTCGACTACGACCTCAGCAAGGTCTTCTTCATCACCACGGCCAACTCTCTGGAGGACATCCCCGCTCCCCTGCTCGACCGCATGGAGATCATCGAGCTGCACAGCTACCTCGAGACAGAGAAATATCACATCGCCAAGAATTTTCTTATTCCCCGCCAGATTAAGGAAAACGGCCTGAAGGATTCCAATATCAAGTTCACGGATAACGCTATCATCTCCATTATCCGCGACTACACCGGCGAGGCCGGTGTCCGCAACCTTGAACGCCGCATCGCCAAGATCTGCCGCAAGGTTGCCGTGAAGCTCCTGGAATCCAGGCATCTCGACAGGCGCATCGTTATTACCTGCCAGACGCTGCCTACCCATCTCGGTCAACAGATCTACCGCCACGACAAGCCCGAAACCACGTCGACCGTCGGCGTCTGCAACGGTCTCGCCTGGACCAGCAGCGGCGGCGAGCTCCTCCTTGTGGAAACCTCCATCATGCCCGGCACCGGACAGGTGGTCACCACGGGCAAGCTCGGCGAGGTCATGCAGGAATCTGCCAAGGCGGCTCTCAGTTACGTGCGCGCCCACTCCGAACTGCTCGGTCTGGCTGACGACTTCCATAAGAAGATCGACATCCACGTACACGTGCCGGACGGCGCCACACCGAAGGACGGCCCCTCAGCCGGCATCACCATCGCTACGGCCATCACCAGTGCCCTCCTGGGTATCCCGGTGCGCAACGATATCGCCATGACCGGCGAAATCTCCCTGCGCGGCCGCGTGCTGCCCATCGGCGGCCTCCGTGAAAAGCTGCTCGGCGCCAAGCGCGCCGGCGTCTACACCGTCATCGTTCCCAAGGACAATGAACGCGACATCAAGGAAGTGCCTGCCGAGGTGGTCAAGGGAATGAACATCATCTACGTGGAGCACGTTACCGATGTCCTGCCCCTCGCCCTCAGCGCTACCAAAGAACAGATCTTCTCGGGACGCGGGATGAAGCCCCTTACCGAGAAGCTGCGCGCCGGTTTTGCTGAAAAGCCGGCTGCCCAGGCCCAGTAAACAAAACAGAAAACAGGAAACTATCCCCCGCCCCTGGCAATGAAGGTGGCCCCTTTATCTGCCGGGGACGGGGGATAGTTTTTTATGAATGCTTCAGACCCCTGTGGTGAAGGACGAACTGACGGTTTTCCCGCAGGCGCAGGTCCCGCTGATCCTATCCGGAGCGGCGTCACCGGTTTTTCACAGCCACCTAAGAGGACTCCGGTGTCCCCCTGCCTTCAAATTTATGAACCGGGAATACCCGATCTGCCACGGTTCGGAGTGGTCCGGAAGGCTGTTGACACTCTGATTTGGATTTTCCCCTTCAGGCAGGGGGAGGAAGTCAGTCTTTGCTTTTATACAGGGCGCAGCTCTCCACGGGCCGCGCCGTTTTTGTCAGCAGGGCTGACAAACGGGGATACGCTCAAGATCGTCCGGAACATATATATTTCCACCAAAATAACGCCGGCCTTCTTCTGTATACAGCCGCCGGCGCTGTTCCAGGGAATCGTCCTCCGTATGGTAAAGGATGACATTGCGCACCCCCATGCGGGCCGCGTTTTCGCAGGCTTCTTTCACCGTGGAATGCTTCTTCTCATGCGGGTTATACAGAGCGCTCTGCGCTTCAAGGCAGAAAGCCTCGTGCATGAGCCATGCGCTCCCCCTGGCATACTTCTCCCCGAACGAATTCAGAGGTTCGTCTCCGAGGCAGGTGAGGTTACCGCAGGGGAGTTCCATGGAAAAGCCAAACTGCTTCGCCTTCACGGAGTGAATGTCAAAGAAGACGGTCCTGTGTCCCAGGATCTCTTTTTCTTCACCGTCACCAACCGGAAGAAGATGCACACGGGACCCGATGAGTCTCGTCTCCTTCTCCCGAATCAGCATCATCACAAGGCTGCGGATGGTGTCCAGGAGTTCCGGGTGTGCGTACACAGTGAGGTCGCCAGTATAGGTGCCGCTGTTGATATCCTGGCAGATGGCGCGCACCATCCAGAGTATCCCGAGGATGTGGTCGAGATGTCTGTGGGTGACATAAATGGTATGGATTTCGTCCGGTGACACGCTGATCCGCCTGAGCTGCGCCAGTATTCCATTGCCGCCGCCACCATCCACGAGCAGGCGCTGCCCGCTTTCGCTGAGCAGAAAACAGGTGTTGAAACAGCGGGTGACCATGGCGCGGCCAGTGCCAAGCATGAGAATTTCCATTCTAAAATCCCTTTTTTCAGGGTTACGTATTTTATAGTGAGGGCTCCGGGCCTCCTTTGTGATTTCTTTGAACTGCTCCGGACTAATAACACCTGCCTTGACAAAATCTTTGACCTTTGCCAGCGAATACACACCCAGATCATAGAAACGTTTAATAATGCTGTAATACATCACTCGCCCTCCTCACCTATCAGCGTGCCTGTCATAGCAGCTGTGTATAGCACTTGTGCCATTATCTTGTCCTGCTCAGTTACTGTAGGTTTTTCAAAATCTTCGTCGGATAGCCCTAGCTTCTCCGCCATTTTTTTCTGCAATTCTGTCATGTTGTACCTCCCACTTCTGATAGTTTCACGATATACTCTTCTTCATTTGGCACTGGTATATGGTAATTATCATTGCCGTTTTTAAATGTCACTGAACCCCCTGCCTCTACCTCGATATTTCGCAGAAAATCATCTGGTATCATGGTTGAAATGTCTGTGACGATTGGGGTTGCCAGTTCATAGTATAGCATTACACCCTGCATTGCCTGTTTAAATGTGGCGGCATCGGTGTAGGCTGAATCTATGAATAATATTCGTTTCTGTCCTTCACTGATGTGACACGATACTATATGATCTACCCAAGGGGCAGCATATGATACGGCTGTGAAATGACTACATACGATATTTATGGTTGTCTCTGGGTCCTTAGGTTTTTTTATCAATTTGTCCAAACTATCGGACACATCAACAGTAAAACGTCCCTTTACCTGTATTAGGTTCAGCTTTCCCAAATCAACGCTGTCTACGCACTGAACGTATCGTTTATTTTCATAATCCACATAGTTTCGTGCCGTTCCTGCTGACCAGCCGTAGCCAGGCAGTGCTTTGATTGCTTCGGGGATTGGGTGTGTGGTTTCACCCACAGCAATCTCTGTCACCCCAGCGCTGACAATCTCGCCAACATTATATGGGTAATAATCATTAGGGAACATGGCTTCAAATTCTTCCACGCTTGCAGGCTCGTTGCCTGCACCGAACATGGCGGTGAGGTCAAACAATTGCAGTGTAAATTTGTATGTGCCTGCGGTTGCGCCTGCAAATGCACGGAAATATAGTGGCGGTGGGTTGCCTACTCCCGATGATAGTGTATATATACCATTTTCTGTAGTGGTGTAACGTTCGCTACCATTGGACACATTTACATTGTTATTTCCAAAACGTACCGTCACATAGGAACTAGGATTATTTATATCCCTGATACATTTTCCTACCACTTTATGACCGATTGCCTGTGCGATAGGTGACGTATCAGCAATTATTTGTTTCAGCCATTTTTCGTCGGCAACATCTTCGTCAACTGTTATTGCGACATGGATTATGCTGTCAGGTATCATCTGATTAAACACAATTGACCTGCCGCCTATTGACTTCACGCTCATCAGCTTCGCCCCTGTCGGAACTGTCTTAACGTATGCCGTTTCACTGTCAGTTTCAAACTGGTGCGTTACACCATTGCCCATATCGTATAACGCATTCACCCTGCGTTGCAACTCTTTGTCGGTCAGCTTTACCGCAGAAATTTCAGCCGTATTCTCGGCAATCTTTGCAACTGCCGTTACATAATCCTCAGGCAAACTGTCAGCCACCGCCTGTGCTGTCTGTGCAGCGGTTTCAGCGGCTTTGCGGTCTGTGGCGACCTTAGCGGCATGGTCTGCCACTGTAGCCTTATCAGCTGTCACCTGCGTTGCCATATCCTGCACCGCCTGTCTGTCTGCCGTAGTGCTGTCAGCGCAGGTCTTTGCGGTTTTAGCGTATCCTGCCGTTATGGTCTTGCCGGCTTCGGTTTGCTGTGCTGATGTAGATGCTTGGGCTGCGGATACCTTGGCATCATTCTGAGATTTGACCGCCTGCTGACGTGCGGTCTCTGCACCCTGCCTTGCGGTGTCTGCCTGTGTTGCAGACGTTTCAGCAGATGCCTTTGCGGTTTCCGCACGGTTTGCTGCCTGTTCTGCGGTGTCTGCTGATTTCTCTGCGGCTGTGGCAGATTTAGCGGCGTTATTTGCCGCTGTAGTCGCCGTTTCTGCGGCGGTGACAGCTGTCTGCATATCTGCGTGCGCCTGTCTGCCTATGGCATCTATCTTATCCAGTGCGTCAGCTGCCACACTTGGTGACGGCACGGCATTATCACCGATAGCCGCACCGATACGCAGGCGGAAAATTCGTGATTTCTTAACTAAAACATATTCGTCACCTGCTAATTTTTTAGCCGCTATCTGACAGCTGACTGTCTGCGCTGACCGCAGTATATCAGCCGTAGGCGTCCACTGTCCGCCTGTGATATCGACCTCATACACTGTGCCGTCACCATAGTCGATAGTCAACACATAGCGGTCTGCACCGTCTACTGTCAGCCCATCAACAGACACGGGTCTAGCGTTCGTTTCGCCCACATAGCCCAGCAGGGCTGTGCTTAGGGTTACGTCATAATCTGCATTTAATGTTATCGTCATTTAATCACCCCTATTCTATCGCAATGTAATCCACATAGTACGTTCCTGTCGGGACATTTACTGTTGACCCGTTATTAGCTCCCATGCAGACGTTCAGATAGTACGACTTTCCCGAACCACTAACGTGGGTGCAGAACGTCTTGTATGGTGTTGGTATGTCTGTCTGCCGTAGTGTTGCTATAACCTGCTTAGGCACAAAATTCAGTCCAAGCGGTATCCGCATCAGCGCATTTGCTCCCGTCATCTTGTGTTCCACAGTGCCATAGTGTATCTTGCCGGCTCGGCTCAGTATCTCATCGATTTCCTCGCCTGCGTGTTGCATAGGATAGTCATTCTCAGTGATATCCTGCGCCAATGTCACATTTTCATCAGCCATTATCTCGCCCCCTTAAAGTTGTTCTTCAACGCTCAGACCTACCGCAGAAATGTCTGCTGAAAGTCCGCCGTCAAAGGTAAATCCTAAATTCGTTATTGGTATGTCATAGCTGCCTGCGCCGTTGGTGTAGGTCACCACGTCACCTATGTCGAAACGTGGGTCACCAAGTCTGTGGTACAGCTCAGTGGTGTACCACGAAAAGCCGCCTATCCTGCGCCACAGAGATTGTAGCAAAGACTCTGTCATGTATGGATTTTCAAATTCCAGCACACGCCCTTGTGTTGTATCTGTCACGCCTAGCGACAACGTTACATCATCACTTACCTTGCAGATTATGCCTACTATCACGTTCTGTCTTTCTGACAGTGTTGGCAGGTCTATCGTATTGTTATCCAACGTTTTCACCGGTTTGCCATACCACTTTCGGACGTACTTTCCATACCTGTCAACATACCCGAACTGACCTTGCGCAGAAGCCAGATAGGACAGCATTTGCCGCATGGTCACGTCCTTTGGCAATGAGCTGACCTTGAAGTAAAAGTATTTTGAGTACAGCACCTTGCCGTTCTTATCTATCAACCTTCTGCCGTTCTTGTCACGCAGTAGTCGCACCTCTGTATAGTCATTGCCGTTTTGCAAGCCTAATTGTCTGCAGATGTCGTCTTCGACTGCTTTATTCCAGTTTGGCATAGGGATATGCGGTACATATGGTTTGTCCGAAAAGTACAGCTTGTCCGCCATTGTCAGCTGAACACTGCCGCCAGACTTTTTCGACTTAACGCAGGTGAAACGTCCCATTGGTATCTTTTCGTCTGCAAGTATGCCGTTCGTTTCGTAGTCCACGAGGTACAGATATGTGTCATACTCTTTGCCGAGAAACGCTGTTTCAGTGTCACTTATGGTCATGTTCCACGATTGCGAACATACTGCGCCCAGCTCGATGTCGTCTGAAAGTGATGTTGCCTGCATTGAGCTGTCAGCTGACATAATGCTGTCACCTGATATAACGCCCTCTGCATTCTCTATCCACAAACGCCAAGTACGGCAATAGCTCTCGATACGCTGAGCCACAAGCTCACTTGTTTGGTACAATTCGACTGCCTCCTTTACTGCATTATCAAATCCACCGCAACGCCTTTGCAGAACTGTTTGTTCTCGTCCCAGCCGAAAACCTCATAGGTGGGGTCGCCTGCATAAACGTCAAAAGTGCTTTCCTGAAATGTCTCATCAAGGAGCGTGATACTGAAAAACGGACTGTCAACGTTGGAGATATACTCATTGAGCTTTGCCGTCTCCTCGCCTGTGAGATGATACCATTTCAACGTGACAGTTTTCTTTATAGCTCTTATGTCGCCCACCATTTTACAGTTAGCCGTCCGCCCTGCATTGTTCGACCATATCTTGTTGTTTGTAAAGCTCACTTCCGCAGGTGTGGCGACCCTTTCGCTGCCGAATATAAGTCCTCTGCTTTTCATTTTCTGCACCTCCTATGCCCTTATTGGCGACCTGCCGTTGCGCTTGATATAGTCGTTGATATCATCAATAACTATCTGTGTGATAGTCCTGCCGTTGAGCGTAAGCGGTATGGTAACGCTTATCTTCTGATTTCCGCCTGCTCCGCCATAAGACACAAGAGCCTGCAAAACAGCCTGCGTGATAGTATCAAGCGGTGCCTCGATATTCGTGCCACGTTTCTGATCGCCCAGAACTGCAAGAAACTCAGAGTTTGGCGGTATCACTGCACCTTGGGCAAGTTTGGGTATTTCGGGGATATCAATTTGGCTTAGGTCAAAGCCAAATGTCTGACCGCCAAGATCACCGGGAAGCCAATCAGGCGTCGTGAAGCTCAGCTCGTTTATGCCGTCGATTATCCAATTTATTGCGTCCTCTACTGCACCTGTCAGACCATTTATAAGCCCGATTATCAAATTAATAGGTGTTTTTGCTATGTCAACAAGTGCGTCCCATACGCCTTTGAAGATCTTCTTTACACCCTGCCAAGCTTTTTTCCAATCACCGGTGAACACTCCCGCTATGAACAACACAACGCCTTTAAGTGCTGAAATGATGTTCTTCACGGCGTCAATTATATTGCTTATGACATTGCCCACTGTCTTTATTATCTTGCCAAGCACACTGCTGACTATCGGTCCGAGTATGCTCACAAGCCAGTTCACAACAGGTGCTATGGCTTTGTTGTAAATGCTCAGAACGCTTGTGATAAGTGTTCCCACAAAGTCGAGAAACTCGTCAAGCAGAGGTTTCAAGTGCTCAGTCCAAACGCTGTCAGCCACGTCCATGAGCTTGTCAAACACAGGTTTCAAGACCGTTTCCCACAGATTGAGGAATACGTTCTTTGTGGTGGTTATGCCCTCGTTTATGCCGTCAAATATAGGCTGTCCCCACTCGTTCCAAAAGTCTGAAATGCTCTGCCAAGTATCGCACCACAGTGTTTTCAAGGCGTTCAACACAGGCTGTGCAACGCCGTTCCACAAGGTATCGAAGATCTCTTTTATGTTGTCAAACAATACGCCGAGAGTGTTCCATACCTGCGTGCCAAAATCCGCCATTAGGGGTAATCCTATAGTGAGAAAGTTTTGCAGTATAGGGAACACTGCCACATTCCAGATATCAGAAAACACCTTGTTGAAGCTGTCAAAAAGTCCTATGCCTATCTTGCCAAGCGTGCTGAAAGCGGTCTGCATAAGCGGTGTAAAATCGTTTATAAAATAAGCTTTGAGCGGTTCGGAAAGCGACTTTATATCGCTGAAAACTCCGCCGAGTATCTGAGCAAGTTCAATGCTCTCTCTTTCAAGTCCGCTCCATATATCAGCGAAAATAGGCTTAAAATTCTTATCAAGATAGTCTGCAAGCTTTTCAAACTGAGTTCTTACTGATTTGAAAAAGTCAGACAGCTTTTTATCTGCCTTTCCCGTATCCACCTCAACGCTAGTCCCGGAAGGCTGCATTATCTCCCCGGCTCCGCTGACCCCAGTGCTGTCTGACTTGCTCTCATCATTCAGTTTGTTCATTTGGTCAAAGCTTGCAAGAGATCCTTCCTGTGCCTCCTGAGTCTGTTGTGCATTGTCGGCTATATCGCTGTAATTATCCGCCGCCTGAGAGGTGCTTTTCACTATGCTTTGAGCCTCGTCTGCACTGTTGCTTAGTTCAAAGCCGAACGCCTTTGAAAGTGCCCTCGCTGCCCCCTGCGCCAAAGATATAAGCTGTGAAAGCACGCTATTGATCGCCTTGACAGCAGGCAGAAGAACGTTCATCAGCACAGTGCCGATAGTCGCTCCGAACTCTTTCCATTGCTCAGAGAGTATTCTTGTCTGGTTCGCCCAGCTGTCAGACGTCTTTGCAAAGTCCCCCTGTGCAAGTGCTGTCTGCGACATAACGTAGTTGTATCTCAGTTGAACTTTTTCGGCCTGCGACATATCGGCAGTTGACTTCATTATACCCTTTGAAATTGCATACGCCTGCAAATTGGCGTCCGTCATAACGATACCGAACTGTTTGAGGGTCTCAGTTTCGCCTGTAAAAATTGATTTCAGAGCCGTGCTTGCCACGCCCTGACCGACATTATAAAATGATGCCATATCCGCAGACAGCCCTGTAAGAGCCACAGCCATATCGCTTGCACTGTCATTGGCAAGCCCCATTCCTGCCGCCATTGCCATGAAGTTTGAGCCTGTCTGCTTTGCGGTGAGCTTTGAAATGCCGTAGGTCTTGACAGCTGTGTCAGCGAAGTCCTCCATTTTCTGCTTTGATTCACCGAAAGCCGTGTCAACAACGTTCTGAACTTCCGCAAGATCTGAGGCTGTTTCTATGGATTGCCTGCCGAAGTCCACAAGCTTCTTGACGGAGAATGCAGCCGTCACAGCCATTGCAAGGCTTTTAAGCTTTGGCTTGATATCCCCCACCATATCGGAAAGGCTTTTCAAGCCCTTTTCAAAGCCCTCGCTGTTTATGTTGGTGTCAAAATTCAAGCACCCGTCAGCCATTGTCATTCACCTCCCGTCAGTTGTTTCAGAAACTCTTTGTCCTCGTTTTCAGCCCTCTGCTCTTCTGCTGAGAGCTTTCGTTTAAGGTCTATCATATTGCGGTGGTTTCTGTAAAATTCCTGCTCGTATTTTTCAAGCTTTTTGCCCTTGTTAAGCTTTTGCCGTATGCCTATAACAGACGAAAAAAGCCCCTCGCCTATCTCATTGAAATAGCCAAGAAAAGTCCACCAATGAAGATATTTTACCGTCCTCGTTTCAAAGCCTGCCGCCTTGTTCACCGCAGGAAAAATAATACTCTCGTCCTGCTCCCAATCAATAGTCTTTGCAGGCTGAACGCTCTCCTGCGGAACATCTCCACCGCCCACAAACCAATAAGCCTTGTTGACAGCTTCCTGCAAATGCTCTCGTGGGATATCCTCAGCGTAAAGGCATTTAAGACACACATAGCACTTTTCACGCTCGTCAAGTTCGGGGTCTGCAAAGGCTGAATAGATCCGCAGGATTACCCGAAAATCCGAGCGTATGGCATACTCTTTGCCGCCTATTTCAAGGGCTGTAGGCAAAGAGCCTATCATTTCAGAAGCTCCCTGAGCAGAGCCTTTTTGCCCTCGTCAGAAAGCTCCGCCACGTTGACCACAGGCTGAGCAATATGTTGATGAGCGATAACAGGTGCGGTGTACTTCTCCACCTTTTCTTCGAGCTTTATCTGAGCTGCCGTCTGTGCTGACTTTATCTCCTGCACCACCACCGCAAGAAGTGCTTCAAGGAAGTTCACAAGTACAGGCTTGCCGTTTGAAGCCACAGAGAACACGTTCACGCTTCCGAGCGCCGCCGTACACACATCGGTTCCAAATATGTCATTGACCATTTCTCTTGCACGCTGGTCATACTCTTTGAGAAGCTGAGTTCTGTCCTCGTTCTTCTCACGTTCTGACACTTCTTCTGCGATATTGTCAGCCTTGCTCATAGCGTCCTGTATCCTTGTGATGATACCAACGTCTGACACGTTTATCCTTATCACTCTGTTCTCGTCACCGTTTATAGCGTACTCTTTGTAATTGCCGCTGTTAAAATCTATTGACTGCATTGACATTTTTATCATCCTTTCTGTATTACGGCAAACAAAAAGCACTCCGCTCTGAACGAAGTGCTTTCATATGTTTGTCATATAGTTTATTCTTCCGTAGTCTTTGCAAACGTTGGCACGCCTGCCGCAAAGGTGACAGAGCCTTTCACTCTGTTTCCTGCAAAGGTGCAGTTGAACGGGATATTTACGCCCCCCTGTGGTCCGCCATAAGACTGCGGCTTGACGATGATATCTTCCGTCCATGCGTCATACGCACCTGTGGTCTTGTCAACGATGACTTCAAGCACGCTTGTCTTGCAGGCGTCGCCCGTAAGACGATTCATCATGATATCCTTGAGCTTTTCGTAAAGTGCGTCACCGGGCTTTGCATAGAATGTGTCAAGGTCGAACTCAGGCTCATAGCCGTTGTCCTCAACTGTGGTTTCATCAAGGATATTCTTCTTTGTGGAAGTGTCAGGGTTGAGTGCCACACTTGCGTCCTCAACGTCCTTGCCGAGAAGATACCAGCTTGGTGATGAGGCGACCGCTGCGAATGTAGTGTCAAGATAATGCAGAAGATGACTTCTGTTGAGCTTTCCGCTCTTGTATGAATAATCAGGCATATGTTTTCCTCCTTTTATATCTGATACTGTGCCGCTATCTGTAACTGATACTGCACAGTATCGTTTGTGTTTTCGTTTGGTATTGCATATATCATTCCGTTTGCACAGGTGAGCTTTTCAAGAACGCCTGTCCTTTCCTCGTCATCTGTTATGGTAGTGAACGTGGTATCTCGGTGCTTGTCTGCATAGCTTTCAAGCCACATCTGCAATTCAAGCAGTACGCCGCTGTTTGACATTCGGTCAAAGTCATTCATAGACTGATATACGGCATAGAGAATGAAGTTATGCTGTCTTGTCTGTCCGCCCAGAATATCAGAGCTTATAAGGCTGTCGCCTGTTGAGGACAAGCCATAATTGGTGGGCGTATCATCGGTAAAATCGATATGGATATCGTTGCAGACCTCCGATATTTTCGGAAACTGCTGCAAAATATCTTTCACAAGCTCGATTATGTTCATTTCGCTTTGCCTCCCATTATCGCCGCCGCTCCTCTGAGTATCTGCTGTTTCTTGTCGGCTTTCATTCGCTCAAACCAAAGCTTGCCGGCAAGTGGCTCTTTAAAAGTGCTGTAAACAAGGTCTTTGTCCGTCAGCACTTTCTTTTCTCCATGTCGGGCGTATGCCGAGCCTGTAACAGAGGATACCATAAGCTTGCCGTAATACTGATAGCGTGCGTAAGGTGCAAGATACTGTATCTTGCCGCTGCCTATTTTTGTGCCTCTCGTGGCAGACTTTCTCAGATTCGTGCTGAGGGTAGGTGTATACTTCACCATATGCCTTATACACTCGGCGTCAATGAACTTTTGAGCCTTATCAAAACGTTCTGAATACTTGCCTGCAAAGGATTTATCCCAAGTGATAGCCCCGCTGTCCATAGGCTGACCTATCTTCATTTCACGCTCACCTCCATATGTGGCAGACCGCCGAACATATAATCATCAATGCTCATTACCGTAACAAAGTCATACTCCGCACGGAACATTTTCATGCTCTCAGATATGCTCTGCGGTGTTTGATTATCGAACTCAAACTCGCACTTTCCTTTCACAAGCATATCCTTTGCAGGGGTTTTCGGTGCATTATCATCATAGAAATACACCCTTGTACTGTCTGAGGTCTGCATACCGCTTTTCACGATACTTCCCGACCTGTTCTCACACCAGTAAACTTTCTCTGCATACTTCCGCACAAATCCCCCTGTCTGCTTGTCGAAAAGATACACCGTGCAATCGCTGTTTGCAAGCATTTACCTCACCCCTCTGTAAAGCAGCCCTGTTCCGCTGAGCCATTTGTACACGATATCGTGAACGGCTCTGTCAGCGTTCTGCCTGCGGATATCTGAGCTTTCATATGACTTTGACCAGCCACCAACGCTTTCGGAAGATACCCCCTGAGTGCCGCCCTCCTGCTCTGCCTTGAAGATATTCTCCGCAAGCTCGCAGCAGCACATTTTCACTTCTTCGGGTATATCGTTCTCGTCAACGTTGTCAAGGGTATATTGCTTCATAAGGCTTGTGGCTTGCATTGCATAGAAGTCAAAAGCGGCAGATATGTCAGGCTCTTTGCCGCAAAGATAAACGCCTATATAATAGCTCTCGCTTGCATATGCTTTCATACTGCCGCACCTCTTTACTTCTTGAATCTTGCAAGCACTACCTTTGACTGATCTGAGATAGCCACAGTGTAATGCTTGTCAGCGGATATGTCTGTACAGCGCTTTGTGCTTCTTCTCTCTGTTTCAACGTTGGTGTCACGCTTGAGGTAGATAGTCAGAGCTGATGTTTCGTCCTCTGTTTCAGTATCAGCGTTGAGCTTGATGATAGGGCATGTGTAGAAAGTGCCCGCCTTAACAGCGGCGTTCTTTACAACATAGTCACCCACCTTTGGAGTGTAGCCCTCTGCACAAGGTGTTACTGAGCCGAGCTTTATCTGTGAAGCAGTTGGTGAAGCTGTGCTGTCCGCAACAACTTCCTTTGCACCCTCTGCATCGCTGTCAACTCTCACATACTGTTCTGGGATAGCCTCGTTAAGTGAAACTTTCTTTGACGGAACGATACGGCAGTTCGCTATTTTGCCTATCTCACCTGTCATGACCACATTGCCGTCATACTTATCTGCTGAAATGAAGTTCGGGTCCTTTCTAAGCTGTGAGTTCTGATGAGGATTAATAAACATAGCCTTTTCGGTGTTCAGCTCCTCATTGAACTTGTCAACAGCGTCAACAATGCCGCTGTAAGAGATAGCAGAAGCCGAGCCGTCATAGATGAGCTGGGCTTTCATAAGTGCGTCCATGCTGTCTGCGTCCACCTTAGAAGCGATAGACATTGCAAGCTGTGAAGTCGCCTGACCTACAGGGTTGCCATAGCCGCTGAGAACAGCCTCGTCGGTTATCTCCACCGCTTTCATGGCTTTCTTTACCTTAGCCTGAGTGGAGTCTGTTTCAAGCTTGACAGTTTCGGCTTCAACGCCCTCTGCAACATCAACTGCGTCGCCGATATACTTATACTGCGGCACTGTGATAGTGTCTCCGGGCACGCCAACGAGCGTTCTGTCTATCTTCGCAAAGGGAGATACAGTTATCTTAGACTCTATCTTTGCGTCGATCATATCACTCATTACCTCAGGATCGATAAGGTCGGTGATCTTTGTCTGCTCTGCGAAATACTGCATAGAAATTCTAATGCCATTTGTCATTTTCATAATATCCTATCCTTTCAACTGTTCGTATTTTTCGGGGTCTGTTCGTTTAAGTTCCAACCTCTGCATATACCCCATTTTTGCAAAGGTTTCCTTGCTTACTTCACCTGCGGCAGGCGTCCCTGTGGGAGCAACCGGGTTCTTGATAGGCTCGGAGCTTTCAAAAAGATAATCGTTATCTTTCTTCACGTTCTCGATAGCCGTCTTGATATCCTCAGCCTGATTTTTGGAAGCTTTGAGAGTTTCCACATCAAGCAAAGCTTTAAGAGCCTTGACGTTTCTTGCCTTGCTTGCCGAGATAGCGTTATCAAGGGTAGCGTCAAACTCCATATCAGATATCTTCGCCTGATACTCGGTGTCTTTCTTAGCAAGGTCAGCGGTGAGCTGTGCGACTTTGCCGTTAAGCTCCTTGACGTCCACGCCCTCAAATTCTTTGAGAGAGTTCTGTGCGGTATCAAGGCTGTCCCTATAGTTATCACGCTCCACCTCAAGGCGGCTTTTCACCTTTTCAAACTCAGCCACAGTCTTATAATTTTCTGCCACCTGTTTTGTGATGTCCTGTTTCTTGTCCTCAGGGATAACGATACCCAGAGCGGCAAGGATCTCAAAATGTTTTTCATATGTTTGTCCTTTCTACATAGCTTATATACCGCTCTGTCTGCGGTGTGAAAGTCTGGCAGTTTAACGTCATATCAAGGACGAAATGGTATGAAAAAAGCACCCGTTAAGGTGCTTAGTTCCGATATTTGGGTATAAAAATACCGCCCGACCTTAGTCAAGCGGTAAAATTATCATTTGAAATACTCTGTAAGTTCAACTTCTGAATCAATGTACACAGCGTCAATATAATAACTGTTGTGTACGATTATCTTCTTTCCGTTTAATGTGTATATCTGCGTTTGTGAGCCGTCAACATCTGTCAGCATATCGAAACGTTCAATGCCTGGGATATGCTTTTCCAATGCCGCACATTGCTTATCAAAAATTTCTTTGTCCGCAGCCGTGCAAATATTGTATTCATATTTTTTCATTGCTGATCATCCAATCCATACCTTTTATCTACTGATCTTCGTGTTTTTACAGCGGTCTTCAAAGTGTCTGCTACAGCTTCTTCTCTGCTCATGTTTTTTCGTGCCATTTTATTTGATACCAAGTCTTCAAAAGAAATGATAGGTTCGGTCTGGTCAAGGGTTTTACGAGCTTTTTGATCTTCCATTAACTCTCTTGCCTGAAAGCGATATTTGTTACGCAGTTCACAAGCTTGTCTTGCCTGTTCTTCAATAGACTTGCTTTTGTCGATAAGCTGA
>ERZ772886.2139-NODE-2139-length-16427-cov-5.887674_pt1 | contig 16427 bp, 17 predicted proteins | sample MGYA00512128_ERZ772886 | MGnify/ENA primary metagenome ERZ772886 (study PRJEB29015, sample SAMEA2737698) | human gut metagenome | biome: human gut; feature: human-associated habitat; material: faeces | place: China | collected 2012 ... | reverse complement strand
AGGCGAAAAATCCCTCGCTGTTGGTCATATTTCCGGTTTTCAGATAGACCCCAGAAAAATAAAGTGGTGTTTGTCGGTTGAGAAACCGGCTTCATCGGAGGAAAAGAATGCGGTTTGGGCGAGGATTTATCATATTGCTGTCGCTGCTGCTTGCGGGGCTGATCCTGCTTGCGTGGCACGAAGAACCGAAACAGGGGACGACCCTTTCTCTGGAAATTTCCTCCGGCAGCTCGAAGGAGAAGATCACCTGCTGGCAGTCGGATTCCGGGGAAAGCTACTTTTTCCTGCCGTCCTACGGGGAGCTGGACGAGGCCAGATTCCGGGTCAGCGGAAAGGGAACGCTGGCGCTGGACGGCACGGTGCTGACCGACGGCATGTCCTGCGGCGGTTTGGCTCTGGACAAGCCCTACAATCTGACGAACGGGGCGGGGGACAGCATGGGAAGCGTTACCTTTGTCCGGTCGGGGAATGTGGCGGCCATCTATCTGGATGTGGCTTCCAGCAGCATGGACTATATTCATGAAGATCTTGACCACAGCGAGTCCGGCCGCATCCGGGTCTACAAGGCCGACGGAAGCCCGGACTATTCCGGGCGGGTCAAATCCATAGGCGGGCGGGGACAGTCCACATGGGCGGCGGCCAAAAAGCCATACAGCATGACCCTTTCTGACAGAGCCGACCTTCTGGGCATGGGCAAGGCAAAAAAGTGGATCTTGCTGGCGAATGCCTACGATTCCAGCCACCTGCGCAACAAAATTGTTCTGGACGCTTCCGCCGCAGTTGGGCCGCCCTACACGCCGGAATGCCGGTGGGTGGATCTGTACCTGAACGGCGAATATGCGGGGCTGTACCTGCTGACCGAGCGGAACGAGGTAGATCCCGAGCGGGTCGATATTGCGGGAGACGGCAGCTTTCTGGTGTCCAAGGACTGGGAGACCCGCTTTATTTCCCGGAAGCGAACCTATTTTACCACGGATTCCCACGCGGCGCTTCGCATTCTTTATTCGGACATTTCTACAGAGGAACTGAAAAGCACGTGGCAGTCGGCGGAAAACGCCATTCTTGCCGAGGACGGCATTGACCCGGTCACGGGAAAGAGTTGGCAGGAATTGATTGACATGGACTCGTGGGTCAGAAGATTTCTGATCGAGGAAGTTTTTGCAAACATTGACGCCGGGATACGCAGTCAGGCATTTTTCCGGGACGGTGCGGACGGAAAGATCTGCGCCGGGCCTGTGTGGGACTATGACCTTTCGCTGGGGAACAGCTTTGCGTGGCCGAAGCCCAGCGCGAATATGGCCTTTGCCAGTATCGAAGGCATCTGGGGCTCCGAGTGGTACGCAAAACTTTACTTGAAAGAGGTATTTTACAGCCGCCTGACGTCAGTTTATGAAACGGAATTCCGCCCGCTGCTGGACTACATAGTGGGTGAGCAGATCGACCGGTACGCGGAGGAAATTTCCGCCGCCGCCGCTATGAACCGTCTTCGCTGGGGAACGGGAGACACCGCATTGGAAGCGAAGTGGATGAAGCATTATCTGTCGGAACGTATAGAATTTCTGGACAGCCTGTGGCTGAAAAACGAGCATCACTGCAAAGTCACCGTTTTCCTGGAAGACGGCGTCAGGCTGCGCTACTATGTCTGCCCCGGAGAGGTCATGCCAGAGCTTCGGGATTACATCAGTACGCCGTTTGTCACCTACGATGGCTGGTATAATAAAAAGACAGAGGAACCGTTTGATTTGTCCCAGCCCATATGGGAGGATACGGACATCTATCTGAAGTATACCCAGAACCAGCAAGCCGCGGAGGAGGAATACGCCACGGAGGAAGCTTCCATCCTCCGCTACGCACCGCTGGCGGCATTTATGGTGCTGGGGGTGCTGATCGTCGCGGTGGACATCTACCGCAGCCGAAAGGAGGGCAGACATGGGAGAACCAAAACCGGTCAACTTTCGTCATGAACTGAAATACCTCATCAGCAGCGCGGAGGTGACCATGCTCAGAACCCGGCTGTCGGGGCTGATCTCTCTGGACGCCCACGCGAAGGACGGGCATTACACCATCCGCAGCCTGTATTTTGACGACTATGACGACCGCTGTCTTCTGGAAAACGAAAACGGCACCGACCCCAGAGAGAAATTCCGCATCCGCATTTATAACGGCAGCGCCGAGCGCATCAGTCTGGAATGCAAGCGTAAGGAGCGGGGGATGACCCATAAGACATCCTGCCCGCTGACCCGGGAGCAGACGGAGCTTCTGATGGCGGGAAAGATAGTGCCCAATGTGGCCGATCGGCCGCCCCTTCTCCAAAAGCTCACGGCGCAGATGATGACCCGCCGCCTGCGCCCCGTGGTCATCGTGGAGTACGAGCGTATCCCATTTGTTTACAGGAATGGCAATGTCCGCATTACGCTGGACACCAATCTGGTTTCCTCCAGCGATGTCAGTCAGTTCCTGCGTGAGCGGATACCCCACCGGCCGGTCATGCCGCTGGGGCAGCAGCTTCTGGAAGTCAAATATGACGCCTACCTGCCGGACTTCCTGTACCAGAGTCTTCAACTGTCCGACTTAAGACAGACGGCATATTCCAAGTACGCACTGTGCAGAAGATATACAAGATAAGGAGAGAGTCATGAGCTTCAAAGATATTTTCAAGAAATCCTTTCTGGAGGGCTTTGCCTCCACGGAGATCACCACGCTGACGGTGGTCACGGCACTGGGCGTGGCGTGCCTGCTGGCGCTGTACATCTTTTTCGTCTATCGGGTCGTGACCCGGAAGACCTTCTATTCCAAGAACTTCAACATCACGCTGGCCGGTGTCACCGTGATCACGGCGTCGCTGATTCTCACCATGCAGTCCAGCGTGGTGCTGTCGCTGGGCATGGTGGGCGCGCTGTCCATCGTCCGCTTCCGTACCGCTATCAAGGAGCCGATGGATCTGATGTTCCTGTTCTGGTCGATCAGCGTGGGCATTATCTGCGGCGCAGGACTTGCTCAGGTGGCGGTCATTCTGTCCGTGGTGATGACTCTTGGTATCCTGATTCTGGACAGGCTGCCCGTTGCCCGTGCGCCTATGATCTTTGTGGTCAACGCCGATAACTTCGACGCGGAGGACGCTGTCGTAGAGACCGTGCGCAAATACGCAAAGCATTACCGCATCAAGTCCCGGAATCTGGCGGAGAATTCTCTTGATCTGGTTCTGGAGCTGCGGACGGACGAGGGCGGCAAGTTGGTTCGTGAAGTGATGGAGCTTGCGGGCGTGACTTCCGCGTCTTTGCTTGCTCACGACGGCGAAGTTACATTCTGACCACTGTACAGGAAAAATACTTGACAGGCAGAAAAGTCTGTGCTATAATACCCGACAGTCAAGGAAATGTACTTGACACGGGAGGTTCTGAATGGACGCGCTGGAAATGTCGCTTCTGTATGACTATTACGGTGGACTGCTGACGGGCAAACAGAGGCAATGCTTTGATCTGCGCTACAATCAGGATCTTTCTCTGGGCGAGATCGCTCAGGTGATGGGCGTGAGCCGTCAGGCCGTAAGCGACAACCTGACGCGGACGGAGGCGCTTCTCCGGAAAATGGAGGATAGCATCGGCTGTGTCGGCCGGGATCTCAAGAACCGGAATGCGCTGCGGACGATTCTGGACGCGGCGGAACGCCTGAAAACGTACCCGGATGAAACCGTTTCAGTTCTGGCAGGGGAGATCATCGAAGCTGCTCAGGACTTTGAGGAGTAAAGTATGGCATTTGAAGGCTTAACCGAAAAGATTTCCGCGACCTTCAAAAAACTGCGCGGCAAGGGACGCCTGAAAGAGGCGGACGTAAAGGAGGCTATGCGGGAGATTCGCATGGCGCTGCTGGAAGCGGACGTCAGCTATAAGGTGGTCAAGGATTTTACCAAATCCGTCACCGAGCGCTGCATCGGCGCCGACGTTCTGGAATCCCTGACTCCAGCCCAGATGATCGTGAAGATCGTCAACGAGGAGCTTTGCAAGCTCATGGGCAGCGATACCAAGCATATCAACATCAACCCCAACGGCCCGACAGTCGTCATGCTGGTTGGCTTGCAGGGCGCGGGTAAAACCACCAACGGCAGCAAGCTGGCCGGACTGATGAAGCGGCAGGGGAAGAACCCGCTGCTGGTCGCCTGCGACATTTACCGTCCCGCCGCCATTCAGCAGTTGAAGGTCTGCGGCGAGAAGCTGGGCATCCCGGTGTTTGAAAAAGGCACCCAGGACCCGGTGGTCACAGCCAAGGAGGCTGTGCTCTATGCCCGGCAGCGCGGCTATGATATGGTTTTCCTGGATACCGCCGGACGGCTGCATGTGGATGAGGCGCTGATGGAAGAGCTGAAAAACATCAAGGCCGCCGTCAAGCCCAATGAAATTATGCTGGTGGTTGACGCCATGACCGGCCAGGATGCGGTGAATGCCGCCCAGACCTTTAATGAGTGGCTGGATATCGACTCCGTTATGCTCTCCAAGCTGGACGGCGATGCCAGAGGCGGCGCGGCCCTGTCTGTCAAGGCCGTTACCGGAAAGCCCATCAAGTTCGCCGGTATGGGCGAAAAGCTGGAGGATATTGAGGTCTTCCACCCGGACCGGATGGCAAGCCGGATTCTGGGTATGGGCGATGTGCTGAGCCTTATTGAGAAAGCTGAAAAGGCCTACGATGCCAAGCAGGCCGCCAAGATGGAGGAGAAAATGCGGACCAACCGCTTCACCCTCCAGGACTTTTACGACCAGATGGTGCAGCTCAAGTCCATGGGCTCCATGGAGGACCTCCTGGCCCAGATGCCCGGCGGTGCCAACCTGAAGGACATCAAGCTGGACCCCAAGGCCATGGCCCACACCGAGGCCATTATCCTTTCCATGACCCCCAAGGAGCGGGAGAACCCCTCCATCATCGGGGCAAGCAGAAAAAAGAGAATTGCCGCCGGCTGCGGCCTGCGGGTGGAGGATGTGAACAAGCTCCTCAAATCCTTTGAGCAGATGAAAAAGCTCATGAAGCAGTTCTCTTCTCCCGGCGCTGCCAAGAAGCTCAAGAGAATGGGCGGCTTTGGCGGGATGCGTTTCCCGGGAATGTAATTTGGTTCGCTGAAAGCAAATGCTTTGCGATAGATATTTTAGACTTTTTATGGAGGTGAAACTTTCATGGTTAAGATCAGACTGAGAAGAATGGGTGCCAAGAAGGCTCCTTACTACCGTATCGTTGTTGCCGATTCCCGTTCTCCCCGTGATGGCCGCTGCATCGAAGAGATCGGCACCTACAACCCCCTGACCGCTCCCGCCACTGTCACTGTCGACGTGGAGAAGGCTCAGAACTGGATCAAGAATGGTGCTCAGCCCACCGATACCGTTCGTGGCCTGCTGAAGAACGCCGGCGTTCTGTAAGCCCTTTTTGAAGGAGTGGCACGATGAAGGAACTTTTGCTGTATATGGCAAAGAGCCTGGTGGACAATCCCGACGCCGTCACCGTTGTGGAGACCTCTGACGAGGAAGGCAAGGTGCTGGAGCTCCATGTGGCCGAGGGCGACATGGGCAAGGTGATCGGACGCCAGGGACGGATCGCCAAGGAGATCCGTACCATTATTAAGACCGTAGCCCAGCGCACTGGCGAAAAGGTTACTGTCGAAATTGTGGATTAAACGGCTATGCGTGGCGATTTCGTCACGCATTTTCGTTTATAAAGGAGAATTGTATGAGACTTCCGTTTATTGAGGCAGGGGAGATCGTGAATACCCATGGGGTCCGGGGGGAAGTGAAGATGCTCTCCTGGCTGGACAGCCCCGAGGATATGTGCGGCTTTTCCCGCTGCCGGATCGGTGGAAAGGACTATGCGCTTCAGTCCTGCCGGGTGCAGGGCACCTGTGACCTTTTGAAGCTTTCCGGGGTGGATACCATGGAGCTTGCCCAGGCGCTCCGGGGAAAAACTGTGGAAGTTTACCGGGAGGACGTGGCGGACGACGTGGTCTTCGCCGCAGAGCTGGTGGGCATGGAGGTTTTCAGCCAGGGAAACCCGGTTGGAAAGCTGACAGACGTGCTGGATTATCCCGGAAACCAGGTCTATGTGGTCAAGGGCAGCCGGGAATATATGATCCCGGCGGTAAGCGCTTTTATCCTGGACGTGGATATGGAAGCCAACCGGATGGAGGTTCAGCTGCTGGAGGGCATGGAAACCGATGCGGATTGACATTCTGACCCTGTTTCCGGACACTCTGGGGGATGTGCTGTCCGAGAGCATCCTGGGCCGGGCTCAGGAGCGGGGCTTCATTCGCATTGAGGCCCATCAGATTCGGGACTACACCGCCAACAAGCAGAACCAGGTGGATGACTACCCCTACGGCGGCGGCCGGGGAGCCATTATGCAGGCGGACCCCATCTACCGTTGCTGGGAAGCCGTCTGCGACGAGGCAGCGGGGCCGGTGCACACCGTGTATCTCTCTCCCTGCGGCCATACATTCAGGCAGGCCGATGCCATTCGCCTGAGCAAAATGGAGAATCTCATTCTGGTCTGCGGCCACTATGAGGGCATCGACCAGCGCTTTATTGATGAGTGCGTGGACGAGGAGATATCCCTGGGGGATTTTGTACTCACCGGCGGGGAAATCGCGGCCATGGCTGTGACGGATGCCGTGTGCCGCATGGTGCCGGGGGTGCTGGCAGACCCGGAGTGCTTCGAGGATGAGAGCCATTTTTCCGGGCTCCTGGAATATCCCCAGTACAGCCGCCCTGCCGTCTGGCACGGCCGTGCCGTGCCGGAGATCCTGCTGTCCGGCAACCATGAAAAGGTGAATCAGTGGCGGCGGAAGCAATCCCTGCGCCGCACAAAGGCCCGCCGTCCGGATATGTATGAAAAGCTGGATCTGTCCTCCAAGCAGGACCGGAAGCTCCTGCGGGAAATGGACGAGGAGGATAATGAAGATGGGTCAAACGGACAAGCTTGAAACGCTGCGTCAGTGGGTACGGGAAAGCAGGCACATGGTGGCCTTTACGGGGGCCGGCGTCTCCACCGAATCCGGTGTGCCGGATTTTCGCAGTGTGGATGGGCTGTACAGCCAAAGCTTTGACTATCCGCCGGAGACCATTATCAGCCATAGCTTTTATCTGAAAAATCCGGAGTATTTCTTTCGGTTCTACCGGGAGAAGATGATGCCTCTGGACGTGGAACCCAATATCACCCACAAAACCCTGGCAAAATGGGAACAGGAGGGCAGGCTCAGTGCCGTTGTAACCCAGAATATCGATGGCCTGCACCAGAAGGCCGGGTCCCGGCGGGTCTATGAGCTCCATGGCTCCATTCTGCGGAACTACTGTACCCGCTGCGGGAAATTCTATCCGGCCTCTTTTGTGAAAAACTGTGACGGCATTCCCAGATGCAGCTGCGGCGGCATTGTGAAGCCGGACGTGGTGCTCTATGAGGAGGGACTGGACGAGAAAACCGTGGAGGGGGCTCTGGAGGCAATCTCTACGGCGGATATGCTCCTGGTGGCCGGTACAAGCCTGACGGTGTACCCGGCAGCGGGCTTCCTGCGCTATTACAGGGGAAATCGCCTGGTGCTCATCAACCGGGATCCCACGCCCTTCGATGACCGGGCGGACCTTGTTTTCCACGAGAGCCTGGGAATGGTCCTTGACGCACTGTAGAGAAGCTGAGACTTTGTGAAAAAATTGTTGACAAATGACGTTTGCCGTTGTATAATACCAAAGCTGTCCTTGAGACGGCCATCTGAAAGGATGCCTCTGTAGCTCAGTAGGTAGAGCAGCGGACTGAAAATCCGCGTGTCGTTGGTTCAACTCCGACCGGAGGCACCATTATGCGGGTGTAGCTCATCCGGTAGAGCGCCACCTTGCCAAGGTGGAGGTAGCGAGTTCGAGCCTCGTCACCCGCTCCAATTTCATACGGTACCGTGGCCAAGTGGTAAGGCAAAGGTCTGCAAAACCTTCATTCCCCAGTTCAAATCTGGGCGGTACCTCCAAGTGTCCTGTACGATTCCTATTTCGTGCAGGACTTTTTCTTTTCGTTTTTGCGTGAAATTTAGGTTAAGCCCACAAAATTCCTGACAATTTCTTTCGCTTTACTTTTCTACACGATTATGGTATCACCTAAATTCCCGAAAAATTATCCTTCACTTCCTATAGTTCTGAATCAAGCATTTTTCTCGAAAAAAGACGTGAAAAGTACTTGACTTTTTCGAAAGTGTATAGTATAATTATACTATACATAAAAAGAAAGCAGGTGCTGTTATGGCATTGGATAAAACGGTACAGGTAGAACTTCCAAAGCATGGAATAGCATACAAAAAGGTTTCCGGGAAGACCTATGTCTATTATGTAACGGCAACCTATCGCAACGAGAAGGGACAGCCTACCTGTGACCGGTCATCTATTGGGCGCTTGGATGAAGAAACAGGAAAGCTGATTCCAAACCGGAATTATTATGAGATATATTTAAAGAAGCCAATGCCCGCGACAAAGGCGGTGAAGGCGCATGGTGTTTCAGATGTGTTTGAGAAGGTCAGCAAAAAGCTTGGGGTAACGAAGTCCGTAGTGCGCTATTTTCCAGAAAACAGCCGAGAAATGCTGACAGCGGCGCAGTATATGCTCAGTGAAGGTAATGTCATGTACTACATTGACGATTATACAGAAACACATAAAACCGCTGAAAATGGTAATTTGAATGACAAAAAATGCAGCGAAATGTTTGAATCTCTCCGAGAGGAAGATATGCAGCTGTTCTTCCGTGACTGGATGAAGCACAAAAAGCAGACGGAATATCTGGCCTATGATGTCACCAGCATTTCTTCTTACAGCGAAAATATTCGGGAGCTGGAATGGGGGTATAACCGGGATAAAGAGAAGCTGCCGCAAATCAATATGGGGATGTACTATGGTGAGGAAAGCGGTTTGCCGCTATATTACAGAATTTACCCAGGCAGCATCTCTGACAAGACACATCTAAAGTACATGGTCGCGGACAATGCGTTTATCAATGGGAAACGCACCCGATTTGTGATGGACAGAGGTTTCTACAGCAGGGAGAATCTGCAATATCTGACAGAGAGTGGGTATCGCTTTGTGATTGCTCTGCCCGATAGCTTGAAATATTGCCGGGAACTTGTGAGCGAACATGGTGCGGAAATTGTGAACCACTCGGAATTTCTGCTGGGCCCGGGACTTCCCTATGGAAAGAGCTATGAGTCAATGGCCTTGGGCTTCCGCATGAAAATACACCTATACTATGATCCAGAAAAAGCGCTGCGAGAAACATCGGCCCTTTATGCTCTGCTGAATGCTCAGGAAAATGACCTGAAAAGCATGGAAGAACCACCGGACAAGAGCCTACATTATGACAAATATTTTTATATAAACCGGTCGAAAGATGGAAAACTCGGATATATTCGTAACTTTAAAGCCATTGACGAGGCGCTGAAATATTGTGGTTTTTTCCTAATAGCGGAAACGGATTTCAAAAAAACGACAGCGGAGATTCTGGACATCTACCGCTGCCGGGACACAATTGAAAAGAGCTTTGATGATTTGAAAAACGGATTGGATATGAAGCGTCTGCACATTCATACTTCTGAAACCGCCCAGGGAAAAGTGTTTGTCTCATTCCTTTCATTGATTGTGCGGGCTTATCTGCTGAGACAGTTGAAAGATTATATGCAGCAAAATGGCCTGACGCTCAAGAAGATTCTGTTGGAACTGGACAAAATAAAGACGATCCAGTACCCGGGCAGCGACGAAGAACGGCTTCTGAATCCGCTGACAAAACGCCAACGGGAGATTTATGAGCTGCTGGAGATACCTGTACCCGGGTGTATAGGGTAATTCTGGGAGAAATTAAGGGTATCATTGTAAGATATCCGAACAAGTGTTTATAAATGTGACAGTCCGTGACGCTTAGTGATACATAGCGCCAGAAAACAGATTAACAAATAAGTTAACAGATTAAGGCGCTGTTAATCTATCCGGATTAGGAGGCGGAATCATGCAAAGGCGAGAGAAAGGTACCGGTACAGTTTACCGGCGAGACAATGGAACCTGGGTAGGGCGAATGAATTTAGGCAGGGGAGAGGACGGGAAGATAAAATACAAGTGCGTTTCAGGGAAATCGGAAGCCGAGGTATCAGGTGATTGATGTGCCAGCTTCTGGGAACTATCGTGTAACGTTTAAGGCAAAAGCGTCTATGAATAGAGAAATCCGGTTAGCTCTGGAAAAAGATGGACAATCGCCTTTGATGGACGAAACTGTGTCTGTGAGTGGTGATTGGACGAATTATTCCTATGATTTCACCGTGAGTTCTGCTGCTTCGGGCGTAAAGCTTGTTTTTATGCTGGGCAATGTTGGCACAACAGAAAACATGGCCCATACGATATCCATCGACGACATTTCCTTGTATAAAGTTTCCTGAAAATTACCGGAGGGGATCAAGAATCCTCTCCGGTTTTTGTTCACTGATAGACCCGAATATAGTCTATTTCAAAGATGGCGGGAAATTGCGGGGTTATATTCTGCGCCGACTCCAGATCGAAAGACCCACCAATGGCGAGATTTACCAGAAGGTAAAATGGCTGGTCAAATGGGGCCGGGTATTTTATCCTCTGGTCTATTGAGTCCCACTGGTTTACTTTGGCGTAAGGGACGCCATCTATCAGCCAGGAAATGGAATCTGGTTCCCAGATCAGCTCGTAGATATGAAATTGATCGATCCCTTGCCCGTCCGGTAACTGAGCCTGGTTTTCTGTGTGGGTGTTCTGCGGACAGACACCTCCAAAGTGGATCGTGCCGAAAACGCTTTGGGGCAGACGCCCTTTTGCTTCATAGATATCGATCTCTCCGGAGGCTGCCCAGGGGCCGTAGACGCTATTCTCCGGCAGCATCCAGACTGCCGGCCAAAGCCCGTTTCCCACAGAACATCTGGCGCGGAATACGACCCTCCCGTACTGAAAGGAAAATTTCCCATGGGTATCGATTCGGGCTGAGGTATATGGACAGCGGATCCCAAACTGTTCGGGTGCCTCCTCTTGACGGGCGATGATTTTTAAGGTGCCGTCGCTGACCTCCAGATTGTGTGGCGTGTAGTATTGCTGCTCTCTGTTTCCCCAGCCCGGCACAACAGGCTGCCCATCCGAAGACAACTGCCAGTTACCTACCCGTCGATTCCAATTATGTTCATTCAGCGAACATCCGGGAAAGGTTTCTTCCCAAATGAGTGTTTCGTACATATGCTGCGAACCTCCTGATATTGCATGTGGAATTAGTGTAAATAATACAAAGGATAATGTCAACCAAATCCAAAAAATTGGGATATAATCCAAAATTGATGCGTTGTTTCTGACTGGCAGCTCTGCTATCATGTAGACAGAAGGAGGGGGAGCAACGTGAATCAGCAAAAAGCAGAGAAGAAAATGTCAAACTCCAGTCGATTCCAGCGAGGGATAAGAAGCCTCTGGAAACAGCGGGAACTGCAGGCGATGGTATGGCCCGGATTGATTTGGATGGCAGTTTTCAGCTATGTTCCGTTGGTGTTCCTGTATATTGCTTTTACGGACTACCGTATCAGCACACCGCTGTTTGAGAACAATTTCGTCGGACTGAAGCACTTTGCGGCGTTTTTATCGGATGACCGCTTTTGGCGCAGTGTGTACAACACGCTGGGAATGAGCGCGTTACGGATCACGCTGGGATTTTGTATTCCGATTTTCTTTGCGCTTATGCTCAATGAGATCAAGAATGCTAAGTTTAAGAGATTGGTTCAAACGCTGTCTTATATGCCGCATTTCATCTCCTGGGCAATTTTCGGCGGTATCCTGCTTACCTGGCTGTCCCAGTCCGGAATTATCAATCAGCTTATGATGGCTTTGGGTCTGCAGGACAAACCGATCCTGTATAACGGCGACCCAAAGAAGTTCTGGTGGATCGCGTTCCTCTCCGATACATTGAAAGAAATGGGATGGAGCGCCATTATTTATCTGGCTGCGATCTCGGGTATTGACCCGGGGCTGTACGAAGCGGCTGAATTGGACGGGGCCGGGCGCTGGAGCAAAATGTGGAATATCACCATTCAGTGTATCCGTCCGACCATTGCGCTGCTGTTCATTCTTGCCGTAAGCGGCTGCCTGACCAGCAATTTTGACCAGATCTTCTTCCTGAGCAATTCTGCCAACATGGCACGCAGCGAGACCATCGATCTCTATATTTACAATATGGGCATTGTGTCCGGTCGGTTCTCTTTTTCGACGGCCGTGCTGTTTTTCCGCAGTATCATTGCCTATGGACTTCTCCGCCTGTGCAATTTCACCTCTGTGAAATTGACAGGAGAGAGTATCATTTAGGAGGGACAAAAAATGCGCAAGAAACTGCATTCTGTTACGGCATTCGATGTTATCCTGGCGATTATCATGGTGCTTATTTGCTTTGCCTGCGTGTACCCGATGTGGTATATTCTGGCGAATTCACTGGCAGCGCCGGAAATTGCGAACCGGGGGCCGGTTGCGTGGTGGCCAAAGGCTTTGAGCCTGGATGCCTATAAGGTTGTCTTTCAGAATGAATACATCCTCAGCGGTTTCAAAATCACAATTCTTCGAACTGTTGTTGCCACATTTACGCACGTCTTTTTCACCTCCATGGTCGCCTACGGAATGTCCCGGAAGGACCTGATCGGGAAAAAGTTCTACTTGAAGATTGCAATGATCACCATGTTTTTTAACGGCGGGCTGATCCCCAACTTTATTCTGATGATCAAGCTCAAGCTGTACAACACTTTCTGGGTGTATATCCTCCCCGGAATGTTTACCTTCTACAACATGGTCATTTTCATGAGCTTCTTCCGTTCTATTCCGGAATCGCTGATAGAGAGTGCCCGGTTGGATGGCGCATCGGAATTCACGGTTTATTGGAAAATTGTCATGCCAAATGCCAAGCCGGTCATTGCAACGATTGGACTGTTTACGGCGGTCTACCACTGGAACGATTATTACCAGGGCGTTGTTTATATTCGGGATAAGACGTTGGAACCGTTGCAGACGATCCTCTACAAGCTTTTGGCGGAAACCAGTATGACGGCGCAGCAGCAGCAGGCAATGCTTGCGCTGGGCGGGACAACGACATCGGCTACCGTAAAGTACGCCGCAATGTTCGTGGGAGCATTGCCGATCCTGTGCCTGTACCCGTTTATCCAGAAGTACCTGGTAAAAGGCGTTATGCTTGGCGCAATCAAAGGGTAACCAAAGCGGCTGGAGCTGCTTAAAATATGAAACAAGGAGTGCGAACAATGAAAAAAATAGTCAGTGTCCTATTGGCGGCAATTATGATCTTCTCACTTGCTGCCTGCGCAAAGGGAGGCGGAACGGAAACCACATCCGCAGCGCCTGCTCAGACAGAGGCCGCAAAGACCGAGAATACGGAAGCGGCAGAAACAACAGTCAGCGCAGATGCCCCCGCTTGGGAAAAGAATACCAGTCCCATCGATATGGAGTGGTTTGTAGGCGCGTCCTGGTATGGCTATACCTGGGGCGACAGCCTGTCCACCAAGCATATTACGGAGAAAACGGGCGTGAACATCAATATTGTTACGCCTACCGGAGATGTGTCTGAGGAGCTGAACCTGATGATGATCAGTGGAACGCTGCCGGATCTGATTTCTCTGGGTTCCTGGGAAACCTGCTACAATACGCTCTATGAGCAGGGTTATACTTACGCGCTGAATGAATTGGCTGACCAGTACGATCCTTACTTCTGGAAGGTTGTGGATGGCAGCGTTGTCGCATGGCATACCAAGTCCGATGGCAACCTCTACTGTGTTCCCAATGATGCCTACGGTGCCGAACAGATGGCCGAAACCGGTATGACGGCGGCTGTTCAGACTTTCCTGGTGCGCAAGGATCTGTATGAAGATATGGGCAGCCCGGATATGTCCACGCCGGAGGGCTTCCTGAATACGCTTCGGACGCTGAAGAATGAGTACGCAACCTATAAGGGTGTGGATATTACCCCCTTCTATGCACAGGGCGGCAGCGGCTACGGTCTGACCAGTTACTTGCAGAACTTCCTGGCTGTTCCCTATGAGGAAGACGGCAAGATCTATGACCGGATCTCTAACCCGGACTACATCGAGTGGCTGAAAACCTTCCGGCAGGCTTATCAGGAAGGCCTGATCGGGATTGATTACCTGGTTGACTCTGACGATCAGGTTACGGAAAAGAGCAACAACGGCGCTTACTTTTGCATGCTGCGTGAGTGGAGTGGAATGCAGGAAGCGAATGCGATCCTGGCCTCCAGCGAAAATCCGGACAGCTACTATATTGCAATCGATGGCCCCGCAAATTCTAACGGCGATGCTCCTCTGATTTTCCCGGGCTCTCTGGATGGCTGGATGAGCACCTTCATCAGCAAGGACTGCAAGGACCCCGCCAGAGCAATCGCTTTCCTGACCTATATGCTCAGTGAGGAGGGTCAGAAGGATATTTTCCTGGGAGTTGAGGGTGAAACCTACGAAGTTGTAGACGGCAAGCCCCAGCTGACGGATGAAATGATCGAGCTGATGAACAGTGACCCCAATACCTTTGCTACGCAGTATGGCCTGGTAGATACCTACTGGATGCTCCGCAATAGCGTCATTGTGGACCAGTGGCGTCCGGCAAGTCCCTACTACATCACGGCAATGAGCGATTGGGCAGACAAGAACGCATTTGTGAACGGCGGTATTTATAACAATCTGGAGCCGACTGGTGACAGCGAAGAGGCCATTGCGGCGACCAGAATCAATCAGCGCTGGCAGGAGGTAGTTCCTGAACTGATCACGGCTGCAAGTGACGAGGAGTTTGACAAGATTCTGTCTGACTTCCTGGCAGCACGGGACAGCTATGGCTACGAAAAGGTTGTCAGCTATGAGCAGAACCTGCTGGATGTGCGGAAGGCGCTCTTTCAGTAAGTAGAATTTTGGGCGGTGGGCACTTGCCCACCGCCTTTCCCTTGTCGAAACAAGTGTCAACATGCTATAATGATTTACGCAGGAGGTGTTGTATCGTGCCCAAAAAGAGTATGCTTCCAGGGAAAACCAGATTGGCAGCGAAAATCATTAAAATGTTGTCGCTAATATGGATCATTCCATGCGTAATCATTGCCGCACTGTGGATCAAGGGTAGGATCGAGTTTGTCTATGACAGCTTTGAAAAGGATTCTGCCGCAGCGCTCCAGAATTTGCGCATAGAGACAGCGTCCAATGCGGCCAGAATTGATACTAGCGCGTCTTCAGCGCTCAGCCAGAGGGAATTTGTTCGCTTTTGTACGTCCGATATGGATGCGGATGGTTTGCAGCTGGTAAAGTTTTCTCAAAACGAACTCAAGACGATCCGGAGCATTTTTCAGAGCAATGACATCATTGAAGAGGCAAGTTTTTTCTTTGATAATCCGCAGATTCACGAAATCTGGCCGACAATTTATAGACTGGACAGGCTGAAAAATACGCCTTTTGATGAGATCATCCCCTCCGGACAAAGTGCCGTATACGCTGTAGAGGATGGAGAGGTATACGGGTGCTATCGTATTTACCTGGACATTACCCCTGTGGGGTTGCTGCGGCTTCGCTTGGATTCAGACAAATTCTTTTCAGGCTTCTCGAATGCAAATGCTGCATCCTGTTTGCTTGCGGCGAATGGAGAGCTGTTTTCAAATGAAGAGAATCTGTTTTCAGCGGAAGAGTTGCAGGCGGTGCTGACGGATTCGCCGGATACGCCCTCCAGATCAACCTATCAGGCCGTATTGGAAAAGGACGGAAGAAGCTACCTGGTACGTTACAGCTGGTTGGAGCTGCTGAACGCGTGGGCAGTTGTTTATGAGGATCAGGCGGATTTGCTGCAGCCCGTATATCAAATGGGGGCAAGCGTGCTGGCGGTTATGCTGCTGGGAATGTGCGTGATTTGGGTCCTGGTTCAATACGTCTGCCAGTCGATGCTGAAACGGCTTGCGCTATTGGAGAAGAAAATGCTGGCGGTGCAGTCCGGCAATTTGGATATTCGGATTCCCGAAAGAGAAAACGGCGGGGATGAACTGGATACGCTCAGCAAAAGCTTTAACGGTATGCTGGACCGAATGCAGCAGCTGGTGGATGAGAATATTCAGCGTGGACTTGCGGTAAAGCAGGCGGAGTTGGACGCATTGCAGAGCCAGATCAACAGCCATTTCCTATATAACGCACTGGAGAGCATCCGTATGCTGTCAGAAGTACATGGGGATACGGAGGTTGCGGAAACCGTTTTTTCTCTGGGGAGCCTGATGCGGTATCATATGAAGTGGAAAACAAAAACCGTCACGCTTTCCGAAGAGCTGGACTGTATTGATCGCTACATCTTCTTCATGTCCGCGTCAAATGGCACAGAAATCCGCCTGGAATCTACGCTTCCGCGGGAAGT
>ERZ772886.2121-NODE-2121-length-16550-cov-8.013822_pt1 | contig 16550 bp, 15 predicted proteins | sample MGYA00512128_ERZ772886 | MGnify/ENA primary metagenome ERZ772886 (study PRJEB29015, sample SAMEA2737698) | human gut metagenome | biome: human gut; feature: human-associated habitat; material: faeces | place: China | collected 2012 ... | reverse complement strand
CATTCGCCAATCAGCAGCGGTGCAATATCTTCGGCATTGACATATGCCCAAGTATGCCCACCTCCCTGTGAAAGCCGTTTGCTCTATCATACACGCTCCGCGCGAAAAACCCACGAAAAAACGGGAACCGCAGGGAAAAGCGGCTCCCGTTTCTTGACTTTATTCCGCGCTCGGCGCTGCGCCCGGTGCTCCGCCGCCGCTTCCGCCGCGTCCGCCCCGGCGTCCGCGTCCGCCGCGATGATGCCGGCGGCGCGCGCTCTTTTCACCCTCGCCGCCCTCGGCGGGCTTCCTTTCGGCAGAGGGGACAGGAGACTTTTTCTCACCCTCCCGGCGCTCGGTCGGCCTGCGGCACTCGCCGACCTTGTCGGCGGGCCTTTCCGCGTTCCTTTCGGGACGCTTTTCCTTGCCGCCGCCCTCGGCGGCCTCCGGCTTTGCTTCGGTGCGGCCCTCTCCACCGCGTCCGCGGCCGCCCCGGCGTCCGCGTCCCCCGCGGCGACGGCGCTCACGCTTCTCACCGCTCTCCTCGGCGGCAGACGTTTCCGGCACAGCGGGAGCATCGGGCTCGGAGAGCTCCAGCGCGCGGAACACGGGCGAGGGAACGGCATCCAGCTCGCTCTCCGCGTCCTGCTTTACGAAGCGGGCGGGGCGCTCGGCGGGGATCTCGATGCCCTCGCGCGAGCCCTTGCCGTTGCGCAGCACACGGATCTCGCAGCCGTGATAGCTCTTCTGCCCCTCGGACGAGTCGTCCAGTCGGACGCTGACCGTCTCGCGCACAAGGTTCACGGCGCTGACGTTGCCGGGGCCGTCGGGCGTGAGAACGAAGGAATCGTTCTTGGGCATCCGCTTCACGGCGTCCTCGTAGGCCGCCTGCTCGTACTTCAGGCAGCACATGAGGCGGCCGCACGCGCCGGAAATTTTCGTAGGATTCAGGCTGAGATTCTGTGTCTTGGCCATCTTGATGGACACGGGCACAAAATCGTCCAGAAACTGCGCGCAGCAGAACGGACGGCCGCAGATGCCGAGGCCGCCGAGCATTTTGGCCTCGTCGCGCACGCCGATCTGACGCAGCTCGATGCGCGCGCGGAACACGCCCGCGAGGTCGCGCACGAGCTCGCGAAAGTCCACGCGCCCCTCGGAGGTGAAGAAGAACACGATCTTGCTGCCGTCAAAGCTGCACTCCACGCGCACGAGCTTCATGTCCAGCCCGCGCTCGGCGATCTTCCGCTGGCAGATGCCGAAGGCATCCTTCTCGCGCTGACGGTTGTACTCCATCGTGCGGCGGTCGTTTTCCGTCGCGATGCGCACGAGAGCGCGCAGAGGACGGACGACCGCGCCGTCGTCCACCTCGTGGTTGCCGGTCAGGCACTGGGCGTATTCGGTGCCCTGCGCCGTCTCGACGATGACGAACTGACCCGCCTCCACGGCGATGCCGTGCGGGTCGAAATAATACTCCTTGCAGCCGCCGCGAAAGCGGACGCCAATCACTTCAGTCAAAGGATCTCCTCCAATTCAACGGCGAGGCCGCCGAGCAGCGGGCCGACGCCGACATTATATTCACAATGGTTTCGATAAGTCTCCAGCAGCTCTATTGTGCCGAGGATCTGTGCTTTTGTCAAGCGGGAGCCGAGCACGGCGCGCAGCGCCTGCTCGTCGCGCGGCTCGGCGGGGGGCGCGCCGCAGAGCGTGCAGAGCGCGTCGGCGAGGATCACGCGCGCGCCCTCAAAGAGCGCGGCAAGCTCCTCGCGGGTCGCCTTGGCGGTTTCCAGCTTCAGCAGAAAGGCGGCGCGCGCGGCGGCGCGGCCCTCGGCGATCAGGCGGAGCAGCTCACGCGTGCGCTCGTCGTCCTCGCCGACGGTCCCCGCTGGCGGGAGCTTGACCTCCACGCAGCGCGAGCGGATGGTGGGCAGCAGAACGCTTGCGTTCTCCGCGCAGAAAAGAAAGGCGGCGTAGGGCGGCCCCTCCTCCACGGTTTTGAGCAGCACATTCTGATCCTTTTCGTTCAGCCGCGTGCAGTCGGGGAAGATGTAGACCTTGCACGCGCCCTCGTTCGGGCGGATGAAGGCGTCCGTCCGCACGCCGCGGATGACGTCCACGCTCAGCTCGGCGTGCTCGTCGTCGCGCACGGTGAGGACGTCGGGATGGATGTCCGCGAGCACTTTGCGGCAGTGCGCGCAGGTCAGACAGGGCTTGTCCGTGCCGGTACACTCCAGCGCGGCAGCGGCGTAATGCGCCGCGGCGTTCCGGTCGCCCGCTCCCGAGAGGATGAGCGCGTGGCTCAGCGCGCCGCGGCTCGCGGCAGCGCGGACTGATGCTGGTCTGCGCGAGGCTGCGCCATGTGGCAGGCACCCAGTGGGGCTGCAAAAAATACATGAACATGAAGCACTTGGAGGCGGCTCTGGACGACGCCTCTATTGCCGGTTGACTTCATTCAGCCGGAGCCTGCAAATAATTTTGCGCATAAATCTTGACGGGACCTTGACATTTCCAGACGGTTACGTTTATTGCGCGCCCCTGAACATTATAGTGTCGGGAAGCTGAGAAGCTTCCCGACACTATTGTCCCATGCGTAATCCAGCCACCGTCAGCCTTGACGGTTACGACCCAAGTGCTTGTGTGTGGTATTGCAGCTCCAATCCATCCCTGCAGCGCACGGGTGAGCAAGCCAATTATTGCTTACCCTATCCTCTCTTTAAAAACGCAGTGATGCAGTGTAGAGAACCACGACCCTTGAGAATTTCTGAGATATCCACGGTATCAATATTTACGCCATGCTTGTCCAACATTTCCTGTGTACGGGGATTCCCTTGTGCCATAAGAATGTGATTAGGCTCCAACGCAACAAAGTTGCATGCCAATGTTCTGAATTGCTCCGTGCGGGAGGGAATCTCAAGAATCTCGTAGCCCTTTTTCTTGAGCATATCAATGATGTCATAAGGCACCTGCGCTGCATGAACAAGGACCTTGTCATGACTAATTGCGTTCATAATACCATCAATGTGGATGTTGCTATACGGCTGCTGCATATGATAAACAGTAACGCCCATACGCTCAAGCTCAGTTTTAACCTGCTCATAGCCGCTGCGATTGCAGCGTGACCCCGTTGAAACAACACAGGTATGTCGATCGACCCACATAGCATTTGCTCCCTCAAACATACCATCACCGGCAATTGTTTTGAGGATTGGAACTCCGATTTTAGCAAGAGCTTCGGCAACATAGCGTTCCTCGCCGCGACGAGCTGCCATGCCGGGGCGGGTAATGATTGCCCCCTCCGGCGTCATAAACATCAAATCACGGCAGAAAACAGCATTTGGCCTGTCTTCAAGCTGATGCTCTACATAGTAAACCTTTGCGCCAAAGTCCGTATAGACCTTAGCCACATTATCGTGTTGTCGGCGCATAAGCTCAACGTCGATCGGCTCGTCTGAAAAACGAACTGCTTTTGGATCAAAGCTTTCAACTTCCTTCCCGGGGCGACGCATCAAAACTGCACGCAGCGTTTCAACCTCAGAGCAAACGCCCCATTCACCCCAATACTCTGTAATATCCTCCTCAAAGGATGTTTCCTTTGGGAACCATCGCTCACCGAGCAACGCGTCAATGTCCATTTTCAAGGTGTCCATCATGTTATGTATTCTCCTATGAGTTGTATTGTTATCGCCCGTTCACCAAGTGGCAAGCCACAAAGTGACCCGGTTCCGTCTCCACATATTCCGGTGTCTTTTCAAGGCACTGCGCCATGCAGTGCTCGCAGCGGCCAGCAAATCGGCAGCCTGGTTTTGGGTCGATCGGGCTGGATACCTCACCCCGAATGAGCTGGAAACCCTTTTTGCGACTCTCCAAATCAGGCTCCGGGATAGCGGCCAAGAGGGCCTTTGTATAAGGGTGGAGCGGCTTTTGAAACAATTCGTCAGAGCTTGCAAACTCAATGCAGGTTCCTAGATACATGACCATAATTTGGTCCGAGATATGCTTGACAACGGATAAATCGTGCGTGACGAACATATAGGACAGATTTAGTTCATCCTGAAGGTCCATCAAAAGGTTTAGTATTTGGGCCTGAATTGACATATCAAGTGCAGAAACAGGCTCATCACAAACGATGAAGCGTGGCTGCAGCGACAGCGCACGCGCAATGCCGATACGTTGACGGCGCCCTCCGTCAAGTTCGTGAGGGTAAGCATCAGCGTAACGTCTGGCAAGCCCAACCATATCCATCAGCTCAACCGCCCGGTTCATAATTTCGCGCCGCGTCGGATAAGACTTATGGATGAACATATATTCCGAGATCGTTTCAATCACGGATTTTCGTGGATCAATGCTTGAGTAAGGATCTTGAAAGATGATCTGCATTTCGCGGCGCAACGGCCGCATCTTACGGATATTGAGGCTGGTAATGTCTTTTCCGTCGTAGATAATATGACCGGCGGTCGGCTCAATAAGCTTGAGGATTGTACGGCCCAATGTGGACTTTCCGCAGCCTGACTCGCCAACAACACCAAGCGTTTCACCCTGATAGAGCTTAATGTTGATTGAATCAACAGCATGCAGTGTGCCACCTCCCACCTTAAAATACTTTTTCAGGTCTATTGTTTCTAACAGAGGTGCGTTGCCCTTATCATCCATTCGTATTCCCTCCTACACCTGTTTTTTGCCTATCCGGATCAAATAGATGGCAGTAGAGCTTATGACTCCCCTCACCGCATATTTTTGGCTTTTCCGTTCGACAAATCTCCATGCACTTTTCACAGCGCGGTGCGAATTCGCATCCCTTTGGTAAATTTGTAGGATCCGGCATAAGACCTAAAATAGGTTTAAGTCGGCGTGCCTTTGTTGTCAGATTTGGAATGGAACCAAAGAGACCCTCTGTATAGGGGTGGTGCGACGGCGCGAGAAAAATATCCTCTACGGTACCAGCCTCTACGATTTTTCCTGCATACATCACGCACACATCATCACAGGTTCGCGCAACAATGCCCAAATCATGTGTAATCATCAGCATTGAGGTTCCGAGCCGACTCCGAAGTTCCGCGATCATGGCCAGAACCTGAGCCTGTATCGTGACATCCAATGCAGTTGTCGGTTCATCCGCAATGAGCAGCTCTGGCTCGCAGCACAACGCCATAGCGATAACAACGCGCTGCTTCATACCGCCTGAAAACTGATGTGGATACTCGTGCTTTCGCGATGGCATAATGCCGACCAACTGGAGGATCTCGTCGATTCGCTGCTCTACGGCATCATTAGATAGTTCAGGCCTGTGAAGTCGAATTGCCTCTCCAATTTGATCGCCGACTGTGTAGACCGGATTCAGCGAAGACATCGGGTCTTGAAATACCATAGAGATGCGGTTTCCTCTCACGACCCGCATTTGCTCCTCGTCAACATGGAGCAAGTCTTCGCCTTCAAAGCAGATCTCTCCGCCTTTAATACGACCTGTCGTTTCCGGCAAAAGGCGAAGAATACTCAGCGCTGTTGTCGTCTTGCCAGCGCCGGTCTCGCCGACGAGACCGAGTGTTTTTCCCTTTTCGATTTGAAAGCTGATACCGTTGACAGCCTCCACAACCTCTATGTCAGTTTCATAAGTAACCCGAAGATCCTTAATCTCCAAAATCGGGCTTTTTTCATTTTCCATTATAGCTCCCCTCCCGTGGCGTACCTTATGACTTCAAATGCGGGTCCAACGCATCGCGCAGACCATCGCCGATAAGATTCACTGAGCAGGCCGTAACAATGATAGATAGTGCGGGAAATGCCATCAAATGAGGCGCTTTTCTCATAAATTCGCGAGCCTCCGAAAGCATCTGCCCCCACTCCGGCTGGGGGGCCGGCATACCGAGGCCCAAGAAACTCAGCGTCGATTCATAGATAATAATTTTTGCGATGTTCAACGTGGTGTTGACAATAATAACGCCAATTGCATTGGGGATAATATGTGAGAGAATGATGCGAAATCCGCTCGAACCGCCAGCCTTTGCCGCCTCGACATAGTCCTGTTCAGAAAGCGTAAGTACCTCAGAGCGAACCAGCCGGACATAGTTGGTAAAATACGCCAAAGTCAGCGCAATGATCAAATTGGTAAAGCTGGCACCCAACGCATATACGACCGCCATGGTAAAAAGAATGTCAGGAACCGACATAAAAATATCCAGCGACCGCATGATAATGCTGTCTACCTTGCCACCAAAATAGCCAGCGACTGCACCGAGAAGGCTGCCAAACAGGCATGAAGAAATCGTCGCAAGAATCGCAATAGCAATGGAAACACGTCCACCGTAGATAATACGCGCGAAAATGTCACGTCCGTATCCGTCGTTGCCGAAAAGATTCCCTACGGAGGGCTTTGCAAGCATTAAATCCATATTCTGTGTAATTGCCTTATCATAGGAGATAAACAGTGGCGCGCCCACCAAGATCACCGTCAGCACGACCAGCAGCACCAGTCCAATCACGGCTCCCTTATTCTTTTTGAATCTGCGCCATATCTCTTTCCATTTCCCGTCACTTTTGTAGTCTTCATTCAAGCTTTTTTGGGCCGCCATTTGCTCACTTCCTCCCAGATTTTGTGTATTTGGCGCGAATGCGAGGATCGATCATCGCATAAATCAAATCCACGACCAGCATAACAACGGTAAAGCAGATCGAGATCAGAATCGTTCCGGCAATGATGACCGGCTCATCCTTATAAGTAATACGCTCGACAATCAGGCTGCCGATACCTTGCACAGAAAACAACTCCTCTGCAACCACAGCGCCACACAGCAGAAGGCCGAGGCTCATGCCAACTTGTGTGATAACAGGAAGAAGCGCATTCTTCAACACATGCTTCCAAATTACAGTACGTTCGCTGGCACCCTTAGCGCGTGCAGTTCGGACATAGTCCTGACGAATCGCATCTAACATAGACGACTTGGTAAAGCGGAAATTCTGTGCGGCAATGGGAAGTGAGATTGCCAGTGCTGGCATGATATAGCCTGTCCAGTTCGGAATGCCGTAAGACGGCAGCCACTTGAGCTTGAGTGCAAAGAAGAACAGTAGTACAAGGCCGAGAACAAAGGTCGGTACAGCAGCCAACAGGAAGGAGATAACTGAGGAAATCGTATCCATGGGTGAATATTGCTTCACAGCAGCATAGATTCCCAGAGGAATTCCGATGGCTGTTGAGAGAATCATTCCAATGAACGCCAGCTTTAATGTCATAATATACCGCGGCCATATCTCATCGAATACATTTTGCTTGGTAACATAAGAAATGCCAAAGTCCTGGTGGAGAAACATATTGCTGAGATAGTTCACAAATTTCTGAAAAAACGGCAAGTCATATCCGATCGCATGGTTATATGCATCCACATCCGCCTGAGAGACACCAGATCCGAGAATAGCACGTCCCGGATCTCCCGGCGTTATGTTCATAATCAGATAGATAATCAAAGTCACGCCGATAATCGTTGGAATTAAAAATAGGATACGCTTTGCGATGTATTTCTGCATACTTGCCCCCTTTTTTGAGAGATCAGCTATCGTCAGCCTAAGGACCAACGATAGCTGATCCACTTATCCTACAGGAAAGAGTTTATTTAGCCCAACTGATATCGGTCAGGTGGTAGTAGAATGGGTTAATGCTGTCAATCTTTACGCGGTCAGACCATGCAATGCCGACGGCTCCATGATAAAGGGGCAGGATTGTCTTGGTGTCCATAATCATGCTCCACAGCTCAGTGTAAATATCATATCGTTCCTTGGTGTCGGTAGCAAGAACACCCTGATCAACCAGATTCTCAATCTTTTGCCAGTCGAATGTGTTTTTATCATCTTTATAGCAGACAACATACATTCCGACAGACTCTGAATCAACCTGCTGGCGAATGTTATTGTAATCATAGTTACCACTGTCCGAATATACGCACATATCATAGTCAAGTGCATAGAGACGCTCTGTCACAGGACCAGTTTCGCCGATTTCAACATTGGCGATCATACCATTCTCGGCTAAGCACGCCTGAATGACAACTGCGGCCTTTGCTTTCGGTGCCGTATCGGCATTGTAGGTCAGGATGGTACCGACATTGATACCCGCAGCAATCTGCTCTTCGGAAAAGCCGGCATCAAGCAACGCCTGATGGCAGGCATCCTTATTATAGTCATAGGTTTTAAACCTTCCATCACTAGCGCGCGGAGCGGTTGCTACATAGTCAGGAACCATGTATTCATATGCTACTGTACCATAGCCGCTGGTCGCAGCCTTAACAACGCTTTCCTTATTAATAGCATAGAATATCGCTTCACGGACTTTGGGATTGGCAAGAATACCATTGTTAGACGGGGATTGATAGTTGATGCCGAGAAACTGAATATCGTTCGCCTTTGCCAGTGTGCAACGTCCTTGGGCAGAGGATTCAATGTCCTCCCACTCGGACAAGGGCGCATCCATGAGATAGTCAAGCTCACCATTCTCATATGCGATGACTGCCGCAGCGTCCTCGGTGATAAGACGGTATTCAACATTTTTGATTGCCGGTGCGCCCTGCCAATAATTTTCATAGGCCTTCAGCTTCACGCCGGCGGAAACATCATACTCAGATACGTAATAAGGTCCCGTTCCCGCTGTATGCGGCCTGGTCCCAAAGGGAACCCCGCTATCAATGATTTCCTGATATTCTCTCTTGCTGTAAATTTTAATGGTAAAAAAGGTGTGAGAGATGGCAGAATAGGGATATTTGAGCGTCATGATTACAGTTTTGTCACCGTCTGCCTTGATCGAGTCGATCATAGAGGTCACATAACCGAATTTAGAATTCTGCATTGCCAGCTCATAGCTGAATACGACGTCCTCTGCCGTAAGAGGATCTCCGTTCTGGAAGGTGGCATCCACAAGCTCGATGGTATAGGTAAGACCATCTTCACTGACCTGAATATCCTTTGCCAGTAGGTTGTAGTAGCCGCCTGCAGACTCATCAATGCCATAAAGGCCTTCAAAAAGTTGAACATAAGTGATTTTATTGCCTTCCATGGCAGAGGTCTGTTGCCAGTCGGTGCTTTGGAGCGCAGAGGAAAGCCGGAGGTAAAGCGTGTCCTTATCATCGCTCACCGATGGGGTATTGCCCTCGCTGCCGCAGCCCGCAAATAGGCTGAGCATCATTATGATAGCCATCAGGAGACTGATATATTTCTTCGTCTTCATTTTGCTGAGGCTCCTTTCATATCCCATTTGCTAATATTAACCGCGTTTTAAGAATGCGGTACAGCAGTGCATAGCGCCGAAGCCCTTAAGGACTTCATCAAACTGAATGGGAATAACCTTGATTCCGTTTTTCTCCAGTAACTCTTGTGAGCGCGGATTACCAGCTGGCATAACAACCAAGCCCGGTTCAATAGCAACATAATTGATTGCAAGGGTCTCCTTAGCCTCATTTCTCGAGGGACACTCGAGTAGCTTAATTCCCTTTTTCTTCAGCGCATCACAAACATCATAGGGGACCTGAGAGGCGTGAATCATAGCAACATCATGACTTGCCATATTTACTAATCCGTCAATGTGCGCATGACCATAGGGAATCTGCATATGAATAATCTGCGTTACTCCCATACGTTCAAGCTCATAGCGAACCATTTCATAGCCCTCGCGATTTGTACGTACACCGCTTGCAAGGATTACTGTATGGCGATCAATCCACATTCCCATTGCACCCTCAAAAGTCGCGCCGCCACAAATCGTGCGAATAATCGGTACACCAAGATCGGCCAATTTCTTTGCCGCATAACGCTCCTCGCCTCTGCGAGCTTCCGTTGCAGGACGGGTAACGATTGCGCCTTCTGGTGTCATGAAGACTAAATCGCGGCAGAAGAGTGCGTTGGGGCGGTCACTGCGCTGCTCATCGACATAGTGTACCTGTACACCATGTGCGCGGTATACATCGGCAAGTGCATCATGCTGAGCACGGAACTTCTCGGGGTCGATTGGAGCCCGGAATCGAGCGGCTTTCCAGTCAAAATTCTCTACTTCTTTTCCGGGACGGCGCATCAAAACTGCTTTAAGCTTATCGACCTCTGAGCACACGCCCCAGTCGCCCCATATACTGCTCATATCCTCAGTGATTGTCGTCTCGAGTGGGAACCACCGCTCACCAGCAAGAGCCCGGATTTGTATGGTTCTTTGCAAAGTCATTCTTTATTGTCTGGCTGCTGATGTGGATAAAATGGACTTTCCCTCGTTTACGTATCGACCAGATTCTTACACTGGAATGGAAATACCTGGTACCGATAGGTCTTTGCAATTTGTTGCTGATGGTTATTATTGTTGTATTTAAATTGCATTTCTAATGAAAGAAGAAAAACGTTCATATATAGGAGGACTGTTGCACGGTATCGGTACACTGCTCACCGGAATGAAAATCACCGGACGGGAATTTTTCACTCCGAAAGTAACCGAGCAGTATCCCGAGAACCGTGCTACACTGGAAATCTCTCCCCGTTTTCGCGGGCGTCTCGTCATGCCGGCAGACGAAAACGGGAACAATAAATGTATTGCCTGCGGGCTTTGCCAAATGGCCTGTCCCAACGACACCATTCATATCACCAGCGAAACACAGACTGATGAAGAAACAGGTAAGAAGAAAAAAACATTGGTGAAATATGAATATGATTTGGGCGCCTGCATGTTCTGTCAACTCTGCGTCAATGCGTGTCCGCACGATGCCATCTGTTTTGATACGGAATTTGAAAATGCAGTGTTCGACCGCAGCAAATTGGTTCTCACCCTGAATAAGAAATAAAAAAACAAACGATATTATGACACTACAACTAATTGTATTCATTGTGCTGGCATTGTTTATCGCTGTCTGTTCGGTACTGGCGGTCACCACATCACGCATTCTGCGCGCAGCGACCTATTTGCTGTTTGTACTATTCGGCACGGCAGGCATTTACTTCCAGCTCAATTATTCGTTTTTGGGAGCCGTCCAATTGCTGATTTATGCCGGCGGCATCACGGTACTTTATGTTTTCAGTATTCTGCTGACCTCCTCACAAGGAGACAAGTCCGAACGGCTGAAAAACGGTAAAATGGTGGCAGGAGTTGTTTCCACCCTTGCCGGGCTGGGCATCTGCCTGTTTGTTATGTTGAAAAACGAGTTTCTCCCCTCCCACTTCACTCCCGGCGAACTGCATGTGCAGACCATCGGCCACACCCTGATGGGAATGGGAAAATATCAATATGTACTGCCTTTCGAAGTCATCAGCATATTGTTGCTGGCTTGTATTGTGGGAGGTATAATGATTGCACGTAAAAGATAAGTCTGATTATGGTACACATGGAATATTACCTGGTGGTTTCCACCTTTATGATGTTTGCAGGCATCTATGGCTTCTTTACCCGCCGCAACCTGCTCGCCATGCTAATTAGTGTGGAACTGATTTTGAACTCCGTCGATATCAACTTCGCCGTGTTCAACCGCTACCTCTTCCCCAACGAACTGGAAGGAGTGTTCTTCGCCCTGTTCGCCATCGGAGTGAGTGCTGCGGAAACAGCGGTAGCTATTGCCATTATCATCAATATCTATCGTAACATCCGAAACATACAAGTGAAGAACTTAAACGAAATGAAAAATTGATTATGGAATATACTATTCTAATCCTCATCCTTCCTTTCCTCAGTTTTCTGATACTGGGACTGGCAGGTATGCGCATGAAGAACAGCGTGGCAGGTGCCATCGGCACAGCTTCACTGACAGGAGTGGCATTGCTTTCCTACCTCACCGCCTTTCACTATTTCACAGGCGGCCGTACGGCAGCAGGCACCTTCCCCACCCTCATGCCCTACAACTTTGAATGGTTGCCGTTCACAGCCGACCTTCATATCAATATGGGCATTTTGCTCGATCCTATTTCCATCATGATGCTGGTTGTGATTTCTACCGTGTCACTGATGGTACACATCTACTCCTTCGGCTATATGAAAGGTGAAAAAGGCTTCCAGCGCTATTATGCTTTTCTGAGTCTTTTCACCATGTCAATGCTGGGACTGGTAGTAGCAACCAATATTTTCCAAATGTACGTCTTTTGGGAATTGGTGGGCGTCAGCTCTTACCTGCTCATCGGTTTCTATTATACCAAGAAAGAAGCCATCGCAGCCAGCAAAAAAGCATTTATCGTCACCCGTTTTGCCGACCTCGGTTTTCTGATTGGTATCCTCATCTACGGCTACTACGCAGAAACATTCTCTTTCACTCCTGCCGCAAGCGCTCTGGTTGCAGCAGGAACAATGATTCCACTGGCATTGGGGCTGATGTTTGTCGGCGGAGCCGGAAAAAGCGCCATGTTCCCATTACACATCTGGCTGCCCGATGCCATGGAAGGCCCTACTCCGGTCAGTGCCCTGATTCATGCCGCCACCATGGTGGTAGCCGGTGTATATCTGGTAGCCCGTATGTTCCCATTGTTCATCGGTTACGCTCCCGAAGTACTCCACTGGACAGCCTACATCGGTGCTTTCACAGCATTCTATGCTGCCAGTGTAGCCTGTGTGCAAAGCGATATCAAACGTGTACTTGCTTTCTCCACCATTTCACAGATAGGCTTTATGATTGTTGCCTTGGGCGTTTGCACCTCGATGAATCCCCACGAAGGAGGATTGGGCTACATGGCCTCCATGTTCCATCTGTTCACTCACGCCATGTTCAAGGCATTACTCTTCTTGGGGGCAGGATGCATCATTCATGCCGTACACAGCAATGAAATGAGCGCGATGGGCGGGTTGCGCAAATACATGCCTGTCACCCACATCACATTTCTGATAGCCTGCCTTGCCATTTCGGGCATTTGGCCTTTCTCGGGATTCTTCTCCAAAGACGAAATCCTGACCGCCTGCTTCCGGTTCAGCCCGGTCATGGGCTGGATAATGACAGGTATAGCTGCGATGACCGCATTCTATATGTTCCGTCTGTATTATGGCATTTTCTGGGGCACGGAAAACAAAACCCTCCACGCTGCACATACTCCGCATGAAGCACCGCTTACCATGACTTTCCCGTTACTGTTTTTGGCAGCCGTGACCTGTGTGGCGGGATTCATCCCGTTCGGTAATTTAATCAGCAGCAACGGAGAGGCTTATACCATCCACCTGGATATGCAGGTAGCCACAACAAGTATCATTATTGCACTGTTGTCCATCGGTCTTGCCACATGGATGTATGCAGGTCCCAAACAGCCTGTCGCCGACAAGCTGGCACACACCTTCAGCCGTTTGCACACAGCTGCCTATCACCGCTTCTACATGGACGAAGTCTGGATGTTCTTCACCAAAAAGATTATATTCCGGTGCATCAGTACTCCGATAGCATGGTGGGACCGTCACGTCATCGACCAGTTCTTCAACTTCACCGCCTGGAGCACCCACGCCACAGCCGATGAGATACGTGATATGCAAAGCGGAAATGTACAGCAATACAGTATTTGGTTCCTCGCAGGAGCCTTGATACTGACGCTGATACTATTAGTTTAACCAGCCAAACGAATAATTAAGTATACAAATGAACATACTAAGTTTTTTCATCATAGTTCCTTTATTGATGCTCGCGGGGCTTTGGGCTTCGCGCAGCGTCAATCAAGTACGGGGCGTGATGGTTACCGGAGCTTCCCTGCTGCTGGCACTGTCTGTCTACCTCACCATTGATTATATAGGACTCCGCCAAGCCGGTGCCATGGAAGAAATGCTGTTTACCGACAGTATATCCTGGTATGCCCCCTTACATATATGTTACTCCATCGGAGTGGACGGTATCTCCGTAGCCATGTTACTACTGAGCGCTATCATTGTCTTCACCGGAACATTTGCATCATGGAAACTTCAGCCCCTCACCAAAGAGTATTTCCTATGGTTCACACTGCTGAGTTTGGGAGTGTTCGGATTCTTTATCTCAACAGACCTGTTCACCATGTTTATGTTCTATGAAGTAGCGCTTATCCCGATGTACCTGCTGATTGGTATATGGGGAAGCGGTCGTAAAGAATATGCAGCCATGAAACTTACCCTGATGCTGATGGGCGGTTCTGCTTTCCTGCTAATAGGTATTCTGGGTATCTTCTATGGAGCAGGAGGCGAGACAATGAATCTGCTCGAGATAGCCAAACTACATATTCCCGATACGATGCAGCACCTGTTCTTCCCGCTTATTTTCCTGGGATTCGGTGTGCTGGGCGCACTATTCCCATTCCACACATGGAGTCCCGACGGCCATGCATCTGCTCCGACTGCCGTCAGTATGCTTCATGCCGGTGTGCTGATGAAGTTGGGAGGCTACGGCTGTTTTCGTGTTGCCATGTATCTGATGCCCGAAGGAGCAGCCATGTGGGGTGATGTATTCCTCGTGCTGACCACCATTTCTGTGGTTTACGGTGCGTTCAGCGCTGTGGTACAGACCGACTTGAAATATATCAATGCCTATTCATCCGTATCGCATTGCGGACTGGTGCTTTTCGCTCTTCTGATGATGACACGCACCAGTTGTACGGGAGCCATCCTCCAAATGCTGAGCCACGGTCTGATGACAGCTTTGTTCTTTGCCCTGATCGGTATGATTTACGGCCGCACCCATACACGCGATGTACGCCTGATGGGAGGACTGATGAAAATCATGCCATTTCTGGCTGTGGGCTATGTCATTGCGGGTCTTGCCAATCTGGGGTTGCCGGGATTGAGTGGATTTGTGGCAGAAATGACCGTCTTTGTCGGCTCGTTCCAAAACAACGATACCTTCCACCGTGTATGCACGCTGATAGCTACGACAAGTATCGTGATTACTGCGGTTTATATTCTGCGTGTAGTAGGTAAGATTCTATATGGCAAGGTACTGAACCCCGACCATCTGAAACTTACCGATGCAACTTGGGATGAAAGAGTGGCAGTAATCTTCCTGATAGCCTGCGTAGCCGGACTGGGACTTGCCCCATTCTGGATAAGCAACCTGATTAGTAACAGTGTAGAACCGATTATCACTCAATTAATACAATAACATACGATTATGGACATTACATCTATTTTGCAAATGCATCAGGAGCTGAGCCTCACCGCCGTATTTCTGTTGATGTTTGTACTCGACCTTTTCCTTCCCGTGCGTCTTCGCCACTGGTTACGCCCATTGGCCTGCGCCCTGTTGGGAATTGAGTTACTTGCCAATATATGGCCCGATGAAGTCATCCTTTTCGGAGGGATGTATCATTCCACTCCGATGGCCTCCATTATGAAAAGTGTTCTCACTTTGGGCACCATCCTTGTATTCCTGCAATCCACCCATTGGCTGCGTCGTCCGGACACTCGTCACAAAATGGGAGAATTCTATACACTCACACTGAGCACGTTACTGGGAATGTACTTCATGGTGAGCGCAGGTCACTTTCTCCTGTTCTTTTTAGGACTGGAACTGGCTACCGTTCCTATGGCATGCCTCGTTGCCTTCGACAAATACAAAGGTCACAGTGCAGAAGCCGGAGCAAAATTCATTTTATCCGCCCTCTTCTCCAGCGGTATATTCCTCTATGGCATCTCAATGATTTACGGAACCGTAGGTACGCTCTATTTCGAGGACATCCCTGCCGGCATCACCGGAAGCCCGCTTCAAATACTGGCATTGGTATTTTTCTTCTCCGGTATGGCCTTTAAGTTGAGCCTTGTGCCTTTCCATTTGTGGACTGCCGACACCTATCAGGGAGCGCCTACCACAGTTGCCGCTTACCTGTCGGTTATCTCGAAAGGTGCAGCCGCCTTTGCGCTGATGGCCATTTTGGTCAAAGTATTCGGTTCCATGACCGCCCAATGGAGTGAAATGCTGTGCGTGGTCATTGTCGCTACCATCACCATTGCCAACCTGTTTGCCATCCGCCAAAGCAACTTAAAGCGCTTTATGGCATTCAGCAGTATATCACAGGCAGGATATATCATGCTGGCAGTCCTGGCAGGCACTCCGCAGGGAATGGCGTCATTAGTTTATTATATCATTGTATACATTGCAGCCAATCTTGCCGTATTCGGGGTAATCAACGCCATCGAGCAACACACCCACGGAATGGTTGAGCGCGAAGATTACAACGGACTCTACAAAACCAATCCCCGTCTGACAATGGTGATGACACTTGCCCTTTTCTCTTTGGCAGGTATCCCGCCATTTGCCGGGTTCTTCAGTAAATTCTTTGTATTTGCAGCAGCTTTCCAAAGTGGATATTATCTGATAGTGTTTATTGCATTGGTAAACACCATCATTTCACTTTACTATTATCTGCTGATTGTAAAAGCTATGTTCATTACCCCCAATGATGAACCAATCGCCACCTTCAAAACCGGTATCGCCATGCGTACCTGTTTGTTGATTTGTGTGGCAGGAATCTTCATATTGGGCATCGCCAGCAGCATTTACCAACTGCTGAACGATACAGCTGCACTTTATTGAGAAAGAAAAGGGAGTGTGTCAAAACCAAACCGGCCTATCCAATCGTCAACTGTAGAGGCAGGGGTCGCCTGCCCGAAGACACAAAGCAAACTGTTTTCGGGCGAGCGAACC
>ERZ772886.2115-NODE-2115-length-16587-cov-3.997218_pt1 | contig 16587 bp, 14 predicted proteins | sample MGYA00512128_ERZ772886 | MGnify/ENA primary metagenome ERZ772886 (study PRJEB29015, sample SAMEA2737698) | human gut metagenome | biome: human gut; feature: human-associated habitat; material: faeces | place: China | collected 2012 ... | reverse complement strand
GGACCGCGTCATCGTGCTCTCGAACGGCACCAGCAGAAGCCCCGCAAGACTTGTTAAGAACGCCTGTTCTTCCCTCCCACTGTGCTTTAAAATCTGACTGATGACAGAAACCAGAATTCCGACCGCCGCAATTTTAAAGATCAGGCTGACCTCCAAATAACCACCCCCTTATCGGTCTGATGCTTTAAATCAAAATTAATACAATCACAAGTCCTGCTATAACTCCGGCACTCTGATAAATGCGGCACCGGGCGCGGATATCTTTTTGTGTTTCTTCAATCAGATTCTCCAGTTCCGAAATATTTTCTTCCAAAAAGGCAAGCTGCATCTGAATGTCCAGATGAAGCGGAATACTTCCGATATTTTTTAAAATTTCACTGTCACTTTCTGTCAGATAAATATCGCGGACATAGCTGTCAATACCGACTGCCCACGTTTCCCAGAATCCGCTGTATGTATGCTGTTCCAGATTTTCCGATACAAAGATGTAAAACTGTGAAAGGTAATCATAACGGCTTTTCTGCCCGATTTGTGCCAGTGCCTGCGGCATGGTCATTCTCGCCACACGCAGCTGTCCGCTAAGGCAAAGCAGGGATTCCTTAAACTGCTTTAACCGCCACAGTCTGCTTTTTTTCTGAAACGCATAAAACAGTCCGTAACAGGTTGTACCGGCTACAATGCACACTGCACCGCATAACTTTATCATCGCTCACTCCTCCTTTATAATTCCAGACATTCCTGTACTGTTCCCGCACCATTTTTGCCGGATAATACAATCAATCTGCCAAATACCCCGCGTTTTAGCAGCGCACCCAGTTCCGGTTTCTGATACAGTTCTTTAACGTCTACCCCATGCACCGTACCAATCACGATACAGCCGCAGTGTATTACTGACTCAATGGCTTCTATGTCTTTTTTTCCGCCAATCTCATCGACTGCCACAATATCCGGCGACATCGCCCGGATTACCATCAGCATCCCTTCTGCCTTCGGGCAGCAGTCGATGACATCGGTACGCTCTCCCAGATGATTCTGCGGAATCCCGTCCACACAGGCGGCAATTTCAGAACGTTCATCGACAACGCACACCTTTTTTGCAGGAATCACACTGCCCTGTGAAAGCTGTCTTACAATGTCCCGCAAAAGTGTAGTCTTGCCGCAGCAGGGCGGCGAAATAATCAGCGTATGTTTCAGGACTCCGTCTTTGCATACAAAATCCATAACCGTATCTGCACAGCCGATTTTTTCATGCGCCACCCGGATATTTAAAAATGACAGGGACGTCTGTCCGGTGACGATACCGTTTTCCAGCACGGCATGCCCTAGTACACCAATCCGGTGTCCGCCCCGCACGGTCAGATACCCCTGCCTGATTTCCTCCTGAAACGCATAGAGGGAATAATGGCTCATATATTCCAGACACTGCCGGATATCCTGAGGCGCTATAATTACTTTGTCTGTCCGGTAATCCTTTCCCTTAAACCGGATTTCTGGCGGCTGTGCACACCGCAGACGGATTTCTTCCAGTCCGTCATAGGTAACCCGGAAACCAAACATCCCTGAAAACAGACTGTTTTTCAGCCTGTCCGGCAGTAAATTTTCAATTTCTTTTATTCTGTCCGTCATTTTCCCTCCATTCTACAGACGCCCCGCCTGTTTCTTTTTGGTTTATCCCAATATATGTGGACAGCTTTTGTGATATGCCACTTATTTTTGTGGCATTTGCCACTTATTTTTTGTGGCATTTGCCACTTTTCTTTGGTGGCATTTTTCGCACATTCTTATCATAAATCTAATTAAAAAAGATAGGTTTTAGCGCACTATGAAAAAATGGCTCTGCCTCGTGCTTTTTCTGACAACCCTTACATATTCCATTACGGCACTCCTGCCGTCCCGTATCCGTGTTTCTGCCGCCGAAGACGATTTGCAGCTGCATGCAAAATATGCCGTATTGTTAGACGGCGATTCGGGACGTGTTTTATATGGAAAGAATGAAGACACCCCTGCCCCCATGGCAAGCACCACAAAGATTATGAGCTGTGTCATTGCCTTAGAATACGGTTTAAAGGAAATGACCTGCACCACAAGCGCCTATGCCGCTTCCATGCCCGATGTCCAGTTAAATGCAAAGAAAGGCGAAACGTTTACCTTAAATGATCTGCTCTATTCGCTGATGTTAAAATCCCACAATGATTCGGCAGTTATTATTGCAGAAAATACTGCCTGTTACTATATTTATCAGGTTCAGTCCGGCATTTATCCCGATACGTATGACGTACTTTCCGGAAAAGACCTCTCCTTTGTGTCATTTCCTTCCGGATTTGACACTTCTTTTCTGCAAAATATCACAACCGAGCAAAGCAAAATCCTCGTTGCCGTGTTTACAGGGCTGATGAATGAAAAAGCCGTATCTCTAGGCTGTACACAGACTCATTTTATTACACCAAACGGGCTGGATGCCTCTGATGAAACCGGGGAACATGCCACAACGGCAAAAGAACTTGCCGTTATCATGTCCTACTGTATACAGAATGAAGAGTTCCTGGCGATTACCCAGGCAAAAGAACATCAGTTTGGTTCTTACAGTGTTTCCAATGCCAATGCCTTTTTAAATATGTATGACGGCGTGCTCTCCGGAAAAACCGGATTTACCGGCAATGCCGGCTACTGCTATGTCTGTGCCTGCCGGTATGACGGCAAAACCTTTATTGCAGCACTGCTTGCCTGCGGCTGGCCGCCTTCAAAAACCTACAAGTGGCAGGACTGCCGCACGCTGTTAAACTGGGGGAAAGAACATTTTAATCATGAAGAAATTATTGGTAAAAACTTTCCTCTAAAAAGCATCACCGTTACTGACGGGCTGGAAAAGGAACTGCCGGTTTCCATTCACGATACCTGCCGTCTGCTGCTGCGTAAAGAAGACCTTGTCAACGTTGTTATTAATACACCGGACAGCATTGCCGCCCCTGTCTTTACCGGTGATATTGTCGGTTCTGTCTGTGTCTACGTCAATGATGAGCTTTTATTTTCTACACCTGTCTATGCCGATGCCTGTATCCGCCGCACCGATTACTTATATTTTCTCAATCAGGTGATAAAATCGTTTTGTTTTATCGACAAATAACAGGTTTTGCGCTATACTGTATGAAGTTTACAGTTTTTAAAGAAAGGTGATAATGTTACGATGAATAAGATTTATAAAGCATTTCCAGGCGGAAAACACAAAGTACTTACATTCAGCTATGATGACGGCAAACTAGAGGACAGACGTCTTGTTGAGATTTTTAACAAAAACGGTCTGCGTGGTACCTTTAACTTAAACACCGGCATTGACCAGCCGGATATCCGTATCCCGAAAGACGAATGGAAGGATTTATATGCCGGACATGAGGTTGCGGTTCATACCTGCACCCACCCGACAATCGCAAGATGCCCTGACAATGAAATTGTCTACGAAATTTTAAATAACCGCATGGAGCTTGAAAAAACGATGGGCTATCCTATCCGCGGCATGGCTTATCCGAACGGTTCAAGCAATGAAAAGGTCTGCCGTATCGCAAACAGCCTCGGCATGGAATACGGTCGTGTTGCCGCCGATAAATATGCAGCTGTCTATGCAGCACAAAAAGGTGCTAAAGAAGCTGAAGGTCCGATTCTTTTAGGCGATGAAACCGGTTTTGGCATGCCTGAAAATTATATGCAGTGGCTTCCGACCTGTCACCACAACCATCATCTGGTAGAATTCGGCAAGGCATTTCTTTCGTTAAAAAAGAGACAGTATCTCTATATGATGTATGTATGGGGACACAGTTTTGAATTTACCCGTAACAACAACTGGGAAATCATGGAAGAATTTGCGGAAATGATGGGCGGCCACAATGACATCTGGTATGCTACCAATATTGAAATCGTCGATTACAACAAAGTCTTTGACCGTCTGCAGTTTGCCGCAGACAACAGCTTTGTATACAATCCGTCCGCTGCTTCTGCATGGCTGTGCATTAACAACACACAAATCGTAGAAGTCAAGGGCGGAACACTGGTACACTTATCATGAGGAACTTTATGAAAACATGGATTGCTAAAATCAAAGACGCCGGTCCGTGGATTGTTTTTTTTGAAATTTTTGTCATTGCACAGCTGCTGTTAATTTTTGTTTTTAACCTGACCCATTTAAAATATGAAGCAGGCTTTGATTCCTCCGCCGCCATGGCGCAGGCAATGGAAATCTGGAATCAGAAAAGCATTTTTTTAAAACACTGGGATTACCAGTCTACACTTGGACTCGATTCCGTGATTATTCCCGCGAGTATTTTTTACGGGATTACCCACAACATTTTTTTAGCCTACGGCATTGCTGACTGTCTGGGTGTTTTGCTCTACATTTACATTTTCAGGGATATTTTTAAAATGTTACAGCTGCCGAAGCTGGTACGCATGATTGTTTATGTACTTCTGCTGACACCGTATTCTTTGGAACCGCTCGGATATATGCCGATGATGTTTACGGGTGCCGCCTATTACATCATTAAAGTGCTGATTCCGATTATGCTGATTGACATTCTTTTAAAAATCAGGCTTGAGATACCGGTCCGCAGATATCTTCATATTTTGATTACTTATTTTGCTGCTGTGTATCTGACTGCACTCTCCTGCGGTCTGTACCTGTTGATTTGCGGTCTGTTTCCAATCATTTTATATGAATTGTTTACAGTCATCTGCAGTGGCAGTTTCAAAAACTTTTTGAGCAAAAACACGCTTCTGCTTTCCGCAAGTCTTGTCATTTACGGACTGGGCTATGCCAGTGCAAAAATTTACGGTGCTGACATTTTTACAAACGAAATGGTGCTTACCACGGCAGAAAATTTTGTCAATAATTTTGCAAAATGTATTGTCGGCATTGCAGAGCTGTTCGGCGCACTGCCAAATCAGAAAATTGTCGTAACATCAGCCTTTGGTATCCATTATCTGTCACATATGGCGGCTTTTTTGCTGTTTGTCATTATTCTGATTGCAACGATAAAGACAGTCCACCCGCTGTCCGGCTTGTTAAAAAACGGTCAGACAGATTCCCCGGTACAGACGGTTGCCGGCATGGTATGCTGTATTATTGCCGTCAATCTTGCCGTATTGATTTTAACCGATACGACTTACGGCTCTGAAACCTTTGAATTCAGATACCACTTAATTCCTGTGGTATCCGGATTTCTGGTTGTCGGTATCGGCATCGGCGGTCTGGTGGCATGGCTTAAAGCCCACCCGAATCCGCTGATTTTTACTTCTGCCATGGCTTTGATTGCAATCATCTGGCTGTTGTGCAACATCGTTTTTTACTACTATTATACAAGCCGCAACAATTACGAAACCAGTACCGCAATTACCGGTTATGTACAGGAGCATTCCGACTGTGATTTAGTGTATTTTATCGGTGACAGTGATTCGGAAATTATCGAAGTTGCCCGTATCGCACGGCTTCTGGAAAATCGTCTGAATATCATTGACGGAATTTCCGTAGGTTCATTTCTTGGCTGGGGCGCAAGCCGCACTTACTATGACCCTATGGAAACGTTTGATAAGGTTATTATTGTATGCACCGATGAAACCTACGATTCCATTGAGCCTTACTACCGCCGCGGCATGACTAAGCTGGGAACGGTTGATGACTACACGCTCTACGAACTGATTCATATTCTTTCTCCGGAAGAATATGAAAAAGAACAGGAAAATGAGGAAGATATCCTGTCAGAAGATGAATCAGCATCAGACGATGAAGGTAATACAATGTCCGGGAGGGACGCAGATACGGAAGACTAAATAACATAATCATTGTATTTCAGACCTCCACCGCATTGAATATGGATTTGATGCGGCGGAGGTTTTCTTTATACAATCTTAATGTTCTGATAAATACCCTTACACCATCTTTAAACTGTATTCTATATAATAATCATTGCAAAACCATTTAACTCAACAAGGAGCTGTTATATATGTTAGAAAAATCACATAGAAAAAAACACCTTACATCTTTTCAATTTATCATTCTTGGATTTGCCGGAATTATTTTTGCCGGTGCATTGCTTTTAATGCTGCCCATTTCATCTGCCACGGGGACAATCACACCTTTTAACGAGGCTCTGTTTACATCCACATCCGCTGTATGCGTAACCGGCCTTGTTGTACAGGACACCGGCAGCTACTGGTCCTTTGCAGGACAGCTGATTATTTTAATACTCATACAGACCGGCGGACTTGGTGTTGTAACGGTTGCCGCATTCGTTTTTATGCTTTCCGGCAGAAAAATATCCCTTATGCAGCGCAGCACCATGCAAAATGCCATTTCAGCACCGGCAATCGGCGGCATTGTCCGTTTGACAAAATTCATTTTAAAAGGAACTTTTATCATTGAATTTCTAGGTGCCTTGCTTATGATGCCCGTATTTATTCATGATTTTGGGATAAATGGTCTCTGGATGTCTGTATTTCATTCCATATCCGCTTTTTGTAACGCGGGATTTGATATTCTGGGAAGCAAAGACTGCCTTTATCCATCTCTTACAGGTTACAGCAATAATTATATCATTAATATTATCATTATGTTCTTAATTATTGCAGGAGGTATCGGTTTCTTTACCTGGGACGATATCTATACACATAAATTTCATATAAAAAGATACCGCATGCAAAGCAAAATCATCCTTACAACAACAGCTCTTTTAATTATCCTTCCGGCTGTACTTTTCTTTCTTTGTAATTTTAAAGAATTACCGTTTGGAAAGAGGCTGATACTCTCTCTTTTCCAATCCGTAACTCCCAGAACCGCCGGATTTAATACAGCCGATATTTCATCCATGACGGATTCTTCACAGGCTGTTATGATTCTGCTTATGTTTATCGGCGGTTCTCCAAGCTCTACTGCCGGAGGTATAAAGACAACCACCTTTGCGGTTCTGTTATTAAATGCTTTGGCAACTTTCCGCAACCAAGAAGATGTCTGTGCCTTTGGACGCCGCTTTGACTGTCAGGCTATAAAAAATGCAGCAACCATTACGATGATGTACTTTATACTTTTTTTCACCGGTGGCATTGCAATCAGTATTTACGAAGGTCTTCCTCTTTCAAGCTGTTTATATGAGGCTGTATCTGCGGTCTGTACCGTTGGACTGACATTGGGCATTACTCCAAAGCTGCACATTCTGTCCCGTTTTATATTGATTCTTCTTATGTATCTCGGGCGTGTCGGCGGACTAACATTAATTTACGCAATTCTGTCTAATAAAAACAGAAACAATGCAAAAATGCCTTTAGAAAAAATAACTATTGGATAATACAATGAGGATCATTATGAAAAATAACGCTGATGCGCTTATTTTTCACACGGCTATTTGTTTCTGAGCGAAAACAAATAGCCATGATTGCAGATGAGAAATCGCCTGCGCGAATTTCTCATCGCAACTTCACAACAAAGTCGCTCAGAAATGAGGATTATTATGAAAAACATTTTACTTATCGGACTCGGACGTTTCGGCAGACACATTGCAATTCAGCTCAACCAGCTTGGTCATGATATTATGGCTATTGACACGAATGAAGAAAGAGTCAATGACATTCTTCCATTTGTCACCAATGCACAGATTGGCGACAGTACCAACCCTGATTTTTTAAAATCACTTGGCATTGGAAATTTTGATATCTGCTTTGTTACTATCAGTGGAAGCTTCCAGAATTCGCTTGAAACTACATCACTGTTAAAAGAGCTTGGTGGGAAATTAGTCATTTCCCGTGCCGAACGTGATGTACAGGAAAAATTTCTTTTACGCAATGGTGCAGATAAAGTCATTTATCCTGAAAAACAGGTAGCAAAATGGGCATCCATCCGATATACCGATGATCACATTCTGGACTATATGGAGGTGGATGCTTCCCACGCTATTATTGAAGTTGAAGTTCCTTCCGGCTGGATTGGCAAAACAGTCGGTGAACTGGATATCCGTAAAAAATATAATATCAATATTATGGCTGTTAAAAGCAACGGAAAAATTAATATGTCTGTCTCAACAAACACTTTGTTTACCAATAATATTACTTTATTAGTTCTTGGTGAATATAAAGCAATTCAAAAATGTTTTCATATTTAATAGGTAAGGAGATGGTTCTAATGACAGATATATTTCTGGCTTTCAGTTTACTTTTTATCTTTATTATCGTCGGCTTTTGGATTATGTCCAAAATCGACCGCTTTATTAACAGCTTACGCGATAAACTTCAAAAAGATGATGCCATGGAAGATGATAACACAAAAGGTAATGATCATGAAGATTGGTAAAACAACTTCTGAAGCATAAAATTTTAAAAAATCGAAGATTATCATTCTATATCATGGTATAATAAATCAAATCGGACAATGGTGGTGAAATAAATGGATAAGACATACACAAATGGTTCAGACCGGACAGAAGAACACATATTAGTCTGTCTGTCTTCCTCTCCTTCCAATAAAAAAATTGTGCATACGGCAGCAGCAATGGCTGCTGCCCTGCATGCACGTTTTACCGCGCTTTATGTTCAAAACAGAATATTATCGGATACATCTGATAAAAAAAGGCTTGAAGAACATATTCATTTTGCTGAAAAACTCGGTGCAGAAATTGTAACAACGCATGGTGAAAATATTCCTGTTCAAATTGCAGAATACGCACATCTATCTAATGTTACAAAAATCGTTATTGGACAGAGCAATGCAAAACGAAGCCATTTTTTCAGCAGGGCCGCACTCACAGAGCAGTTGATTAAAGCAGCTCCTGACATTGATATTCATATTATTCCGGATGCTGTTAAATCAGAAATTTATCCTAAAAAGCAGCCTTTACTGTATACCAACAAACCATCCTTAAAAGACTGCTTTTTAACAATATCCATATTTGCCATCTGTACACTCATCGGATTGCTGTTTCAAAAGCTGAAATTTACAGATACAAATATTGTTACAATATACATCCTTGGCGTACTGCTCACTTCTATTGTAACAAACGGATATCTTTGTAGTATTTGCAGTTCTTGTTTGAGTGTGGTCCTATTTTGTTTCTTCCTGACCGAACCACGTATGTCTTTTCAGACTTATGCCGTTGGATATCCCGTAACTTTTTTGATTATGCTGATATCCTCTGTACTGACCGGAACACTTGCAGCTAAATTAAAAACGCATGCAAAAATCTCTGCGCAGCTTGCATTCCGGACACAAATTTTATTTGATACCGACCGCTTACTGCAAAAAGCAACCGGCAGTACAGAGATTCTTAGTATTACCTGCTCACAGCTTGCCCGGCTGCTCAACCGCAATATTACAGCCTACGTCGCAGAGCAAGGCACACTCTCAAAGGGGCAGCTTTTTTTTAATAAAAAAGAGACTCCCGCAGAAGACATTTTAACCGAAAAGGAATATGAAATTGCCAAATGGGTGTATGAGAATAAAAAACGCGCCGGTGCCACAACCCGTCATTTTAACGATGCAGAATGTCTATATCTTGCAATCCGTATCGGAAATAATGTGTATGGTGTCATTGGAATTCCCGTAAAAAAAGACTCCCTGGATTCCTTTGAGCACAGTATTCTGCTTTCCGTTATTAACGAATGTGCTCTTGCCATGGAAAATTCGCAAAATGCAATAGAAAAAGAAAAAAATGCGATTTTAGCAAAAAACGAACAGCTTCGTGCCGATCTTTTACGGGCAATTTCCCATGATCTGCGTACCCCGCTGTGTTCCATCTATGGCAATGCCGATATGCTGCTAAACAATGATACCTGCCTCGATACGTCAACTAAACATCAGATTTACACGGATATCTATGACGATTCTGAATGGCTGATTGGTGTAGTAGAAAACCTGTTATCTATTACAAGATTAAATGACGGACGGTTAAAATTTAAATTTACCGACCAGCTTGTAGATGAAGTTATTGCAGAATCACTGCGGCATATTAACCGGAAACACGACAATCATAAAATCATTGCCGACTGTAATGAATTAATTCTTGCCCGTATGGATGTGCGCCTTATTATTCAGGTTCTTGTTAATTTGATTGACAATGCTGTAAAATATACACCTGCAGGTTCAACAATTTATATCCATGCCGTCAAAAAAAGCGCAGAAGCACAAATCAGCGTAACGGATAACGGTCCGGGTATTCCCGATCCAATAAAACCGCATATCTTTGAAATGTTTTATACCGGAAAAAACACAATTGCTGACAGTCATCGCAGTCTTGGTCTTGGACTTGCGCTTTGCCATTCTATTATTGAAGCACATAATGGAAAACTTAATCTTACTGACAATGTACCACATGGCTGTATTTTTACTTTTACACTACCACTAAGCGAGGTGACATTAAATGAATAAATTATTAATTCTGGTTGTTGAAGATGACCGTCCTGTACGCAATCTGATTGTAACCGCATTAAAAACACACGACTATAAATATCTGACCGCCGAAAACGGAAATTCGGCCATTTTAGAAGCTTCGTCCCATAATCCGGATATTGTACTGCTTGATCTTGGTCTTCCCGATATGGAAGGTGTTGATGTAATCAAAAACATCCGGACATGGTCCAATATGCCCATTATTGTCATCAGCGCCAGAAGTGAGGATGCTGATAAAATAGAAGCCCTTGATGCCGGTGCTGATGATTATATTACGAAACCTTTTTCCGTTGAAGAACTTCTTGCACGCATACGCGTTACCCAGCGCCGTCTTGCAATTATTCAATCCGACGAAAATCAGGAATCCTCTGTTTTTATAAACGGTCAGCTAAAAATAGATTATACGGCCGGCTGCACCTATCTAAATGGTGTGGAGCTTCATTTAACGCCAATTGAATACAAACTCCTGTGCCTGCTCTCCCGCAATGTCGGAAAAGTATTAACACACACCTATATTACTCAGCAAATCTGGGGCAGCAGCCTTGAAAATGATATTGCTTCCCTGCGCGTTTTTATGGCAACACTCCGAAAGAAACTTGAGGTTTCCCAAAATGATATCCAATATATTCAAACACATATTGGAATCGGATACAGGATGCTAAAAATCGAATAAATGGTACAAATATTCAATCAGCTCAGGCGCTTATCCCCGCCTGGCCACCCACAACATTAAAAAGAACGCAGGAAATCATTCCTGCGTTCTTTTATAGGTATGTATCCGTATTGCGGATTCGCACTGCGGATTTTACCGGCTCTTTTAATTTACTGTGGCTGCTTACCGATATAAGCTAAGATACCACCATCAACATAAAGAATATGTCCGTTTACTGCATCTGAAGCTTCTGAAGCTAAGAATACAGCAGGACCAGCTAATTCTTCCGGCTTTAACCATCTGTTAGCAGGTGTCTTAGCACAGATGAACTGATCGAATGGATGTCTTGAACCATCTGCCTGACGTTCTCTTAACGGAGCTGTCTGAGGTGTTTCAATATAACCAGGTCCGATACCGTTACACTGGATATTGTACTGACCATATTCAGAACAGATATTTCTTGTAAGCATCTTTAAACCACCCTTAGCTGCAGCGTAAGCTGAAACTGTTTCACGGCCTAATTCTGACATCATAGAGCAGATGTTGATAATCTTACCATGACCTCTTTCGATCATTGAAGGGATAACTGCCTTAGATACGATGAAAGGTGCATTTAAGTCAACGTCGATAACCTGTCTGAACTGTTCAGCAGTCATATCGCACATTGGAATTCTCTTGATGATACCAGCGTTGTTTACAAGGATATCGATAGGAGCTACATCCTTAGCAATCTGAGCTACCATAGCATTAACCTGTTCTTCGCTTGTAACGTCACAAACATATCCGTGAGCATCGATACCTGCTTCCTTATATGCTGCAAGTCCCTTATCTACTAATTCCTGCTTAATATCGTTGAAAACGATTGTTGCACCAGCCTTAGCCATACCGCTAGCGATAGCGAAACCGATACCGTAAGAAGCACCTGTAACTAAAGCAACTTTTCCTTCAAGTGAAAAATTTACTGACATTTTAAAATCTCCTTTTCTTAGTTTGTTTATAAATGAAACCCTTGCGGATACCATTCCGGTAAATTATGTAAATCCCAATACCGCAGATTATACGGATATTAGCGTAAGTCCTTCATATCGACATCATCCATGTCATCGAAGTCCTGATTTTCACCAACCATGCCCCAGATAAATGTATAAGCATGTGTTGCAGAAGCTGAATGGATAGACCAGCTCGGTGAAATAACTGCTTCTTCATTTCTCATAACAATGTGGCGTGTTTCTGTCGGTTCACCCATATAATGGAAAACAACAGCGTCATCCGGTACTTCAAAGTACAGATAAACTTCCATTCTTCTGTCATGTGTATGACATGGCATTGTATTCCATACACTGCCCGGTTCAAGGCATGTCATACCCATTTCAAGCTGACAGCTTTCAACCTGTCCCGGAAGAATGTACTTGTTGATTGTTCTGTGATTTGCACTTTCAAGACATCCAAGTTCCTTCTTATTTTCAGGAAGAATGTCCTTTGCAGGGTCGATAAATACTGTCGGATAAGTCTTGTGTGCCGGTGCACTGTTGAAATAGAACTTTGCAGGATTTGAAGCATCATCACTTGCAAATGAAATTTCTTTTGCACCCATTCCGATATACATACCGTCCTTGTACTTAAACTTGTATTCTGTACCGTCAACTGTAACTGTACCGTTACCACCGATATTGATAATACCCATTTCACGTCTTTCGAGGAAATACTTTGCACGAAGCTCAGCACCTGCCTCTAATACTAATGTCTTCTTTGCCGGTGTTGCTGCACCTACAATAATTCTGTCAATCTGGCTGTAGATTGTCTTAATCTCATCTACTGCGAATAAATCCTGAATCAGGAAATCATGTCTTAATCTGTCTGTGTCGTAATTCTTTACGTCTGCTGGATTTGCACCTGGTCTTACTTCCATTACAATTCTCCTTTTCTAAAAAAAATTGGCTCAATTTGCCTTAATTATCTATATCTTACCATATTTCCTACAAAATTACAATACAAATTGTAAGTGTTTACATTTTATGCTACAATCTCAGTAAAATCTACACTTAGGAATGTCTGCTGTATGCCGTGTCCTGCACGTTCACAGCCCCGGATTCCTATAAATAACGACAAATAAGGACTACTGTTATGAATCATTATCTGATAGCCATTCAATATGACGGTTCTGCCCACCGCGGCTGGCAGCGCCTTGCAAATGAACCCGATACCGTTCAGGGAATTTTAGAAAATGCCCTGTCTGCATATTTTAAGGAAAGCATACGCATTACCGGAAGCGGTCGCACCGATGCCGGTGTCCACGCACTGCGCCAGTACGCGGATTTTTTCTGCCGTGCTTCTTTAAATATACAGGATACACAGTTTTTAACGGACTTTAACAAAACCCTGCCGTCCGATATCCGTGTAACAAGTATCCGCCCTGTTTCCGCCGGATTTCACAGCCGCAAAAGCGCCGTCAGCAAAACGTATACATATTACACAATGCTTTCAGGCAAACCGGACGTTTTTTTCAAAAACTACGCATACTGCCCTGCTGACACACCGTTCCGTTTAAAAAATGCTGACCTGCCGCCGCTTTCTTATCCTGAAATGCGCACCGCCGCCGATGCCTTGTGCGGCACACACGACTTTACCAGCTTTACCTCGGATAAAACGCCCGGTAAATCCCATGTGCGCCGGATTGATTCTGTCACTGTTGATACTGTCACACTGCCCTCCGGCATAGAGCTTTTACGCTTTACCTTCTGTGGAAACGGCTTTTTATACAATATGGTGCGTATTTTATCGGGTACACTGCTGTCTGTGGGACTGGGGCAGATTCCCGCCGCACAGATTCCCGCAATTATTGAAGGAAAAAGCCGTCCGCTTGCCGGTCCGACACTTCCGGCCTGCGGTCTGTTTTTAACCGATGTCACATACCCTTAAAACATTATCAGATATTTTATCCTGTATTTTTTCATTAAATGTCTTTTTCCGTAATGACACCGTGAATGAGCGGGCGTGCCGGTACAGGTTCTTCCGAAAATGAATATGCGCCTGCCAGCCGCTTCTTTGCCGCTTCAAGCTTAACCTTATCATTGGCATAAAGCCTGGCTAGCGGCTCATTTTCTTTTACAAAATCACCGACTTTTTTGTTTAACACAATTCCTGCCGATAAATCAATCACGGAATCCTTTGTTTCCCTGCCGCCGCCTGCCGTCATTGCGGCAAGTCCGACTTCCTCGGACTGGATATGGGCAATATAGCCCGTCTTTGGCGCAGTAATCGTATCGGTATATGTGGCATGAAGCAGACGTTGTGGATTTTCCACATCTTCCCTGCTGCCGCCCTGTGCCGTCACAAATTCAATCATTTTTTCATAAGCAGAGCCGTCCTTTAATGTCCCTCTGAGCTTATCTGCGGCTTCTTCCAAAGAATCCGCTTTTCCTGCCGATACGAGCATATACGAACCGAGTGCCACACACAAATCTTCAAGGTCTTTGGGTCCGTTGCCCTTTAACGTATCAATGGCTTCTATCACCTCTAACGCGTTTCCGACGGAAAATCCTAACGGTTCATCCATTTCCGAAATGACTGCGGCGGTCTTTCTACCCGCACCGTGTCCGATACGCACCATTTCCTTTGCAAGCTTTCGGGCAGCTTCTTCCGTTTTCATAAATGCGCCGCTGCCCACTTTTACATCAAGCACAATCGTATCTGCTCCCGCCGCAATCTTTTTACTCATGATACTGCTTGCGATTAACGGCAGACTGTCCACGGTATCGGTTACATCTCTTAACGCATACAGCTTTTTATCGGCAGGCGCTAAATTTCCGGTCTGACCTGTAATCGCCATGCCGATTGTGTTGACATTCTGTATAAATTTTTCTTCGGAAAGCGCCGTGCTAAACCCCGGAAAACTCTCCAGCTTGTCAATCGTTCCACCGGTGTGTCCAAGCCCTCTGCCGCTCATTTTTGCCATTTTAACGCCCAGCACTGCCGCCATCGGTGCGAGTACCAGGGTCGTCTTGTCGCCCACACCGCCGGTGCTGTGCTTATCCGCCGTTACACCGTGAATGGCAGACAGCGAAAGACAGTCGCCGCTTTCTGCCATTGCCAGTGTCAGTGCCAGCGTTTCCGCTTCATTCATGCCCTGAAAATAAACCGCCATTAACAGCGCCGCCACCTGATAATCAGAAATCATTCCATTTGTGTATTCTTTCACAAAGTAATCAATTTGCTCCTTGGAAAGCACACCGCCGTCCCGCTTGGTTTTGATAATATCATACATTCTCATATTAATCTCCATTCCGCAGGCGTCACAAAGTGCTGTGTGAAAAATAAACGCATCTGCGCTATTTTTCACACTAACCTGCTCCTTTTTATGAACCCGATTTATCCGTTTTTACGGTTATCCGATTCATTTTTTAAAATTTTTTTTGCATAGCTTTCTCCGATTGTTGTCGGTTCTGTACCGAAAATGTCTGCAATTGTCTGTGCAATGTTGGCATACGTCTTTCCCGTGCCTAAATCCACATTTTTATTTAACGCTTCCCCATACATTAAAAGCGGCACATACTCTCTTGAATGGTCTGTGCTTGGCGTTGTCGGGTCACAGCCGTGGTCTGCCGTAATAATCAGCATGTCGTCTTTACGCATTGCCGCAAAAATCTCCGGCAGACGCGCATCAAATTCTTCCAGTCCGCGTGCGTATCCTTTAACATCGTTTCTGTGTCCCCATGCCGAATCAAATTCAACAAGATTTGTATAAATAATGCCTTCATTTTCCTGTTTCATATACCGCAGGGTAACGTCAATGCCGTCCTGATTGTCTTTGGTGTGCGTTGCTTCACCGATACCCACTCCCGCAAAAATGTCTTCTATCTTGCCGACACCGATTACAGACAGTCCTTTGTCCTGCACGCGGCATAAAATATTGTCTGTCGATGGCTTTAACGAAAAATCACGGCGGTTCGGCGTTCTTGTATACACGCCGTTTTCACCGACAAACGGTCTTGCAATGACTCTTGCCACCGCGTGTTTTCCGGTAAGAATCCGTCTTGCCGTATGACACAGCTCATACAGCCGCTCAACCGGAATCACATCTTCATGTGCCGCAATCTGAAAAACAGAATCGCCCGATGTGTAGATGATGGGTTTTCCGGTGCGGATATGTTCCTCACCCAGCTGTTTAATAATCTCTGTTCCTGATGCCGGAATATTTCCAAGAATTCCGGAAACTCCGGTTTCTTTTATAAACGGCTCAATCACTTCCTGCGGAAAGCCGTCCGGATAAACCGGAAAAGGATCCGGCGAATAAATTCCTGTCATTTCCCAGTGTCCAATCGTTGTATCTTTTCCGTTAGAAATCTCTGCCAGCCGTCCGTAACAGCCCTTTGGCTGTTCACATTTTTCAATGCCTGTAATGCCCGCAATATTTCCGATACCTAACTGAACCATATTCGGAATTTTTAAACCGCCGACTGCCTTTGCTGTATTGCATGAATTCGATAGGCAGTTTAGCACTGGCCACAGCACCCGACGAAAT
>ERZ772886.2114-NODE-2114-length-16588-cov-3.575637_pt1 | contig 16588 bp, 10 predicted proteins | sample MGYA00512128_ERZ772886 | MGnify/ENA primary metagenome ERZ772886 (study PRJEB29015, sample SAMEA2737698) | human gut metagenome | biome: human gut; feature: human-associated habitat; material: faeces | place: China | collected 2012 ... | reverse complement strand
TGGCGGCGGGCGTTGCGGCAGCGAATGAGACGAATGGCACGGTGGAAAACTGCGCGAACAACGGCGCGGTCGTGAGCAGCTCGGCGATCATGCGCAGCTATGTCGGCGGCGTGGTGGGCTGGGGCAGCTTTGCCGTCACGGTGTCGGCCCGGGTGATTTCCCTGGCTGCTGCGGCATCGGCAAAATACTTGCCGCAGGCGGCGCAGTACCAGTACTCGATGTTGCCGGGGGCCTCCGTGGTGGCGGCCTTGGCCTCCACATGGCGCAGATCGGCGTGACGATGGGCGTCCACGTCGCCGTAGGCCCCGCCGCAGACCTCACACACGGCCCGGTCCACGCAGGTGGCCTCGCCGCCGGTGCAGCTCTCGGTCTCCAGAGCGCCGCAGCCGGAGATGGTGCAGGTGCGGGTGTGGGTGTCGTCGCCGTTGGAGCTCCAGTCGCCCCAGGTATGGCCGTCGTTGACGGTGATCTCCAGCCGGGACTCGTTGCCGGCGGGATCGGTGGCCGTCACCAGCTGCGTCCCCTCGGCGGGCTGGAGCACCAGCCGGCCCTCCGTCAGCTCCACGGGAGTGCCGTTTACGGTGACGGTGACGGGGTATGCGTCGGTGATGGTCAGGGTCACTGCGGCGCAGTACACGCCGCCGTTTTCAGCCCCGGTGATGGCGGGGGCTGTGGCGTCCAGCACCATGCCGTCGGAGCGGAGGCAGGTGACGTTGCCCGCCCGGTCGGTGATGCGGGCATAGACCACATACTGGCCGTCCGGAGCCAGCGCCAGCGCCTTTTCATAGGGCAGGAAGGTCTCCTGCTCCAGCGCCGGGATGTCCAGATCCTCGGCGCTCAGCAGATACTCCGTGGCCGCCACGCCGCTGGTCTCGTCGGCAGAGGTGATGACCACAGTCTGCTCCTCCCGATAGAAGAGGTCGAAGGTGATCTTGGACAGGAAGGACTGCCAGGCCGTCCGCTCATCCACCCGGATCTCGCCGGTGGGCTGGGTGCGGTCGATGCGGTACTGCTCCGTTACCTGAAGGGAGATGGCGCCGGTGGCCAGATCCTTCACATAGAAGGTCAGCCGGCCCTCCGCCGTCTCGTCGGCGGCCCGCAGGGTCTGCTGCCACACGCCGTCGGCGGTGTCCGTCAGGGACAGGAGATAGCCCTCCGCCGCCGTCACCACGAAGTCGTGGTTGATCCAGTCGTTGGAGTTGACGGCATACTCGCCGCCGGTGAGAGCGTAGGGGAGGATGGAGGCAGTAATGCCGGTGGGCTGGGTCAGGGCGTAGTTCCCGGCGTCAGCGCCGGTGAGGGAGAACTCGGTGAAACGAATGGCGATGTCCTCTGCCGTCCGGATGGAGGTGAAGGAGGGAGTCCCCTTCACCAGCGCCACATGGTCGCCGGACACGGCATTGCCCAGAGTGGGCTCACCGTCGTACTCCGCCCGATCCGTGCCGTCGTAGAGCTTATCCTGAATGTGCAGGTCCTCCACCGTTACCGGCCGGACGGTGATGTCCGCCGTGGTGCCGGCAGGCTGGGAAGCCAGAGTGTAGTTTTCGGCGGCGTCGCCCTCCAGCGAGAAGCCGGAGAAGGAGACGGTCTTGCCGGTGCCGACGTTCTTGCCGTCGTAGGCGGCAGAGCCGGTGACGATGCGGAGGTCATTGCCGTCGAAGTTGGCGCTGAGGGTGCCGCCCGTCACGATGGTGGCGTCGGTGGTGCCGTCATAGGTCTTGGAGGGCTCCACGGTGACGCCGTCGATGGTGACACGCTTGGCGGTGATGCGGAAGTTCCGCTGGGCGCTGGCGGAGGCGTAATCGTCGTCGGCCGCCGCCGTGACCCGGACGGTGTAGCTGCCCACAGCCTTGGGGGCCTGCGTGGTGAACTCGCCGCCCTGCGCCCGGTATTCCACCGTGAGAGCGCCGGTTCCGAGAGAGGTGATGGCGGGAGTTTCCACCGGCTGGCCGTTGTAGTCACGGCTCACGTCATCCAGAATGGCGACGCTGCCTTCGGCCTTCTGGACGGACAGGGCCACGGAGGTCATGGCCGGTGCCTCGCTGGCCTCGTAGCGGGCGTTGTAGGCCACGTCCAAGGGGGCGTAGGTGACGTACAGGGTGTAGTCCCCGGCGGCCAGCGCCTGCAGCGTGGCGGCAGGCAGGGTCACGGTGCCGTCCTCGGCGCCGGTGAAGCCCGCCAGAGGCGTGCCGTCCGCCAGCTGCACGCCGGTGACGGTGTTGCCGTTGAGGGCGACGTGGAAGGAGACATCCTGTCCGCTGCGCTTAACATAGGTGATCTGCCGGGTATCCGCCTGAGCGTCGGTGTAGACCACCACGCCGTCGGAGTTCAGAACGGTGATGTTCCCGGCCCGGTCCGTGACCCGCAGGTACGCATAGCCCTTCTGGCCGGGCTGGATGGAGAAGCTGCCGCTGCCGTCGGTGAGGGATAGGTCCGTCCAGCTGCCGGTGATGGCGTCCTGACTGGCAAAGACGGTGTCAGACAGCATCCATGCCGCCGTGTCCACGCCGCTGCCCAGGTCGGAGGCCGTTACCGTCACGGTCTGGGTGCTCTTGAAGAACAGGCCGAAGGTGACGGTGTTCAGGAACTGGCGGAAGGGATTCCCGGCGATGGTCAGCTCCGCCTCCGGCGGGGTGATATCCGCCACGCCGGTGACGGTGATGGTCAGGTCGCCCTCCACGCTGGGGATCAGGCACTCGTCGAAGTCCACATCGCCCATGCCGCCGGGGGTCTGGCCGTTGACCAGCAGGGAGTAATCCGGCAGCTTGGAGTAGCCGGGGGCGATATCCACCCGGAACCGGTAATCCTGCCCGTGGCGGACGGTGGTCTCGCCGGTGAAGGTGAAGCCTGTGCCGGTGGGCGGTGTCACGGTATAGGTCCGATACACCGACACCGTGACAGTGGTGCGGTTGCCGGCCACGTCTACGGCCACGATCTCGTGGGAGACGTTGTCGGCAGGGAGGGTGTACAGGCTGCCCTCGGCGGTGGCGGGCTGGCCGTCCACCGTGACGGTGAAGTCATGGGCGTCGGTGACGGTGAAGGTCACGTCGTCGTAATAGGTCTCACCGTCGGTGATGCCGGTGATGACCGGGGCGTCGGCGTCCTCATCTGCCACATGGCCGCAGCCGCACAGCAGCTTCTGGTTCAGCCAGACGTACTGGTGCTGGGCATGGGGAACCACGTCCACGCCACCGACGATGGGGACATAGCCGTTGATGATGCCGCCGTCGGAATAGGCGTAGCCCTCCGCCAGAAGGGCGGCGCAGGGGCTGCCATCGATCTGCGTGATCTCGCCGAAGTGGCCGCCGGTGAGAGCGCCGCCTCCGCCGGACTGGACGTTGACGCTGCCGAAGGTGCCGGCGCTGGCGACCAGCTTGCCGCCATGGTTGATGGTGACATCACCGGTGAAGGTACCGCCGGTGACGGTCACGGTGTCGGAGATGGTGACGGCACCGAGGAAGCTGCCGCCGGAGACGGAGGAGCCGTCCTGCAAGGCCACGGCACCGTAGAAGGTGCCGCCTTCGATGCGGTTGGACCCGAAGATGCTGGCGGAGCTGGTGTAGCTGCCGCCGGAGAGGGTGACGGCGGCATCCTTGGCCAGCGTCACCTTGCCGCCCAGCATCACGCCCTGCGCCGCCGTCAGCGTGAAGGAGCCGCTATTGACGGAGATGGGATCGGTGCTGCTGCGGAGAACCGTGAGGGTGCAGCCACGGTAGGCATCGGTCCGGGCCAACGCCAGAGCCTCCGACAGGGACAGATAGTAGCCGGTGGAGCCGTTCAGCTCCACGGAGGCGGCTACCTCCGCACGGCACTGGCTGCACCGATTGTCGGCATCCACGCCGGGGTGGTCACAGGTCAGCTCCCGTACTGTCAGAACGTCGGTGCGGACGGAATAGCCCTTGTAGGAGAAGATGCCGTAGTACTGGGCCGGCCCGTCGATGAAGGTGTAGATGGTGAAGGGGTTCTGCCAGGCCACTGCACTGCCGTAGCTCTTGATCCGGTCGGGATCGCCCACCTGATACCACTGGAACTCGATGGTGGGGCTGCTCTCGGGGATGTGGAAGGTGACCTCCGTGACGAAGTCCGGCCGATAGCCGACGGGGGTGGTGGGATAGAGGTCCGTGTCCACAGGGTAACGGGTGATGGTGAAGGGAGGTGTGGTGACGGTGACGTCCTCCAGATAGCGGAGATTTTCCTCCATGACCACGTCACCGGTATTGGCGTAGCTGCCGTCGGCCTTTTGGAAGGTATAGCCCTCCGCCGGGAAGAACAGAGGCGTGCGGGAGGTATCCTCGCCGCTGTAAGCGATGCGGGCGAAGGTGCCGCCGGTGACGGACAGATCGGCGCTGTCGGAGGCCAGATACACCCGGTTGAACTGGCCGCCGGTGATGGCGACATGGCCGCCCAGCACCCAAATGGTGCCGTCCCGCCACAGCTTACCGCCACCCTGACTGTCGCAGATGGTAAAGCTGCCATCGATCATCAGATCGTTGGAGCCGGAGAGGGTCTTGCCGTTGAGATCCAGCGTATAGGTGCCGGTGGGGAGGCCCATGCTGCCCCAGAGGGCATCCCTCAGCAGGGTGATGGCGGAGCCCTCCAGCGCTGCGGCATACTGGGCAGCGTCCTCAAAGACGGCGAAGTAGCGGAGGGTATCATCCTTAGCCACCTTGGCCACCATCTTGGTGCCGCAGATGCGGCAGGTGATGCCGTCGATCTCATCGTGGGGGCAGGAGACCACGGCGACATTTTCCAGCGTGGGCGTGATGTCACTGCGGCGGATCAGCTGGCCGTCCGCCTGCTGATAGGCAGTGCAGGAGGCCAGAGCCGCACGGGGATATGCGGCATCCTCCGACGTAATGCGGGCGAAGGTGCCGCCGAAGAGGGTCACGTTGTAGGCCTGAAGGTTCAGCGTGTTTTCAAAGCAGCCGGCCTCCACCGTCAGGCGGCCGCCCTTTACCGTCAGTGCCTGACCGGTGATCTTGCCGGAGCTGGTGCTGTCACGGATGGTGAGGTCGCCGGCGCTCTGCTCCAGCGTCATGGGAGCCGACAGGGTCAGGGTGTGGCCCTCCAGCGCCAGCACGGCTCTTATGCCGTCCAGAGAGAAGGCATCGGCAGGCAGAGAGACATTGGTCAGCATGACCACCGACGTGAAACGGGCGCCGTTCTCGTCGGCATCGGCGGAGGTCAGCGCATCCTCCAGATGCGGGAAGAAGGCGTCGTTCCACCGGGCCTCTGCCTGAAGGCCGCAGTGACTGCACAGGCCGGTATCGTCAAAGCCGTGACCGGCGTACCACTGGAAGTGAACGGTGGTGCCGTTGCCGGCCTCGTCGGTGACGGTCAGGGTCTGCTGTCCCTCCTGAGAGCCGGAGACGGCGCTGAGGCGGAGAACATACCAGCCGTCCTCGGCGGCGTAGGTCATCTCCGTGCCGTTGAGGGTGACGCTCTTGAGATGGTCATCCCGGAAGGCGATGCGGAGACCGTCCTCGCAGTAAATTTGGTTCTCGGCCACATCGGAGGAGATCTCCGGGGCGGTGGCGTCCACCGTCAGGTCATCGGTGCTGAGGTAGGTGACATTGCCCGCCCAGTCGGTGATCTTGGCATAGACGATGCTGGTCTGATCGTCCGGCAGGGCCACGGCCTTGCCGGGATAGGGCCGGAACTGATGGGCAAGATCGCCCATCTTGTCGGAGGTATAGCGCTGATCCGTCACCAGATACTCCACCGTCACGGGGTAGAGCTCGGGATCATAGCCGGCGTGGTCAACGCTGTCATCGGCAGCCTCGATGGTGAACCGGGCGCCGGTGGGGAAGAACAGGCCGAAGGTGACGGTGTTCAGGAAGTCCTGCCACCAGTTGTTTTCATCGATGATAATCTTGCCGGTGGGCGTGCGCAGGTCCTTGAGGGGAGTGCCGTAGGAGACGCCGCACAGGGAGCAAACCGGCAGCGTAAAGTAGCTGTCCGGCGTCTGGCCGTCGTGGGGGCAGGCATAGCCACAGCCACAGCAGCCCGGCCGTCCGCTGCGGACGTTGTGGGTGTGGGCCACCACCTGCACCTCGCCGCTGAGCGTATAGGTGCCGGAGAAGGGACTGAAGGAGGGCTCGGTACCCAGATCCACCGGCGTGCCGTCGGCGTGGGCCAGCGCATAGCCCTCCTTCAGAATGGCCAGAAGGGTGGCGGCGTTGGCCTCCGTCTCGTGGATGGAGTAGGACAGGCCGTTGTGGAAGGTGCCTCCGGCGATGGAGACGTGGGGCGTCTCCGCCGGAGCAGAGGCGTAGGTGCCGGCAACCCGGCCGGTGAACTCGCCGCTTTCGATGGTGAGACGGGCACCGTCGGGGGCATAGACGGAGGCGCTGGTGTCGCCGTTGGGGGGCGTGGCCCCGATGGCGGTGACATTGGCCAGCGTCACATGGGTGTCGGTACCCAGAAGGGTCAGGGCCTGGGCCTTGCTGCCGTTGCCGGTGCAGAGGTTCTCCAGCGTGCCGTTTTCGATGCGGAGCTGGCCGCCGGTGACGGTGACGACGCCCTCCTTATCGTCGGAGGTCTTGCCCGCTATGGTGTGGTTGTGGAGGTCCAGCGTGAAGCGACCGCCGGTGATGGTCACCACCGGGTCGTGGACCAGAGGCTGGCCGTCGTCGATGAGATCTGTCAGCAGCCGCAGGGTGCAGCCCTGATGCTCCTCCGTCTGGGCGGCGGTGAAGGCTTCGCCGGCGGCGGCATAGCGCTGGGTGACGGCACCGTCCGTCAGGAGCACAGCCTCGTATACCCGCTTGCCGCACTTGGTACACAGGCCGGTATCATCGCTGGCGCTGTGGAGGCAGGCGGCTGCGGACAGGGACAGGGCCGCCGTGCCGTCCTTCCGGTATTGCTTGTTGGAGAAGGTGTAGCCATCGGTGAGGGTGTCGGCCTCGGCATCGTAGGCGGAGGAGGCGGTGATCTCCGGCAGGAGGCTGCCGTCTGCCAGAGCGGTGGCGTAAAGGGCCATGTTCCGGCCGGTGACGTAGAGACTCAGGGGCTGGGCGGCGTCCTCGGTATTGGTCATGGTGAGGGTAGAGCCGGTGCCGAGGATCCGCATACCGTAGCTGCGGTCATCGTTGGAGACACCGGCTCTGGCGTAGATGGTGCCGCCGCTGAGCTGGGTCTTGGACTTGTTGGAGACCACGCTGAGGGCCGCCAGTGTCCCGGAACTGGCGTTAGGGGTGTCGCCGGTGGTGGCCCGGAGGGTGCCGCCGCTCATGGTCAGCTCATTGCTTCCGTAGAAGCCGTAGGCGCTGTAGTCCAGTTCCCGGTCCGTGCCGTTGGCGGTGCCGATCAGCTCACCGCCGGTGATCTTGGCGGTGCCGGTGCAGTAAAGGCCGTAGGCGTTAAACTGGCCGCCCCAGGTCTGGTACGACGAGTCGGGGCTGCCGGAGATGCCCTCCAGCTTGCCGCTTTCCATAATGAGACGCTTGAACTCGACGCCCACATTTCTGGAGCTGGTGCAGGACACGCCGCCCTGACCGAAGACGCAGCCGTCGGTGAGAGTGAAGCGGCTGTCGCATCGGATACCCTTGGAATCGCCCTTGACGGAGGTGCCGCCGTAGCCCAGAACCCTGGAGTTCTCTCCGGACACGGTGAGCCAGCTGACGGCATTGAAGCCGACGCTCTCATAGGAGCTGTTGACCTGTCCGCCGGTGGCGGTGACGGTGGCGCCGTTCTTGACGATGATCTCCTCGCCGGCGAACACGCCCTGGCTGCCGTACTGGTCACTCTCGCCGCCCATGGCCGTCAGCTGAGTGCCGTCCAGCTCCAGCGCATTGACGGAGCTGTAATCCACGTACAGGCCGTAGCTGTATCGACTCAGGGCGTGGCCTGCGGCGGCGGTCACCTTGCCCAGTCCCATGGTCCAGGTGTCACCCCGGCCACTGCCCTGCTTGTCGAAGTACAGACCATAGCTGGCATAGCCGGTGCGGGCGGTGAGCTGGGCCTCCACGGAGCTGCCGTGGGTGGTGAGGCGGCCCCGGAGGCCGACGCTGCTGCCGTCGTCGGCGGAGGCAAAGTCCGGACCGGTGGCCCGGAGGATGCCGTTATCCAGCGTGACGTTGGCGCAGATGGCTGCGCCCTCGGTACCCTCGTCGGTCTTGAGCACGGCACCGCCGTCGGGGTCGTCATACTCCACCGTCAGCGTGCCGGGGATGAACATATCCAGCGTGGCGCTGCGCCAGCCCCGGCCATAGACCGTCAGGCTGCCGCTGCCGCGCAGCTTCACCTCGCCGCTGCTGTATACGGTGGATCTGCTGCCGCCGGTGAGGGTGCTGGCGGTACCGTCGGCCAGATCGATGGTGGCCCCGTCGGGCAGGATCAGCGCATGGGTGCTGTCGTCGCTGACCGTCAGGGTCAGGCCCGTGAGGGTCAGGGTCTTGGTGCTTTGTGTCCACGACCAGCCGTCGCCGGAGGTATCCTCCGTGATGGCGGTCAGGTCCATGGGAGTGGTCACCGGCGGCGTCTCCTGAGCCAGGACCTCTATCGGCAGCATGGATAGGACCATGACTGCCGACAGGATCACCGACAGGAGCTGCTGCACGGTCTTACTGCGCAAGTGCATTCGATCATCTCCTTATCAATTCCATTTGCCTGCCTGCCGGTATCGGCAGGGCATATTACAACATCTACATTCTATCGGGATGCCTCCGCCGCCGCAACGGCTTTGGCACAAACGGTCAGAATTTGACACAAACGGTTGATTTGTGATAAAGAGGGCGATGGGCAGACCATCGGAATGCATATAAAAACACGGGGTCTGCGGCAGCACCGCAGACCCCGTGTCCGGAATGAGAAGGCTTATTCGTAGATTTTGGCGGTCTCCTCGCCACGCAGCACCCGCAGAGCGCCCTCTGCCAGCGCCAGCAGCTCGCCCTCGCCGGGGTACACCGTCACCGGTGCGATCCAGCTGACGTAGCCCTTCAGGGCGTCCACCGTCTCCTGACCGTGGGCAATGCCGCCGGTAAGGATGATCTGATCCACCTGCCCTTTCATGGCGGCGGCCATAGCACCGATCTCCTTGGCGACCCGGTAGTGGAAGGCGTCGATGACCTCCCGCACCTTGGCGTCGGTGGCGGCCCGGCGCATCAGCTCCTGCATATCCGTGGAGCCGGTGTAGGCCAGCGCATCATTCTCCTCGCCCAGGACGCGGATGAACATGATGAGGGCTTGCAGGCGGGTAGGGGCGACCTCCAGGTCATATCCATCTCCGTAGCCGGTGAAGCTGCCTTGAAACAGGTGCATGGTCTTGAGCGTCGAATCAAATCGCCGAAACGCTGAACAATTACACCGCCGCCCAACATATTGCTAAGACGGGCAATGCTTTCACCATAACCGTTGCTGTCCTTGAAAGGCTCTGAAAAATGCTTTGCAACAAGTAACGCAAAGTTTGTATTATTTGTCTGCTTTGCCGGATCCTCATAGCTGTGGCCATTAACAGTAACAATGCCATTTGTATTTTCGTTTACGACTTCTCCTTTTGGATTCATACAGAAGGTACGCACGGAATCCTCGAATTTTTCAGTGCGGTATACGATCTTGCTCTCATAGAGTTCATCGGTCAGATGAGAGAAGATGACTGCGGGCAGTTCCACCCGGACGCCGATATCCACGCGGTTGGACTTGGTGTTGATGTCCAGATCTTTACAGATCTGCTCCATCCATTTGCTGCCGCTGCGGCCTACGGAAATAATGCACTTGTCGCAGTCGTAAGAAGCGTTTTCGCAGCAGATACGGTAACCGTCACCAACGGTCTCCACCGTTTTCACTGGGGTATCGAAATAGAAAGTCACTTTATCCTTCAGTTCTGCGTACAGATTTTCCAGCACGATGAAGTTGATATCTGTACCCAGGTGACGTACGGAAGCGTCTAACAGGTTCAGCTTGTTCTGCATGCAGATCTTTTTGAAAGAGGTACCAGCAGTGGAATACAGCTTCGTGCCTTCACCGCCGAACTTCATGTTGATGTCATCCACATATTTCATCAGGTCGATGGCCTGACTTTTGCCGATATACTCGTAGAGAGTGCCACCGAAAGCATTGGTGATATTGTATTTTCCATCAGAAAAAGCACCGGCACCACCGAAACCGCTCATGATGGAACAGCTCTTACAGTTGATGCAACTCTTGATCTTGTCACCGTCGATAGGACAGTGGCGCTTCTCCAGAGGGTGACCGGATTCGAAAACGGCAATTTTCAGGTCGGGATTCTGTTGCACCAGTTCATAAGCGGAGAAGATACCGCCGGGACCGGCACCGATAATGATTACGTCATATTTCATAGGGATAAGTTTCCTTTCTCTTTGTTCTCTTGTAAGGATTTGTGGGATGTATACTCATTTTGAACCCCCAAAAACATTCAAAATATAGTATATCATATTTTCAGCTAAAATGGGGAATAGAAATATAGCAAAATATGTGATAGAATCATAAGTTATAGCGGTTCTTCTGCAGATGCGGATGAGCGGTGCGGGAAAATAACGGGATTTGGAAGAGAATTGCAGGAAATGAAATTATGGAAGCAACACAGAAGAAAAACAAATATGAAATAGATATGTGCAACGGCACGATTATGGACAAGCTGATCTCCTTTGCACTGCCCCTGATGGTGTCCAGCATTTTGCAGCTGCTGTTCAATGCAGTGGATATCATTGTGGTGGGACGGTTCACCGGAAGTCAGGCGCTGGCGGCTGTAGGTTCCACCACGGCATTGATCAATATGTTCGTCAATCTGTTTATCGGCGTTTCTCTGGGAGCCAATGTATTGTCCGCCAGATTCTATGCTGCCGGGAAAGAGCGGGAGATGAGCGAGACAGTACATACAGCTATGACCTTTGCATTGATCAGCGGTATTGTCATGGTATTCGTAGGGCTGTTCTGCACCCGGGGAGCGTTGGAACTGATGGATACCCCGGCGGATGTTATTGATCAGGCGGCATTATATATGAAAATTTATTTCTGCAGCATGCCCTTTTTCATGCTGTACAATTACGGAGCTGCAGTTCTGCGGGCGGTGGGAGACACGAAGCGTCCGCTGTTGTTCCTGATCATATCCGGAGCCATCAATGCGGTATTGAACCTGTTTCTGGTCATTGCTTTTTCCATGGGTGTGGCGGGGGTAGCCATTGCTACAGTGATCTCTCAGGTGATCTCCTGTGTGCTGGTATTATGGTGCCTGTTTACTACGGACAGCTGTTACCGGCTGCAGATTTCAAAGCTGGGAATAAAAGGGGAGTATCTGCTGCAGATCTTTCAGGTGGGGGTTCCGGCGGGGATCCAGAGCGTTGTCATCAATTTCTCCAATGTTCTGCTGCAGTCCTCGGTGAATTCCTTTGGCTCCATCGCCATGGCAGGCTATACGGCGGCCAATAATATCTTTGGATTCCTGTTCGTGTCGGTGAATTCCATTACCCAGGCGTGTATGAGCTTCACCAGTCAGAACTACGGTGCCGGGAAGAAAAAACGTATGGACAGGGTACTGATCGATTGTATGATCCTGTCGGTGATCGTAGCGGTAACGCTGGGTGGAAGCGCCAATCTCTTCGGTCCGCAGCTGCTTCACATTTACACAACGGATGCGGACGTTATTGCCTGTGGAACGGAGATTCTGCTGTATACGACGTTGACTTACTTTTTATGCGGCATCATGGATCTGATTCCGGGAGCCTTGCGGGGCATGGGACATTCGGCGGTACCTATGATATTGTCCATTATCGGTACGGTGGGAACGAGAATCTTCTGGATCTACGGAGTATTCCCAACGCACCGGTCGTTGATGGTACTGTTTTTATCTTATCCGGCCTCCTGGCTGGCAACGATCCTGCTGCAGGCGGTATGTTTCTATTTTGTCAGAAAGAAAGTACACAGCACCATGCCGCAGGAAGAACCGTTATAAGCGGTCGGTTTTCGGGAGTGAAAGTCCCGGGATGATCGAGCGTATGTAGGGATTATTTAGAAAATTGAGGGAAATTATGTTAGCAAAATTTAAGAAAAAATATATTGGAGACTGGGATTTTTACCAGAAGTATCTTTTACTGGCTATTCCCATGATCCTGCAGAATGCCATTACCAATCTGGTAAGCTTTCTGGATAACATCATGGTGGGACAGCTGGGAACGGAGCAGATGTCCGGCGTTGCCATTGTGAATCAGCTGATCTTTGTATACAATCTGGCAATCTTCGGAGCTGTGTCAGCTGCCAGCATCTTCGGTGCCCAGTATTTCGGAAAGGGCAATCATAAGGGACATATGTATTCCTTTCGGTTTAAGCTGTATGCCACGCTGTTGGTGACAGGCGGAGCGATCCTTCTGTTCCTGACGAAAGGTTCCGCACTGATCTCCCTGTATCTGACGGATACGGTGGGGAACGGGGCCACGGACTTGGCACTGCAGTACGGACTGGAATATCTGGCCATCATGATGGTGGGACTGATCCCTTTTGCGGTGAACCAGTCCTACGCGACAAATATAAAAGAGACCGGGCAGACCTTTATCCCGATGCTGGCCAGCTTTGTGGCGGTGGGTACTAATGCGATTCTGGACTATCTGATGATCTTCGGCATCGGTCCTTTCCCGGAGCTGGGAGTGCAGGGGGCGGCGCTGGCTACCGTTATTGCCCGTTACATTGAGGCACTGATCGTGGTGATCTGGGCACACATCCATCGGGGAAAAAACCGCTATCTGGAGGGAGCTTACACCGGCTTTGGTATTCCGCTTGCGGAATTGAAGGCGATCCTGATCAAGGGATTTCCGCTGATGATGAACGAGGTGCTGTGGGCAGCGGGCATGACAACGGTGACCCAGTGCTATTCTGTCAGAGGTCTGAACGTGGTGGCGGGACTGAACATTGCCTCCACCATCACGAATCTGTTCAATATTGTCTATCTTCAGCTGGGTTCCTGTATCAGTATTGTGGTGGGACAGTATCTGGGTGCAGGTAAATTGGAGGATGCCAAGGATGCAGACAACAAGATGATCGTATTCAGCGTCTTCTGCTGTGTGATCATGGCGGCATTGATGTTCGTGGTAGGAGGATTTTTCCCGGGTATTTACAATACCACGGAGGAGATCAGGGAACTGGCTACCAGTTTTATTGCGGTATCGGCCATCATCATGCCCTTCTGCGCCTTCAGCCATGCGTCGTATTTTACCCTGCGTTCCGGTGGTAAGACGGTGGTGACTTTCCTGTTTGATTCCGTATTTACCTGGGTGATCGTGGTGCCGGCGGCATATCTGCTGGCGCATTTCACCGGCCTGGGGATCGTGAGCATCTATTTTCTGGTGCAGGGTACGGAACTGATCAAGGTGATCATTGGTTACCTCATGGTGAAGAGTAATGTCTGGGTGGTCCAGATGGTATAAATTACTATTTGTGCCGCCAGCCGAAGGCTGCTGGATGGAGATTGGCATGAAAAATAGGAGAAGGGCGGGAAACTGACATGAAAATGAACATGGCTCAGAAAGTTTTACTGATCATAGGAGGCGCATTTGCGGGGATCGGCGCAGTGCTGACAATGATATTCGGAAGCATCGGCATGGTGTTCCGGCCCATGAGGGCATTTCTGGCATTGCCGCTGTTTTTCCTGATACTGGGCATTTGTTTTATCGCAGCAGTATTATTCGGGCAGCATAAAAAGTCACTCATCGTAAAAAACGGAATCAGATATGCCGCAAAGATCTACGGTTACGTGGAGAATACGGCGTATATGGTAAACGGCAGATTCCCGGTGAATGTGATCGTGCATTATTTTGACAAGAATCAGATCGAGCGGGAGGCAGTGATTCCCACTGCGTTTGAAAAGGGCGCTTCGACCTATCCCATCGGTATGACCATGGATATCTACGAATATCAGGGAAAATACGGCTGGGATCCGGATTCCGTCCGGGATGAGATTCTGCCGGGAGAGCAGGAACTGATGGACGATAAGCCCGTGGATCCTTCCAAGCTTCGCATGACCGCCGTGCAGTGTCCGAACTGCGGTGCTTCCTATCAGGCGGCAGCAGGATATACCGGACGCTGCCCGTATTGCGGAAGCTATCATAATGTAGAATAGCAGAATAGTTGAGCTGGGGTGGATCAGTGGATCGTTTCCTGCAAATACCGCAGCATCGTCTGTGACACCACGGAGTTGGCGGTCTTGGAGAAAGCCAGTCCCAGCGTACGGTGACAACTGGGAGATAAGGGTCTGGAGACCACACCCCGTGCGAAAGCTTTTAATACCAGTTCCTGAGAGATGGTGACACCGAGACCGTTTCGGACGAAGGACATGATCAGGGTATCGTCCCGGAAGCTGTAAGAGATCTTTGGGCGGACAGGGCATTTGGTCAGCAGATGCTGGATGTCGTTGTCACAGCCGGGGGTCTCGATGATCAGAGGATATTCGAACAGTTCCGGCAGGGTGACGCTGTTTTTGGCAGCCAGCGGATGTCCCTCGGGGAAAACAGCGCACAGCGGATCATTCAACAGTGGATAAAAGGTCAGATCATCCGCCACGATGGAGGATAAAAATCCACAATCCACCTGCCCGTGAATGATCCAGTCCCGGATCTCATCATAATTGCCGTCAAAAATTTCTACATCCACTTTCGGATAATTTTCCCGGAAAAAATGAACCACATCCGGCATCCACAGAGCGGTGATGCTGGAAAAACTACCGACCCGCAGTTTCCCCTCAATCTTATTGTTGATATTGAAGGCGGCCTGGCGCAGCTTGTCTTTCTGGTTGACCATTTCCTGAATGTAAGGGATGAGGCGGGCACCGTTGTCGGTGAGGCTGACACCCCGTTTAACCCGGGCAAAAAGCTGCACACCCAGTTCTTCCTCCAGTCCCGCCATCATCTGGCTGATACCGGACTGGGTATAATTCAGTGCTTCCGCCGCCTTGGAGAAGCTTCCCGTTTCACATACTTTTAAAAATATCTCGTAACGGTCTTTTTGTTCTTTCATGATCTTCACCCCGTAAATTTATGAATTTCAAATTCATCGTTCACCAATTATGCGAGCAGATTAGCTTTCTTGTACTCATTATAGTATAAGCTCACGAATTTTTACATCCTGCTTCGCAGGATATTCGTGAGCTGATGAGTCCAAAAAACAAATGTCTGCTTTGCAGCCACTTATTTTCTCTTGAGACTCATCACATCATGATTCGCACCTTCGGTGCTTACCGTTGCTTCGCAACTATCATGATCCAATTCGTCGCTCGCCAATTATGCGAGCATATTGGCTCTCTTGCACTTATCACATTACAAAAACTTATGCATACCAATAAAAACATTCGTTTTACTGATAGTATAGCATATGCTATCCTCATGTCACAAGTGTTTTAAGGAGCGTGAATCATATGGAAAAGAAAACAAGTAATTTCTCCGGGCAGATCGGTTTCGTGCTGGCGGCGGCCGGAAGCGCGGTGGGTGTGGGCAATCTGTGGAGATTCCCTTATCTGGCGGCCAAGGATGGCGGCTGTCGTGAGACAAGGATGCGATTCTTTCGGTAAGATTAGAGTATCCTACGATGCGGGGGCTCTGAAATCTGCATCCAGCTCAATACAGTTGGACTGCCTTTGTTCCAACAGGGGCAGTTTCTCCTGAGTTGCAGGTTGAGTTTGTTCTGGCAGGATCAGAATATCCTGAGTCACAGGAGCTTCGAAATCCGTATCCAGCTCGATACAGTTAGACTGTCTTTCTTCTAACAAGGGCAACTTGTCTTGGGGAGCGAACTGCGTTTCTTCCGGCAAGGGCAGAATGTCTGGAGTCGTTGACTGCGTTTCTTCCGGCAAGATCAGAATATCCTGCGTCACAGGAGCTTCGAAACTTGTATATTGAAGCTGGATGGTTTCGAGGATGCGGTTGAAATCTGTTTCCAGAGTGTACCAGTCTGTTAACGGAATAGTGGCTTCCAGCTGTAGGGTATTTCCCTGTAAAGGGACATCGGGATTGGATAATGTAATGTAAATCCAGTATTTTTGTTCTGTCTGGTAGATCTCGGTATTTTTCCAGCCGTTTAAGCTGCTGTCGGGCAGAGTGATCTCCTCGCTGGTGACGCCGGTGCCGCAGATTCCCGGGACGGGAGCATAGATAAGCGTAAAAGTATCCTCCGGGTATGCGATGTTCCAGAAGATGATAGCATCGGTCGTGGTGGTACCTGCGAAAGTTAAATTGCGGATCTCATAGTCCCAGGTCTCCGGAAGGGACAGGGAGAACTGCACCGGTCCCAGATCACAGATAGCTTCATTCCCCATGGATATCGCCAGATCGTCGGCAGGCCCGTTTTCCGGGCATTCTGTAGGAACGAGGCTTTCCGCGATGACCGGGGCAATTGGCCCGGTGGGGGCCGTGGAATTTTGCACCCCTACAGAATCCTCCAGGCCCCCGGTAGAACCACATCCCGCCAAGGAAAGCGTAAGAATCGTTGTCAGTGTTGATAGTAAAATAGCCTTCTTCATAAAGATACCCTCCCAAAATCGTGAAGTGTTATGGTGATCACATTATAATAAGACGAATATTGGGCGGGAAAGTTTCGGTAAATGGAAAGTTACGCGAGCAATGAGCCGCGCATAGGCATAGTGAAGACA
>ERZ772886.2083-NODE-2083-length-16825-cov-29.964699_pt1 | contig 16825 bp, 8 predicted proteins | sample MGYA00512128_ERZ772886 | MGnify/ENA primary metagenome ERZ772886 (study PRJEB29015, sample SAMEA2737698) | human gut metagenome | biome: human gut; feature: human-associated habitat; material: faeces | place: China | collected 2012 ... | reverse complement strand
GGAAAGCTTGTAAAAAATGTAAACTGTAAAAAAGTCCTGCTCCACTACGGAAGCGGCAGCGTGATCCGCTCCGGTCTTCTCGGACGCATTAAGGAATCCCTGGACGCGTCCGGAGTCACCTATGTGGAGCTTGGCGGTGTTGTCCCAAACCCACGTCTTTCCTTAGTCCGTAAGGGGATCGAGCTCTGCCGAAAGGAGGGCGTTGATTTTCTTCTCGCTGTCGGCGGCGGCAGTGTCATCGACTCCGCGAAAGCCATCGGTTACGGTCTCGCGAACGACGGTGATGTCTGGGATTTCTATGAGCACACCCGTCAGGCATCCGCATGCCTTCCGATCGGCGTTGTTCTGACGATCGCGGCTTCCGGAAGTGAGATGAGCAACAGCTCTGTCATCACAAACGATGAAACACTGGAAAAACGCGGCTACAACAATGATATCTCCCGCCCTGTATTTGCTGTCATGAACCCGGAGATCACAATGACTCTCCCGCCGTACCAGACAGCCTGCGGCTGCACCGATATTCTGATGCATACCATGGAGCGCTATTTCACAAACGGCGGAAATATGGAGATCACCGATGCCATTGCGGAAGGTCTTATGCGCACCGTGATCACGAACGCGAAGATCCTTGTGGACGATCCAGACAACTATGACGCGAGAGCCGAGGTGATGTGGTCCGGAAGTCTCTCCCACAATGGCCTCACCGGCTGTGGAAACGATGGCGGAGACTTTGCCTCCCGGTAACCGGGATTCTCTCTGTTGTGATGTGGCCGACATGGAGAGCTTTTTGACTGTGCTGAACTCGTTCAACATCCACATCTTTGCCGGCGACCAGGGCAGCTGGGTCGAGCCGAACGGCCGCCACTACGCCCCCCTGCCCCGCCTGCCGTGGCAGGAGGATGATGTTGCGGAGGTGCCGCAGTGAGAGAAAAATTCAAGCGCTTCTGCGATACCGCCAATCCCGATTTGCTGCGGCTTATCATCATTTTTGTTTTGGTTGGGCTGCTGTTGGCCGAGTTCTTGCTCTTCGGACGTTCCGGTGATGGTGCTTCTATCCTGCCATCATGGGCACAGGCTGAGCACGTGGAGCCACCCGATGAACGACTTGCCGCCGCGCAGAAAGAAAATCCGGACACCGTGGCGTGGATTACAATTCCCGGCACCAATATTGACGCGCCTGTGCAGCAGTACGGTGACAATGACTATTATCTGCGTCGTGATGAAAAAGGCACTGAGGATTACCACGGCTGCCTCTATGCCGACTACGCCTGCCGCATGGATAGTGGCGTAAAAGTTTCTCGCAATCTGATTTTTTACGGCCACACCTTTACCGACGAAGACTATACCGGCGGGTTTGAGGATCTGCACAAATACCGCGTGTTCGAGTTTGGGCAGGAGAACCCGTACATTTATGTCTCGCTGGCAGATGAAAAGCTGACCTATCAGATTTTCAGTGTGTGGGTCTGCGATTCAAACGCCGATACCGACTGCATTCAGGCTGACCCGGACGATGCGGCATTTCAGCAGATTTTGGACAAGGCTGTTGCCGGCTGTGCGTTCGACTACGGTGTGGACGTGACGACCGCTGACCATATCTTGACGCTCTCCACCTGCACGGCAGACCCCAACAGCCGCCTGTTGGTCGTTGCCAAGCTGATTGACGGAGGTGATGTAGATGTAGCATCGTGATTTTTCGCATTTGATGTAAAAATAATACGAAGGAGCTATGCAAATGCAATATAAACGCAAACACCGCTTATCTGCGGCGCTCATGGCGGGTGCTATGTGCTGCACGATGATTCCTGCCGCTTCGGCCGATGAGATTGCCACGCCGGAAACGGCAGAAGTCGCAGCCGCAGAAGCCACCAACCAAGTAGAGCAGCCTACTGCATCGGGCGGCGGGCTGTCCGTGGAAGAAATCCAATCTCGGATGTATCCCAGCTTGCCGCAGACGGCCACCGGGTACTACCTCGACTCCACCGGTCTGCCGGTGCTGACCGGTGAGACAAAAATCAGCATCGAGGGTTGGGGCGATGAGGATTACAGTGACTACGATGCCGACAGCACGATTCAAGTCGCACTGGATGAGGCATTGCTCAATACCGACAGCGCCACAGCCTCTTTTCCCCGCATGGACGGTGAGGACTACGCCATCGTCCCCATCAGTATGCAGGTGCTGTATCCTGCCAACGGCGGCAGTGCGGACATCACATTGCCCGACAATGTAGAACTGCTGGGATACAGCTTCACCAGTGGCGACCTGTGTGCCGCCACTGAGGAAGAACGCCAGCGGCAGCTCCATTATGATTTTTCCGAAGTCACGGCATCGGTGGCGGGCATCTATGTCAAAGCTACCGAGGATTTCAGCGTTACGCTGACCTATACAGACTCGGAAACGAGCCTGACGAAAGCGCTCCATGTCGCGCTCGACGATTCTGCGCCGTTCCCCGGCATTTTGCAGGAGCGTTTTGAACAGGAGGCGCAACCTGCATCCTGCTCAGCGGACGCAGGTGTTGCAGCTTACGCAGGTTTGCAGGTCACGCAATGTGTTTACACCAGCGTGGGCTGGATGAACTATCTCGGCGGACAGCCCGCCCTGTGTGCCGATAACGGCAAATGGGCGTGGGGACCCGGTGCAACCTATGCCAACAAGTATCCGCCGGTAGCCAATTATTCCTCGGCAGGCAGTGTCTGGGTATTGGCCGAGTTCTTTGGTAAAGGCTGGACAGCGGATCAGGCAACCATGTGGGCACAGGGCTTCAACAGCGGCGCACCGTCCGCGGTTTCTACTTGCGCGGCCGAGGATGCCACCGACAACAACGCCTATCTTGACCGCCTTGCGTGGCAGGCAGAGCAGTTTCCGGACAGCCTTGCCGGTGAGATTGTGAACGGCACAGCAGTCTATGCAGACGACGATGCAGAAACGGTGTACATTGGCACGTTGTATGTCCCCAGCAACGCCGCGTGGCAGCGGTTTGTCATTTTGGATTACACCCCGGTCACGCTGGGCGGAGATAACGAGATCCCAGAACTTACCCCTGAGGGGCAGCCTGTGGACAAACCGTGGAGTGCCAGCTATGAGCGCACCGAAACGCTGGATTTTTCGTATACCATCAACACGGACAAAATCCAGTTGAAAACGCTGGAGAAGGTGGATGGAGCAGGCATCGATATTGCCCCGATTCTGGACGGTATTCCTTCGGACATAAACGGCGGCAGTTGGACGATTACGCCATCAGGCAAGCAGTCGGTGACCACAGGCGGCCACACACAGGACGACAGCTACCACCTCAACGGCGGCGATGCCTCTGCCACATGGACGGTACATTACAGCGTCAGCAAATCGGCATCCCAAAGCGGCAGCGTAACCGCCAACAGTGAGCAGGATGCAGACGCACAGGCATCTGCTGCACAATCTGCCGCGCAGAGTGCTTGCGAGAGTCAAGTCAACGGAGAAATCGAAGCGGCGCTGTCTGCGGCGCATGGGTACTTCGATAGTCTGAAATTCAGCTACGATGAAGTCACCATCCCGCACGGTTTTGACAGCACACCCGGCGCGCTGGGAAGCCACCAGACCATTACGGTTCCTGCCAACAGCTCGAACGATTACCAGATGAAAAACGATGAGTGGTCGGTCAAAGTCAGCATCGACAAAATCGACAGCGAGACGAAGCAGCGCATCAAGGGCGATGCCGAGTTTAAGATTTTCGAGTGGGATACTGTTCGGCAGTGCTATATTCCGGCAGGCGGGTACAACCAATACAAGGTTGAACGCCAGCTGGACGGCACTTACAAGGTCATCAACCACAGTAACTATGCGGGCGGTTCGGACGATTTGTTCTATACTCAGCGCAACGAGGGCAAGTTCGTCATTGTGGAGAGCCGCGCACCCAGCGGTTACTACGGCGATTGGACGGATGTAAACGCCCCCGGTACAGCAGGTGCTGTTCTTGGCAAGCGGGCGTATGCCTTTGAAATCACCAAAGCATTGGACGCCCAGACCATTTGGCTGGGAAACGCCGATTATAACGCCGACATTACCACGACCAACAGCGGCGGTACCCTTATCGACACAGGCGAGGGCATCGTCACTATCATTTTTGGCAGCCGCAGCGCAGATAAGACCTACGCCACTGACCCCACCGGCATCGCCAACAACGAAGATTCCTACACCATGCGTGCCAATGCCGACAAAATGCAGAACGAACGTGTCCTCGGCAATATTCTGCTGACAAAAGTTGACTTGGACGCCGCGCGTTATCTGGCTGCGGGCAGCAACGGTGACAGCACGCTCGAAGGCGCTGTATACGACCTGTACGCTGCCGAGGACATTCATCACCCGGACGGCGTTTCCGGCATCGTCGATTACTCCAAGATCACAGATGCCAGCGGCAACCCTATCTGGCATACCACCGTGCTGACCAACGGCGCTTGGAAATCTAACTATCTCCCGGTGCTGAAAAAAGACCACCTCATTGCCTCTGCCGCCATCAAAGACGGCAAGCTAGCATTTGCCAACCTCTACTTAGGCCGTTATTACCTTGTGGAGCGCGCCACCGGCATCGTGATCCCGGTTGATTCTAATGGGCAGTATTATCTTTCCGGTCAGTATCCCCTGCTCAACAAAAAGCTGGAGCCTACCGGCAGCTATGCCGCCCTCGCCAACAATGGTACGGAGTACACCGACTACGTCTACCGCAATCAATATTCTGCTGTTGCCGAGAGCCGCGCTCTGGACGGCAGCAAGACCTATGACGGCTACTATCTGTCTTTTGCGAAAGGCTATCTCTGTGATGAAGTCAACCACTATCAATCCCTTACTTATGCAGATGAATCCACTTATGTTGTCCGCACCGAAGACCAGACGCAGGACGAAGTGCTGAAATCCGGGTTCAGCCTGCAAAAACTGGTCTCCACCACCGGGCAGCCCTCGCCCGCCATCAAACTGGGCGGTGCCGGGTTCAAAGTGTACCGTGTATCGCTGCTGAGCAAGGCAGACCAGTTTGCCCAAAACGCCGATGGCAGTTACGATTCCGCCAGCATTCTGGATGCCTATCGCAAATCCAGCTATGATCAAGACACGCTGAAATTTGATTTTTCCGCTGAGGAACAGGCTGTCGCCACGATGTACGAAAGCGACACCACCGCCGTCACCGGCTATAACGCAACCTTGACCGCAGACGGCGATTTTGCCAACGGGCAGGGTCTTGGCTGGGTGCCGACCAACAATGCGCAAGAATATCGCTTATCCGAGATCTTCACGAACGAGGAAGGCATCCTGCGTGTGCAGGGGCTTCCTTACGGCCAGTACATCGTCGTGGAAACCACCGTACCGAAGGATGTTTTTCAGGCTGAACCGTTCCTTGTCACTGTCAATGCGTCCAGTCCGCAGAGCGGTTTTACCGTGCCTGCCGGCAGTGTCACAACGCCCAGCGGCAGCTACATGACCTACAACATTCTGGACGAAGAATTAGAGGGTTACTTACAGCTTGTCAAAATCGACATTGAAACCGGCAAGCCTGTCAAAATTGCCGATACCACGTTCAGCCTTTACTATATTGCCGAGGACGGCCGTGAAACCCTTGTGGAGATGAACGACCCGAAATCCGGCAATGCCTGGGCAAAGACCAGCACTTTCTATACCGATTCCAACGGCGAAATGAAGACCCCGGAAAAACTGCCGCTGGGCAGGTACCGCATCGTCGAGATCGAAGGTCCACGCGGGTATTTCAACGACCGCCAGTACAATGTCGTGTTTGAGCTGACCTCGGATCGTGTGTATCAGGTCAGCGGCGGCAGCGCCGATAGCATGGACGACTACGTCATCACCGAGAACTACTATAACCACGAGACATTGGGGCAAATCAAAATCCGCAAAATTGGTAACGTGCTGACCGGGTACGAGAACGGACAGTTCGTGTACGAGTCCGATAACCTTGCCAATGCCACCTATGAGATCCACGCGCAGGGCGATATTCCCACGCCGGACAATCAAGGCACACTCTGGTACGCAGATGGCGACCTTGTCGCTACCGTTACCACTGCCGAAGACGGGCAGGTGGACGAAGTCCGGTTCAGCCCCACGCGAACAACTGCCACCTATGATTTCTTGAAAGTGACCCACGATGGCACGAAAGGCGAAGTCACCATCACGCTGCCGCTGGGTACCTATACGATTTCCGAGGTGCAGGCTCCCTACGGCTTTGTTCACACCGACCACACTTATACCGTGGTGCTCGACTGGGATAACCAGTATAACGATCTGGTGCTTGCTAAAACCATCATCGACCACACGCAGGACGGCGATGTTGTGTATAACTACTCCATTATAAATATAGGCAACGCCAGTGCCGAGCAGATTGAAAAACAGGTTCTTGCCTTTGAAAATGCCCGCGTGCTGCCGGTCGTTGAGGAGGGAAAAGTCGGTGTTGGGCTGTATAAGCTGGACCGTGACACCTGCAATTTCACTGATGAAGCGCCCTATACAGACGGCTGTAAGACCCGCGCCTCCCTTTTGAACGGCGGCAGCAACCGCGCCGACATCCCGGCTGATGCCAAGATGGTCGCGGGCGCCGTCTATGAGCTGTACACCGCAGACGACATTTACAGTATCTCCGGCAACCTGCTGGCCGCCGCCGATACTCTGCTGGGCACAGCCACCACCGATGAAAACGGCCTTGCCTATTTTGACGTGGATGTTCCTCTGCGCGGCGAAAGCTACGGCAGCAGCGTAGCCCCCGACTGGACGACCAACAGTGGCCGCTACTACCTGCGCGAGATCAGTGTGCCGGACGGCTACCTGATTGAGCAGAGCGTAATTCCGGTGGAGTTCACCTACGAAAACCAGTTTATTGCATGGCAGATCGTTGACTGCCTGCACTCCGACAAGCAGACCACCGTGGAGATCGACAAGCGTACTTTCGCCTCTGATTCTGATACCACCTTTGCCCTGCCCGGTGCCACCTTGACCGTGACCGATTGGAACGGCAATGTGGTGGATAGCTGGGAAAGCAGCGACACGGCTCATGTGATTCGTGGACTGCATCTTTCCCACGACTTTGCCGGGAACCGCGATACCACCAAAATCTATACGCTGTCCGAGACCCGCCCGGCAGACGGCTATACCACCGCCCGCTCGATTCAGTTCCGCTTGGAGCAGGCCACGGGCGATAACAGCTACTTGCAGGAAACGGCGGTCTGGGTACTGCATGAATCCGAAGATGCCGAGTACCAGTCCGGCAGTATTATCTCCCCCACTGCATTCTCCGATGATTCCGTGGCTACGATTCCCGCCAAGCTGCGCGCTTTCTGGGATAAGCTGCTGGGCAAAAATTCCGATGCAGACGGCGTTGTCATTGCCAACTGGTACTGCGTGAACGGCACACTGGTGGTGAATTTCACCGATGCAGCCAATGACCGTGTGATTACAAAGTGCCTGCGGGAGAGTGACTTCTCCGCTTTGACGTTTGATAAGGTCTATCTGAACGGCGCGGCGGCTCCTGCGTTCTTTGCCGATAAGCAGATTGCCGACAAACCCGCCAATGCCGAAATCACCTACTCTGCAAGTTGGATTCTGCTGAAAGATTCCGATGGATTCAGCCAGACCGTTACGATGCTGGATGCACCGACCCGCGTAAAAATCAGCAAGGCCGACATTACGACCCACGAGGAAATCCCCGGTGCCACGCTGCGCGTGCTGGATAAAGACGGCAATGTTGTGGACGAGTGGGTGTCCGAGGACGCGCCGCACTACATGGAGGCCGTGCTGGTTGCAGGCGAAACCTATACGCTGGAGGAAACCCTTGTACCTGATAATTCCGGATATGTGCCTGCCAATTCCATTCGGTTCACGGTCGAAGATGACGGCAAGGTCCAGCACGTTTTCATGCAGGATGACTACACGAAAGTGCAGATTTCCAAGACCGATATTGCCACGGGCAAGGAAATCAGCGGTGCAAAGCTGAAAATCACGGACACAGACGGCAAAACGATTGCCGAATGGGTCACGGACGGCACGCCCCACTATATGGAGCGCATCCCGATGGGCACGTACACCCTGACCGAGACGATGGCTCCCGCCGAGCAGGGCTATGTCCGCGCCGAAAGCGTTACCTTTGAAGTTGGCCCCACCGGGGATATTCAGCGTGTCGAGATGAAAGACGACTTCACCAAAGTCGAAATCTCCAAGGCTGACATGACGGACGGGCACGAACTGCCCGGTGCGAAGCTGAAAATTACCGATGCCAGTGGCAGCACCATTGCCGAGTGGGAAACCAACGGTCAGCCCCACCGCATCGAGCGCCTGAAGCCCGGTGACTACACGCTGACCGAGACTGCCGCCCCGAACGGGTATCTGCTCAGTGAGGAAGTATACTTCACCGTGCAGGAGACCGGCGAGATTCAGAAAGTTACGATGTACGATGCCCCGGCGCATTCGCTGATTCTCACAAAGCGGGATATTGCCACTAATGCAAAGCTGGCAGATGCCCGCCTGACGATCCGCGATGCCTATGGCACAACCATTGACCGCTGGACGACCACGGACGGCGACCATGCCATTCGCGTACTGCCGGAACGCTCTGCTGCCAAGGATCCGCACAAGAATCTGCTGCTTTTGTCCGATGACACCAGCGAACACGTTTACACGATGGTGGAGGAACTGGCTCCAAATGGGTATCTCGTTGCCGAGAGCATCACGTTCAAGGTCATGCAGATGAACGATGCCCTTGTTGTGTTTGTATGGCAGGACGGAGGCTGGCAGAAATCCACCGAAGGGTATCTTGCCATGTATGATGAGTGCACCGATACACCCGTGCCGCTTATGAAAACTTTCCCGCAAACCGGTAGCATTTCATAAAAACTGTGCCGAGTTGTTATACTGCGCACAATTTCCGATAGGAGTGATATTTTGTCCGTATCTTGTTTTACTTCCACCAACTCGCATCTCTGCAAGTTCCTGCGCACCACAGGCCGCGACTGGCGCAACACCATCTACATCGAGTGCGGTGACTGCCAGCGCGCCGTGAGCCGCAGCTGTAAGAATTTGCTCTGTGCCTTTGACACGGCTGGCGCACCGGTCATTGTGCCGGTGCATGATGTGGAATACCTGTTCAGCACCACTGTGGACAAGTCAGAATGCTGTGCCATCCTCACAAAAGGCAACTTCTGTGAACTGTACAAAGGTTGGATCGACGAGCATATCCGTGACCCCCACGCCTGCCCATTGAATGATTTGTACGTCAACTGGGAGGTACCAGACCCCTGCGCGACGAGGATTTTTCTAAATCGGTAAATCAAGCCCTAGAAGAACATATTACGAAAAACGCCCCTCAAGGGACCGCGAACGGTTCGGTCAACTGCATTGCCGACTCGTGGCTGGACCCCTTAAGGGGTGTTTTACTTATGCCTTGGTATTCTTGCGGCCCGTAAACGGGTCAATAAACTCTTTCAAGCTCATTTGATCCGCTATCTGATTTTCGTCAAACTGATGCTTGAATATACGCCACTATCTGCTTTTTACTCCGGCCTACTATATCTACGTAATATCCCCTTGACCAAAAGCGTCAGTCCCCATACTCATATTATAAGTTCGCGTGTCTGCTAAATATCATCCGTGCGTAAGCTTTCTTGAATACCTACCAATCAGAATATCTTACTAAGTTCCCATCCCCAGGGCTTTTCGTAAAAGTTATCATTTATGATTTTTGCTTGGAATATCTGTCCAATGGACATGAAATCGTGTATATCTTCAATATATTGTTTGGCTATTCTCGAAATATAAATCGAGCCACAGTTGCGAGCGTCATCAGTTTTTATGATAACATCAACTGAATACGGTTTAATAGCAGTTACAGTACAATGGACAATATCTCCTTTTTTCAAAAATGCGTTATCCTTAGCAGCCTTTGTTTGGCGTTCGGCAACACTAATCATAGCAACGGTTATTTCTTTTGAGCGATGTTGTTCAGAAACAGGAATATCCGGACATTCACTACACGCACTATCCAAGCACGTTACGGCAGCATCCAGCATTCGCTTCATATCAGCATCGTTTTTCATAACTTCCCACAATTTCTTGCAAATTTTCTGTTGTTGCCGAGCCTGACCAAATACAACTGCACTACCCGCAATTAGTGTACGCATAGCACAAATCAAGTGGAACTTAAATTTCTTATATTTTCTATCCAAAGCATTATTTCGAATCTGTGCATCAACATAATAGCTAAAATACGCTGCACAGAAATATGGTTCATAATCATCTGTATCAAGGAATAGCCGATTATCATACGCACGAAGCAGTTCGCCATAATAGCGATGAGTACTATGAGGTTCATTCAAGAACATCGCCAAATACGATTGAATCTGTTGCGTAAGGGTAATAACTCTATTTTTGCTAATACCATCATTTAAGTCATACTGTTTAGAGCGGCGCTCATAGTAAAGACGATACGGATTGGAGACAGCATCATAATAGTCTTGCAGACGTTTATGAAAATGCTTCGTAGCAACAAAAGCTTCAGATTTCACTTCTGTTTGACGATTTGTTGTATAAATAACTCGATCAGAAACATCCTCATTTGTGACTTCAATAAGCTTTACCATAACAAAGGAATCATCTCTTAGGATATCCCTATTATCAAACAAGACGTAACTTGTCTGACACCCATTCACAATTTGATAATCATATATTTCGATTTGATCGCCCACAGGGGTTATACTTTTAGCCACTATGGTAATTCCATTATTTAACAAGCCAAACCTTGCTTGATCTTCGCCATGTCTAAGAGAATCTTGAATTTCGGAGTTGACAATGTTATAGCCTTGGAAGTCCCGAACATTATCCTCGAAAATATTAGTCAACATATTATTATCGCTATCCGTAAGAATAGTAACAAAATCCTTGCATTTCACTAATCCCAAGAAAGCTTGCTTCACACCATCAATTGGAGGAAATGTCACTTTTTTCTCCATAGTGAAAGATCTGCTGACTTTCTTTTTGAGTTCTTTGTAGGTAGTAATAATTTTTTCCGAGTCGTAAGGGAAGAAAGCGACCGAACTAAAATTTTGCGTATCAATAAGTGGCTGAATATCAAGATTTACTCTCGACATCAAGCCGTTACCTTCAACCCACTTGCCACAGCAAACGTAGTACAAATCCAACACCGGAGCATTCGTCATATCAATGCTATGTCTATAGATTTCGTCTTTAAGGCTTATCAAATTATCCATCTTTTCGTTTGTTTGGGGACGGAGGGCTTCAGGCGCAAAAAAAGCTTTAACCCCATAAATAAAAGTTCCAATTTCATCTCCATCGAAATGTTCACTGGTTTTTGTTTGTATAAATACAAATCGAACATCTAGCGACTTGGCTTCTCCTAAGATTGATTCCAATTCATCATTGCTTGTGATTACCCTGCCATTTACACATATAGCTACGCCGTCTAATCCTTTTTCTCCTGGATCAGTCATTATATCAGAAGGATCAAAGCGTTCATTAGAGTATTTGTTTACTATGCACTTATTAGTAAAATGCTCAAAAGCTGTTTCTGTGTCGAGACGTTCAATTGAATACTCCTTTTTATGAATATCTAGAAAGTTTTCTATAATTTTGTTCATAACATTCACTCCGTTTATAGGATTTCTTCACTAATATTAATGATACATTATACAACAAAACGATCAAAACTTCAACAAAGCATTATATAGTTTTTGCTAAAAAAGCAGCTTCTTTCCTATACTGCGCCGGTGACTTTCCTATCTCCTTCTTAAATACCCTGCTGAAATACAGCGGGTTCTCATACCCTACGATTTCGGAAATTTCCTTGATGTTGTAGGTTGTCCGCTCCAGCAGGCTTTGTGCGTTGACCATGCGCAGCGACAGGATGTATTGGGCCGGGGACATACCAGCGTACTGTTTGAAATTGTGTATAAACCAGTTGGTGCTGATGTGCAGGGATTCCGCGTAATCGTCTATACTGATTTTTGTGTTATAGTTCTCATTGAAGTAAGCCGCTGCACGTTCAATCTGCTCTTGGACGTTGCCAGTGGCTTTTTTCTGTTCATGCTGCTGACGATCCACCAACAGAAGAATGTCGTTGAACAGCGATGCGATATAGTCCTCGTACCCATAGCGGCACAGCTGCAACTCCTGAATAATTTTGCGGAACAGCGCTTTGTAGTCCGGCAGCACGCCGCAGTAGAATACATGCTCATCGAGCGAGATGCCATGATACGCCAGAATGTTCTTTAAATCACTGCCTGTGAAGTGAATCCAGAAAACTTCCGGGTTATCTTCCAGATAATATACATATTTTTGGATTTCTTCCGGCTTGTACAGCACCATATGGCCTGCGCTGACGATTTCTTCCTTGCCGTCAAACCAGAAATGCGTCTTGCCGTTCGCCACATATAAAATCTGGTAATCCCTGCGCCCTTTCTGCCAGTAGGTCGGAAGTTTAGGGCGCGTTTTCAGCCGGTAGGTGCCACAGCTGCCCACCACCAGCGGCGTGGAGTTGTCTTTGAAATCTGTACGGGAATTGTTCAGATAGCCAGAGTTAATGTACACAAAAATCTCCTCCTGCTTTTGTGAATATTGCGAGGTGCTTCGTCCATTTTACCTTCACTTTACAAAAAGCCATTGATTTTGTGCATATTTAGTGCAATACCGTTTATGTTTTATTGTATATAGAAATTGTATAATAATTTCAGACAAAACGCAAGCAGAACTGTATAAATCACAGGAGGAGAATGGATGATTATTCCGCACTATTACGAGAACCCGCACACACTGCATGTGGGTACCATGTAAAATCGTGCCTATTACATTCCAGCATCCAGGCGCAGCGATGCCTTAGTCGAGCACCGCGAGACCTCGGATCGCTTCCAGCTTTTGAACGGAAGTTGGAAATTTCGGTACTACGCCAGTATTTATGACTTGCAGGATGCTTTCTATGAGATCGGCTATGATGCCTCCGCTTTTGACAGCATCCCAGTCCCCAGCGTGTGGCAGAACCACAGTTACGACCACCACCAGTACACCAACATCCGTTATCCATTTCCCGCTGATCCGCCGTATGTTCCCAAAGAAAATCCCTGCGGCGCTTACCTCTATGACTTTACCTACCAGAAAGATGCCGCTGCCCCTCGCGCATTTTTGAATTTTGAGGGTGTTGCCTCCTGCCTCTATGTCTGGCTCAACGGTCAGTTTGTCGGGTACAGTCAGGTCGCCCATTCCACAAGCGAGTTCGATGTAACGAAGTTTTTGCAGGACGGCACCAACCATCTGGCGATCCTCGTGCTGAAATGGTGCGATGGCAGTTACATGGAAGGTCAGGATATGTTCCGCATGAACGGCATTTTCCGTGATGTCTACCTGCTGCACCGACCGGAACAGTGCATCGAGGACTATTTCATCACAACCGACATCCACGGCAGCACCGCAGGGGTTGCTGTCCGCCTGCGTTACTACGATTCCGCTGTTGCCACCCCCACCCGCATCACCCTCTACGATGCAGCCGGCACGATGGTCGGCAGCGTAACGCCCGTGGAAGCACCGGATGATGCGGCATTCCCCTATCATGCAGAAATCACCATTATTGACCCGACACTCTGGAACGCAGAGCAGCCCTACCTATATAAAGCCGAAATCGAGAAAGACGAGAAGTACGGTCTTGTCGAAGCTGCCAAGCTGCTGGTCTCCAACAAATACTACCTGATGATCTGCGTCACCTACATTTTGCAGCAGATCTATGGTTCCATGATCAGTATGGATACCTACTACACTGCTCATATCCTTGGCGACAAGAACCTGTTCGGCGTGTTCTCTTGGGCCATCAACATTCCTTTGATCATCGCACTGCTCTTTACCCCGACCCTCGTTGCCAAGATGCACGGTATGTACAAGCTGAACGTCGGCAGCTATGCCCTTGCTACCGTAGCCCGTGCGCTGGTTGCTGTGGCTGGTTATACGGGCTGCCGCGGGCATCCCCTGCGGCAGAGCTTTTTGTTTTATCTCACGTCACATTCCGTGCAGCCGTCTCTGCGGAGCGGACAATGCTCCATGCATGAATTTCATCTTACATTATTTCCATTCATTCTCGGCCGTTTTTTGGCAATTTGCTGATTTTTCCGGACCCTATGGACATTTCCCCCCGCATGGAGTATAGTATTCTCAGATGCACCGGTATTCCGGTGTAAAAACGAAAAGGAGAGTATTTCCATGAAGAAAGCACTTTCTCGCATCGTGTCTCTGCTGCTTGTGCTGTGCCTTGTCACGGCGCTGGTGCCGGCCGTTTTCGCGGCTGATGAGAATGAGGTTCAGATCCTCTTCCTCGACACCTCCGACGTCCATGGTCAGCAGTTTGCAACGGACTACACGCAGGATGCAAGCCTGTCCGGCACTCATTATCAGAGTATGACCCGCGTTGCCACTTATGTCAAGCAGCAGCGTGCGGAATACAAGAACGTATTCCTCAGTGACTCCGGCGACACCATCCAGGGCACGCCGCTGACGTACTACTACGCCTTCATGAAGAAGGACGTGGACGATCCCGCCATGAAGGTCATGCGTATGATGGACTATAATATGTGGGTCGTCGGCAACCACGAGTTCAACTACGGCATGGATATTCTCCAGCGCCAGCTGAACTATCTCACCTCTGAGTCCACCGAGACCGAGTCCAAGGTCGGTGTTTCCATGGCGAACTACCTCGACGCCAACACGAACAACGACAAGACCCGCGACTGGAAGACCTGGAACGGCTACGCTCCCTATGTCATCAAGGAATATGACGGCGTCAAGGTCGCTGTCATGGGCATCGGCAACCCCAACATCGCGAACTGGGATGTCCCCGAGAACTGGAAGGGCATCTACTTCGCAGGCGTTGTGGAGACCTACAAGCACTACGAAGCCGAGATGAAGGCCAAGGCCGACCTCATTGTCCTCGTCAGCCACAGCGGCATCGACGGCGACCCCGAGAAGTCCGACTTCATCCGTGAGCTCGTCTCCACCACGAACTCCATCGACCTCGTGTTCTCCGGCCATGAGCACCGCAACGGCGTGACGAAGATCGCCAACACCGACGGCAAGGAGATCCCCGTCATCTCCCCGGGCACGAAGGCTGGCGTTGTCGGCCGCGCGCTGTTCACCTACAACAAGGCCACGAAGACCTACACGGTCGAAGCCTCCAACGCTCCCATGACCGTCCGCGAGGGCCGCACCACGAAGCCGCTCTATGAGCCGGACGCCGATCTGACCGCCGCTCTGCAGCCCTATGAGGATGCAACATGGAACGAGTACATGCTCAAGCCCATCGGCACCGCAAGCGACAACTTCACCGCCTCCGGCCTCGGCACTGCGCCGTCCGCCTTCGTCGACCTCGTGAACAAGGTCCAGATCTGGGGCGCTTATGACCGCACCGGCAAGAACACCCCCGACGACAAGACCGACGATAAGCCCGCTCAGCTGTCCATCACCGCTCCGCTGACCTCCGGCAATGCCGAGAACCTCATCCCGAAGGGTGACATCAAGCTCGGCGACATGTTCCGCCTGTACCGCTATGAGAACTGGTTCTACCAGATCACCATGAGCGGCAAGGAAGTCCGCACCTGGCTCGAGTACTCCGCCTCCAAGGTTAGGGCCAACGAGGACGGCACCTTCAGCATCCAGGGCGGCCTGACGTACTACGACGTTATCTCCGGCGAGGGCTTCTCCTATGAGATCAACGCTGCGGCTCCCTCCGGCCACCGCATCGAGAACATGACCTACAACGGCAAGGCCGTGCAGGACACCGATACCTTCACCGTCGTCATCAACAACTACCGCTTCAACGGCGGCGGCAACTTCATCCAGTACATCAACGAGCACGGCTGCAACTTCGTCCCGAACGACGAGAGCCGCGTCATCTACTCCACCCAGTACGACATGATCCAGGGCGAGGACAAGGGCCAGGCCCGCAACCTGCTGGCTGACTACATCACGGAGCAGGGCACCATCGATCCCGTTATCACCTCCGAGTGGAAGATCACAAACGTTCCCTTTGAGAACAAGTTCACGGACGTCACCGAGGAAGACTGGTTCCATGATGTCGTTCTGGAGCTGGCCGCTTCCGGCGTTGTCAACGGCATGACCGAGACGACGTTTGAGCCGCAGGGCACGCTGACCCGCGCTGAGTTCGCCACGATGCTCTATCGTGTTTCCTACGCCCCCGTCGTGACCGGCGAGAGCACCTACTCCGACGTCAAGACCGGCGACTGGTACTATAACGCCGTTGTCTGGGCCACCGAGGCCGGTGTCGTCAACGGCATGGGCGACGGCACGTTCGCCCCGAACGACAACATCACCCGTCAGGAAATGGCCACGATGCTCTACCGTCTGGCCAAGGCCGAAAAGGTCGAGGAAGACAAGCTGGCATCCTTCCCGGATGCCGCCTCCGTCGCCGACTGGGCGAAGGATGCCATGAACTGGGCTGTCTCCACCGAGATCGTCAACGGCTCCACGCACGACGACAAGGTCAACTACCTTGACCCGACCGCCACGGCACTCCGCTGCCAGGCTGCCGCTGTCGCCTGCCGTTATCTGGCTCTCAGCAAGTAAGAAATACGCTCCGCTGCCGCACCCACCCGGGTGCGGCAGTTTTTTGTTATGGAATGCAGTGCAAATCGCAGGGGCGAGGCATGCCTCGCCCGTCAGCGAAGCGGCAATAGGACGGCCATTTCTGTGCAGCGCACCGTTCCCTGCGTCATGCTTCTTGATGTGTCATTGCGAGGAGCCCGAGGTGCTCCGCGATTTCCGCAACAAGAACCGCTGCTATATCAAATATGAGGT
>ERZ772886.2072-NODE-2072-length-16897-cov-6.266774_pt1 | contig 16897 bp, 15 predicted proteins | sample MGYA00512128_ERZ772886 | MGnify/ENA primary metagenome ERZ772886 (study PRJEB29015, sample SAMEA2737698) | human gut metagenome | biome: human gut; feature: human-associated habitat; material: faeces | place: China | collected 2012 ... | reverse complement strand
CTCTACGCCATGGTGGACGCCATCTTCGTCTCCCGGGGTGTCTCCGAGGTGGCCCTGGGCGCCATCAATGTGGCCAGCCCCTTCCTCAGCATCATGTTCTCCACGTCGCTGATCTTCGCCGTAGGCTCCTCCACCCTCATTGCGGTGCATCTGGGGAGGGGGGAGCGGAAGGAGGCGGAGGAGGTCTACACCCTGGATGTGGTGGTGAGCATCGTCCTGGGCCTCGCCATCACGGCGGGAGCGCTGCTCTTCTTGGACCCGTTCTGCCGCTTTCTCGGCGGGACGGAGGCCAACATCGGCTACATCCGGGCCTACATCCGCCACCTCGCGCCCTTCGCCGTCTTCTTCGGCCTGGGCTACGCCTTTGAGATCCTGGTGAAGGTGGACGGCTTTCCCCGCTATGCCACGGGCTGCATCATCAGCGGGTGTCTTCTGAACTGCCTCCTCGACTACCTCCTGGTCCTCCGCTTCCCCTTTGGGGTGGAGGGCGCGGCAGTGGCCACGGGCGCCTCCCAGCTCTTCGCCACGGTGCTCTACCTCATCCACTTCCTGGGCAAGCGGACGGGGCTCCACCTCCGGCCCATCCACCACCGGCTCCGGGACATCTGGACGGCCTTCAAGCTGGGCCTCTCCTCCGGGCTTACGGAGCTCTCCGCCGGGGCGGTGACCTTCCTCTTCGTCCACGCCATCAACCGCCACCTGGGGGATGACGCCGTCATCAGCTACAGCATCATCGACTACATGAATACCCTCGTGGTGATGTCCATGGTGGGCATCGCCCAGGGGGCGCAGCCCCTCATCAGCTACCACCATGGCCGGGGGGACGCCCGCTCTGCCCAGACGCTGCTGCGCTACAGCTTCCTCAGCGTGGCGGTCCTCTCTGCCGCGGTCTTCGCCGGGAGCCTGCTGGGGGCGGCGATTCCTGACTGATTGCTGTACTCATTACGTGTGATGATACCATCGGCTTTGTAGCCAATGTTAAGGACAATCTCATCTTCCTTTACATCGATAACTGTCCCTTCTACAATCTCTCCATTGTGGATTGTTACAAGTGATGCTTCTAACATCTGTTCAAAGTCATTGTTCATGTCTGACATTAGCTTGAACCTCCTTAATAATATTATTTGGGGTTGATGCCCCGGCAGTAATACCCACGCTACGAAAAGATTGAAATAGTTCCAAATTCAGGTCGTCAAGTGTCTGTATAAAATATGTGTTCGGACACTCTTTGCTGCAGATTTCATACAGTTTCTGGGTGTTCGAGCTGTGTTTTCCACCTATCACCAACATCGCGTCGGATTGCCTTGCAATAGTACCTGCTTCAGTCTGACGCTCTTCGGTAGCGTTGCAAATTGTATTCATAACAAGTATATCATAACTCTTTTTTTCAAAAATATCAACCATATCTTTAAATTTCTTGTAATTAAAAGTCGTTTGTGATACAATACACAGCTTTTTTTGTGGATCAGGGCGAAAACTTTCCGCCTCATCGACCGTCTCGAGAACTGCCGCGCTGTCCTCGCACCATCCGTTGATGCCCTCCACTTCCGGGTGTGTCCTGCTGCCGATAATGACAATCCGGTATCCTTCCCGGTACTTTTCCTGCACAATGCGGTGTATCTTGCTGACGAATGGACAGGTCGCATCTACGATCTTAATATCATACTTCTCCAACTGCCGGATAACCTTTTCGGATACCCCGTGGGAACGGATGACCACCGTTCCTTCTTTTATATCGGCAAGTTCCTCGAGAGAATGAATCACTCTGACTCCCTTGTCTGCCAGCTCCTGTACCACCTGCTCGTTATGAATGATCGGACCTAAGGTAAATACCTGCTCGCCCTTTTCGATCTCCTGATATACGGTATCAATGGCGCGTTTGACACCAAAGCAGAATCCCGCGCTTTTTGCCACTGTGACTTCCATCGTATTTCCTCCCCGGTTCTTTGCTTCAGACTGTCTTCTCCTGATAGATGCGGATGATCTCGTCAACCACTTGATCGATCGTCATGTCAGAGGAATCCACTAATACAGCGTCCTCTGCCTGACGAAGCGGTGCCACCTCACGGTTCATATCCTGCTCATCCCTCGCAATGATATCCCTCTCGATCTCCTTGATATCGCAGTCAACGCCGCGCTCTGTCTGCTCCTTATATCTTCTTCTTGCGCGCTCCGCTGCACTTGCCGTCAGATAGATCTTGACATCGGCATTCGGAAGGACACAGGTTCCGATATCCCTTCCGTCCATAATGACATTTTCCTTCTCTGCCAGTCCGCGCTGCAGACTCAGAAGCTTCTCACGGACAACCGGATACTTTGATGTGTCAGAAGTCATCATGCTGACCTGTTCGGTACGGATCAGACCATTGACATTCTCCCCGTTTAAGATCACCTGCTGCTCCCCATCCTGATAGGCGATAGAAACATCAATATCCGGGCAGGCCGCCGCAATCTTTTCCTCGTCCTGTGCCGCAATATCATGGCGGATAAAATAAAGTGCCATGGAACGGTACATTGCTCCGGTATCTACATAGATAAATGATAATTTTTCTGCCACTTTTCTGGCGATCGTGCTCTTGCCGGCACCAGCCGGTCCGTCGATTGCTATACTTTTCATGTTCATATCCTCACTCTTCTATAAATTACGGCAATCATGCCGTTTATTACTGTATTGAAATGCCTGCAAGGTATCCGGTTGACCAGGCAATCTGCAGATTATATCCTCCGGTCACCGCATCGAGGTCTAACACCTCTCCTGCAAAATAAAGCCCTCTGACCTTTTTGGATTCCATGGTTCCCGGATCTACATCCTTCACGGAAACGCCGCCTCTTGTAACAATCGCCTCCGAGAAGCCGCGCAGCCCGGAAATATGCATTTCCACATTCTTAAGAAGTGCCACCAGCTTTCTTCGCTCCTCCTTGGTCACTTCGTTGACCGGCTTATCCGGTGCAATTCCGGAAAGCTCTACGATGACCGGGATCATCTTGGAAGGAAGCAGCTTATTTAAGCTGTTCTTAAAATAGCTGTTCTTGTTGGCACCAAAGTCCCGTAAGATCCGTTCGTCCAACTGCTTTTCACTGAGTGCCGGCTTCAGATCCAGATGCACCGTAAGGTCATCCTCCGGTTTGGTATAATAACAGCTTGCGGTCAGTACAAGAGGACCACTGATGCCGAAATGCGTAAATATCATTTCTCCCAGCTCTTCATATAAAATCTTCCTTCCCTTTGTCAGCTTCAGGGAAACATTTTTCAGGGAGAGCCCCTGCATCTGCCGGCAGAAATCCTCTCTGATCTCAAACGGAACAAGCGACGGCATTACGTCCGTCACCTTATGACCAAGCTTTCCTGCAAAACGAAGTCCGTCTCCGGTCGAACCCGTCGACGCATAGGACACACCGCCCGTTGCCGTCACCACGGCATCTGCCACAAGCTCCTTCTTCCTTCCGGAGGCATCCTTTACCTCCACGCCACGACACTGTCCGTCCGTCACCAGAATATCTGTCACGGTTGTATTTAAACAGATCGTGACACCGCGCTTTTTCATTGCCCGCTCCAGCGTTCTTATCACATCGGAGGAATGATCCGACTGTGGAAATACTCTGTTTCCACGTTCTGTTTTGATCTTTAAGCCCTCTTCGGTAAGAAACTCCATCATCCGGCTGCTGTCAAAAGTATAAAAGGCACTGTACAGAAAACGTGGATTGCGCATCGTATGCTGCAGCAGGTTCTCCACATCGCTGTCGTTGGTGATATTACAGCGTCCCTTTCCGGTGATAAACACCTTTTTGCCAAGCTTTTCATTCTTCTCAAGTAACGTCACTTGATGCCCGGCGTCTGCCGCGGCGATGGCACACATCATTCCGGCTGCACCGCCACCGATAATCATTATCTCACTCATATTCTCATCCATTCCGCTCTTCAAGAGCCTCCAGTGCAAGCCGCAGTGCTTTCTGTGCTGCCTGCCGGCGTACTTCGTTTCTGTCTCCCTTAAAATGACAGTGCACGCTTTTGACCGCTCCACAGCAGTACACGCCGATATATACCGTTCCTGCCGGCGTTCCATCCTCTCCGTCATCCGGTCCCGCATAACCTGTCGTAGACAGTGCAAGCGCAGCACCGGAGCGGTCAGCTGCTCCCTTTGCCATCTCTTCGGCAACCGGTCCGCTGACAACCGTATATTTGCGGATCGTCTCTGCAGACACCCCGAGATTTTTGATCTTGACCTCATTAGAGTAGGTAACATAACCTTCCTCAAAGACCTCAGAGGCACCGGATACACCCACAAGCATGGAGGCGATCATACCGCCCGTGCAGGATTCTGCGGTACTGATATGAAATTGATGCTGTCTTAATTGTTCGATCAGTTGTCTTGTTGTTTCCATTACATATTACCATCCTGCATAACGTTCCAGTTCTTGACCATGTAGTCGATCAGAGAGATGACTGTAAGGATCACTGCCGCATAGATAAATACATTCTCCACAATATTGATCACACTACCCTCAAAATTGAAGATCAAAAGGATCGACATTAACATCTGCACAACCGTCTTGATCTTTCCCCAGTAGCTTGCCGCAATCACAACACCTGCGTCAGATGCTACAAGGCGGAAACCGCTGATGATAAATTCTCTCGACATGATCACAATAACAACCCATGCCGGCATCGGACCGGATGGAATTGCCACGAAACAGATCAGCGCGGAGCAGACCAAAAGCTTATCTGCCAGCGGATCCATAAATTTGCCGAAGTTGGAAACCAGATTGTACTTACGGGCAATCTTGCCGTCTAACATATCTGTCAGACTCGCCACGATAAAGATGGCTGCCGCAATATAATTATTGTACGGAATCCCCTCCGACAGCATGAAAAATACAAAAAACGGAATTAAAATCACACGAAACATCGTTATCTTATTTGGTAAGTTCATCTTCGTCTTCCTCCTCTATTACTTCTCCTATCAGATCATATCCCTGCGCCTGCACAATGCGTGCTCTCACATAATCGCCGGTCTCTAAATGCCAGCTTGTCGACAGGAACACAAAGCCGTCCACATCCGGTGCATCCATGTAGCTTCTGCCCACATAGATATCATCGTCCGGAAGATAGCCCTCGATCATCACATCCATCTCCTCGCCGATCCACGATTCATTGTTTTCAAAGGCGATCTCCTGCTGCATTGCCATAATAATATCTCTGCGTTCTTCCTTTATCTCCTCCGGAATCTGATCCTCCATCTCAGCCGCCGGCGTATCCTCCTCCTGCGAATAGGTAAATACACCGAGACGCTCAAAACGCATCTGCCGGACAAACTCCTTCATCTCCTCGAAATCTTCCTCGGTCTCTCCCGGAAAACCGGTGATCAGAGTGGTACGAAGCGCAATATCCGGAATCTCCGTGCGAAGCTTACCTACCATCCGGGTAAGCTGTGCACGGTCTGTCCGGCGTCCCATTTTCTTAAGGATCGTATCAGCCCCGTGCTGGATCGGAATATCCAGATAATGACACACCTTCGGCAGACGCTTCATCGCATCGATCAATTCATCGGTGATCTCCTCCGGATAACAGTAAAGAATGCGGATCCAGCGAAGCTCCTCCACCTCGGAAAGCTTCTCCAAAAGCTCCGGAAGGCTTTTCCTGCCATACAGATCTGTTCCGTACAGCGTCGTCTCCTGTGCAACAAGGATCAGCTCCTTCACACCGTTCTCCGTCAGATGCTGCGCCTGTTTGATGAGATTGTCCATCGGAACGCTCCGGTAGTGACCGCGCACCTTCGGGATAATACAGTAGGTGCAGCATTTGTCGCAGCCCTCTGCAATCTTCAGATACGCATAGCTCCCGCCGGAGGTATTGTCTCTGTCCGTCAGCGGAGTCGGCAGATAGTCTATACTCCGGATGCTCTCCACAACGCCCTTTTCCTTGAGTGCATCGCGAAGTGTCGTTCCCATCTCCTCGTATCCCATCGTGCCGATGATCACATCCACCTCCGGGATCTCGGTCCGGATCTCCTCATGATACCGCTGTGCCAGACAGCCCGCTGCCACAAGAAGGCGGCATTTCCCATCCTCCTTGTACGATGCCATCTCAAGCAGAGTATTGATGCTCTCCTCCTTGGCATCACCAATGAAACAACAGGTGTTTACCACAATGATCTCTGCATCCTCTTCCCGGTCTGTGATCGTGAATCCATCCTTGCGCAGGGAGGTGATCATCATCTCACTGTCCACCAGATTCTTATCGCAGCCAAGAGACACAAAAAATATATTCATGTTACATTATTCTCCATTTCTCATGTATTCCTGCAATTACTCTACGGATGAAACGCAGTTGTTCATCAGCATTGCAATCGTCATCGGACCAACACCGCCCGGTACCGGTGTGATCGCACCTGCTACAGGCTCCACGGAATCAAAATCAACATCGCCGCAGAGCTTTCCGTCTTCCTTGCGGTGCATTCCGACATCGATGACGGTCGCGCCCTCCTTGACATAATCCGCCGTGATAAACTGACGTTTTCCGATCGCAACAACAAGAATGTCCGCTCTTCTTGTGACCTCCTTCAGATCCTTTGTATGGGAGTGGCATACGGTCACGGTTCCGTTTTCACGGATCAGGAGCATTGCCATCGGCTTTCCAACGATATTGCTTCGTCCGACAACAACACATTCCCTGCCATCGATCTCAACGCCGGAGCGCTTGAGAAGCTGAATAATACCCGCCGGTGTACAGGACACGAAGCCCTTCTGTCCAATGCTTAACAGACCAACGCTCTGCGGATGGAAGCCGTCCACATCCTTCTCCGGTGCGATCGTACGGATCACGGTATCTTCATCAATATGTGCCGGCAGCGGGAGCTGTACCAGAATCCCGTTGACATCCTTTCTGTCATTGAGCTCACGTACCAGTGCTAAAAGCTCCTCCTGCGTTGTCTCCCCCGGCAGCTCATAAGCCAGAGAACGGATGCCGATATAAGCACACGCCTTCTTCTTATTGCCAACATATACGGTAGATGCCGGGTCATTGCCCACCTGGATCACGGCGAGAGTCACCTCAATACCCTGCTCCTTTAACTGTGCTACCTTTTCCTTTAACTCATCCTTGATCTCTCCTGAGATCTTCTTGCCATCGATTAATTTTGCCATGTTTATCCTCTTTTCTATATATGTTCTATACGCGGAATATACTTCCGCCTACAAATTCTCTCATCAGAGAGTTCTTTGGAATCTCCTCTGTGCTGACACCGATAAAATAATCCAGGAACTTCAGAAGGCGTTTTGCCTCCACATATTCCGGCACATCCTTCGGAATGCCAAACAAAATGGATTCCGCATACGGCTTTAACACTGCAAGCTCGTAGATCAGTGCAGAATTAAACATCACATCTGCCTCCTCCTGGAACGGGAAAATATACTGATCCTCTCCGCGCCGTACAGAAGGCCACATGCTGATCGTATGCTTTGCGGATGCTCCTCTTGTCCGTGCATCGCGCACCATACGGCGGATCAGTCTGCCGTCCGTGGTAGAGATCCTGTTATGCTCATCAATATTTAACTGTGTCAGCGCACTGATGTAGATCTTAAACTTACTCTCCTTCGGAAGGGAATACGACATCTTCTCGTTAAGTCCGTGGATTCCCTCAATGACCAGAATGTCATCCGGACCTAACTGCCGGTAGTCTCCGTTGTATTCTCTCTTGCCAAGCAGGAAATTAAACTCCGGAAGCTCTACGCGTTTTCCCTCGAGCAGAGCCGTCATATCCTCATTAAACTGCTTTGTGTCGATCGCCTCAAGGCACTCAAAGTTATAATTGCCATCCTCATCAAGCGGCGTATCCTTGCGATCCTTAAAATAGTTATCCAATGCGATCGTATGCGGCTTTAAGCCATGCGTACGAAGCTGGATCGACAACCGGTGTGAAAATGAAGTCTTTCCGGAGGAAGACGGTCCTGCGATCATGACGAACTTCTTGCTGTCATCGACAGCGATCTGTTCTGCGATCTCAGCGATCTTCTTCTCCTGCAGCGCCTCCTGCACCAGGATCAGATCCGTGATCCCACCATGGGAGATCACATCATTTAACGCACCGACGGTGTCAACCTCCATCATGCGCCCCCACTCGCTCGCCTCCTGCAGCGTTGCAAAAAGCTTCGGACTCTCTCTGACCGGCGAAACCTCCTCCGGGTTCTTACGTCCCGGCAGACATATCAGAAAGCCCTTGTCATAGGACTTTAATCCGAAATACTTCAGGATACCCGTTGAAGCCGGCATATATCCATAGTAATAATCCTCAAAGCCATCCAGATTATAAATGTTGACCTTGGAAACACGGCGGTATTCAAACAGCTTCTTCTTATCGTGCATGCCGTACTGATCAAAAATATCTACGGCATCTGCAGTGCTGACGGATTTCTTTTGGAATACCAGATCCTTCTGTACGAGCTCATGCATAAAAGCCTCGACTTCTGAAAGCAGCTCATCGGTCACCACGATTCCCTCTGCCTCACAGTAAATATGATCACCAAGCGTATGCTTGACAAAAACATTTTCTAGTCCCCGGTTCCTTGCAATATGGTAAAAGCTGCGCAGCATAAGCAGCGTCACACCACGCACATACGTTTTATAGCCACTGTCACTCGCTGTTGTCAGGAACGTGATCTCCTCGTCCTTATGAACCTTTTTGTTCAGTTCTAACAGCTTCTCCCCCCGCTTCGCAAGGATAATATCATGCTCATAATTCTGCTGAAAATCCTTTGCGATCTGTAAATATGTAGTTCCCTTTTCGCAGGTTTTTACTTCCCCGTCTACAATTACCTTCACCATAAGTCACCCTTCCTTTCTGTTCCGGCAAAGTGTCCCGGTGCGCTGAACGCATTCCAGCTCCCGGTTCAGTTCTTCCCTCTGTGCCGCTGCCTGCCCGGATAACTGCTTTCCTTCCATACCCTTTAAGATCTTCCGGATCCGCTGCTCTTCTTTTTGCAGATAAGAAAGAAGGCACTCGTCCCCATGCTCCGGCAGATATTGTCCATACATATATTCCCGTTCATCGGAAAATTTCTGTCTGCCGGGCACTGCACGCAGGATCAGATAATATTTTCCCTGATCAAACACCATCTCCTCTCTTTGGATCATAAAACCATGCTCCAGAAGATAATGACGCGTCGTCGCCCACTCGGACTGTGGCGACAGCACCAGCTCCTTCGCCCGGGCAGTCACCTCCGGTGAATCCGAAAGGATCTTGCAGATCAGGGCTCCGCCCATCCCGCTGATAAGCAGTGTATCTGCCTCACCAGGTGTAAGCTTTGCGGTTCCGTCAGACAGTCTCGTCTCTATGTCCTCTTCCATGCCATATTCGCGGATATGCTCCTTTGCCCGTTCTAACGGTCCTTCATTAATATCCATAGCGATCACATGCTTTGCAAGCCCCTGTTCGATCAGATAAATTGACGTAAATCCATGGTCACAGCCAATGTCCGCAGCCACACCGCCACATTCCACCTGGTGTGCCACTGTCTGCAGCCGTTTTGACAGCTTGATCAATCGAGATAATCCTTCAGCTTGCGGCTGCGGCTCGGATGTCTGAGCTTCCGAAGTGCCTTTGCCTCGATCTGACGGATACGCTCTCTTGTTACCTCAAACTCGCGTCCTACTTCCTCAAGTGTACGGGAACGTCCATCCTCCAGACCAAAACGAAGCTTAAGTACCTTCTGTTCACGCTCTGTCAATGTGCCAAGCACTTCCTCAAGCTGCTCACGAAGAAGAGTAAATGCTGCTGCCTCTGCGGGTACTGGCACATTCTCATCCTGGATAAAGTCTCCAAGATGACTGTCCTCCTCCTCACCGATCGGTGTCTCTAACGATACCGGTTCAAGAGAGATCTTCTGGATCTCCCGGACACGGTCAACCGGCATATTCATATGTTCTGCGATCTCCTCCGGATACGGTTCTCTTCCAAGCTCCTGTAAAAGCTGTCTCTGTACGCGGACAAACTTGTTGATCGTCTCTACCATATGAACCGGAATACGAATGGTTCTCGCCTGATCTGCGATCGCGCGCGTGATCGCCTGGCGAATCCACCATGTCGCATAGGTACTAAACTTATAGCCCTTCTTATAATCAAACTTCTCCACTGCCTTGATCAGTCCGAGGTTACCCTCCTGGATCAGGTCAAGGAACAGCATTCCACGTCCTACATAACGTTTGGCGATACTTACTACCAGACGAAGGTTTGCCTCCGCAAGCTTCTTCTTGGCTTCGGCATCTCCCTCCTCCATGCGCTTTGCAAGCTCTACCTCTTCATCCGCTGACAGAAGCGGTACCTTTCCGATCTCCTTCAGATACATACGAACCGGATCCTCAATACTGACGCCGTCCGGCACGGACAGATCGATATTTTCAATATCCTCCTCATCACCTTCGCCGCCTGCTTCCATACCAAGAATAATGTCATCATCCACATCGTCCTTATCATCAGAGATCTGGAACACATCAATGCCGTTATTTTCAAGATACTCGATGATCTTTTCCATCTTCTCCTCGTCCAACTCCATATCACCGAAGAAGTTGTTGATCTCCTGATACTCCAATACGTTCTTTTTGGTGTGTGCCAGCTCTTTAAGTGCATTCAGCTTCTCGATGAATTTCACCTCATGGTTCTCGTCCTTTTTGTCCTCGCCAGCTCCCTTTGTCTTGGACTTTGACGTCTTTTTGACAGTTTTCTTTTCACCGTCTGCAGCCGCCTTCTTTGTCTTAGTCTCTGCCTTCTTGGTTGTTTTGGTGGTTGTTTTTGTTGTCTTTTTGGTCGTCTTTTTCCCGCTATCCACAGAAGTAGTACCTTCAGCAGCTTTTTCGACGGTAGATTTCTTCATGGTTTCCTCCTTGGTCTCTGCCGTTTTTGTTGCCTGCTTTTTCTCTGTTGCCATACGATACCTTCCTTTCTTACCTATAATTTTTCCAATTATTTATGAAATATGCAGATTTACTGCACCTTGCAGCATTTTCTTTTGTTGCACCAGTTTCTGCAGCTCGTTCAGATCCGTGATCTGACCCGCCTGCCGTTCTATGCTGTGTTCCTTGATCTTTAAGATCAGGTCCGTGATCGCCTTTTTCTTTTCATCGTTCTCGATCTTACTGCCAAAGCTTGTCTGGAACATGGACGCTACCTTGTTCTGATCCTCAACCTCTTCGAAATGACCGATGATCCTTGCCGGCTCCAGATCTCCCCGATCCAGCTGATCGTAAAGCTCCTTTGCCACAGTCCGGTAAAGCCCCTCCTCAAAATCCTCCGGTTTGACCCACTCGCGGATCTGCACAAAAAGCTTTGGCTCCTCGATCAGCCAGGACAACAGCAAACGATAGGAATAGCTGATCCCTTCTCTTGTTTCCTTTTTCTTTCCTTTACGGATCCGTTCCTGCTGCCGCTCCTCCATAACCTCCTGATAGCCCGAGGGCATCTGATTGCCGTAACGCACCACAAGCTGTCTTAGATCCTCTGTCTTAATGTTGTACCTTGCCGCCACAGCTTCCAGATAGTTGTCTCTCTGGATCTTATCCTCGAAAACAAGAAGCTTCCTGGCTGTCTCATGGACGAATTTCGTCTTCTGCTCGGGATCGCTCATGGAATAATTCTTCTTGATGACCTCGATCTCGAAGAAAAAGCTGTTCTGTGCTTCCTCCATGCGCTTTTCAAATTCCTCCGCTCCAAGATTCTTAATAAACTCATCCGGATCCTTATAGGGTTCCATGTGGATCACCTTTCCGGTGATCCCCGCCCGGCGCAGCATCGGGATTGCACGCATCGCCGCCTTGATCCCGGCACCGTCACTGTCGTAGGTTAAAAGCACCTCATCGGTGTAGCGCCGGATCAGATTCGCCTGCTGCTCGGTAAATGCCGTTCCAAGAGATGCCACGGCATTGGTAAAGCCCGCCTGATGCAGCGCGATCACATCCATATAACCCTCGCAGAGGATCATATTGCTGCGCTTTCCGCGCTTGGCGTAATTAAGACCAAACAGATTGCGGCTCTTATCGAAGATCTTTGTCTCCGGAGAGTTAAGGTACTTCGGCTTGGCATCTCCCATCACACGACCGCCAAATCCGATGACACGGTTGTTCGCATCCATGATCGGGAACATGACTCTGTTCCAGAACTTGTCATACGCACCACGCTCGTCCATCTTAAATAACCCGGTCTCCTTGAGCACGCTGTCGCTGTAGCCTTCCTTTTTCATGTACTGGTACAGCTCTCCTCCGCCCTGCCCGGCATATCCGAGTCCAAAGTGAAGGATCGTCTCATCGCTCAAGCCTCTCCCTGTCAGATAATCATAGCCGGGCTTTCCTCTCGGCGACTTGAGTAATGCAAAATAATACCGTGCCGCCTTCTTATTGATCTCAAGCAGCGTCTGTCTGAGACTTTCCTGCTGCTTTTGCTGCGCTGTCATCTCCTGCTTCGGCAGTTCAATGCCGGCCTCCTGTGCCAGCATTTCCATTGCCTCCGGGAAGGTGAGATTCTCATATTCCATCACAAAGGTCAGTACATTGCCCCCCACGCCGCAGCCAAAGCACTTGTACATCTGCCTTGCCGGATTCACATGGAAGGACGGCGTCTTCTCATTATGAAACGGACACAATCCCGTATATCCGCTGCCTGCCCGCTTCAGCCGGACGTACCTGCCGATCACGCTGACAATATCACTGCGCGACCGTACCTCTTCGATCTGTTCCTCGGAATACCACGGCATTGTCTCACCTCTTTCTAAATCAAAATAACTAATACAGCGCAAACCACTATATTAGTTATTCGACAAAGATTTTATTTTTCCTTTTTTTATTTTAACGATGTTCTGTTCCGACCAGACTCCATGCCTTCGGGATCATCAGATCCTTGTACAGATTAACCATATAACGGTCACTCATACAGGCAATAAAATCGCAGACCGCGCGCTCCGGCGTCTCTCCGAGAAGGATCAGTGCCGAAAACTCACTTGGAAGCTCCTCCGTATGATGTATGTAATAATCATAAAGCTGCTCGATCAGCGTTTCTACCTTTTTCTCTTCGCTTTTGGCAGCGGGGTTGGTATAGACATTCTCATACATATAACTGCGCAGGGAAAACATTGCTTTCTCCACCTCCGGCGACATACAGATATCATCCTTTCCTTCGCTGTTGCGGACAATATCGTGAACCAGTGTGTTGAGACGGTGATTCGTGCTGTGACCCAGCACATCCGTCAGCCAGTATGGAATCTCCTCTTCCTTAATGATCCCGGCGCGGATCGAATCGTCAATATCGGAATTGATATAGGCGATCTTATCCGAGAGACGCACGATCTTACCCTCCAGTGTTGCCGGCGTCAGGCTGGTCTGATGATTCAGGATACCGTCCCGCACTTCCCAGGTCAGATTCAGTCCCATACCGTCCTTCTCGAGACGTTCCACCACACGCACGCTCTGCTCATTGTGCCGGAAGCCTCCCATATCCTTCGTGATCCGGTTCAATGCTCTCTCCCCCGCGTGACCAAACGGCGTATGACCCAGATCATGTCCGAGTGCGATCGCCTCCGTAAGATCCTCATTGAGCTGCAGCGCTCTGGCGATGGTTCTTGCATTCTGCGCAACCTCCAGCGTATGCGTCATACGCGTCCGGTAGTGGTCGCCCTCCGGTGCCAGGAAAACCTGCGTTTTCTGCTTTAAGCGCCGGAATGCCTTACTGTGAAGGATGCGATCCCTGTCTCTCTGATAATCCGTGCGGATATCACACTGCTCTTCCAGCCGGTCTCTTCCGCGGGTCTCATCTGCAAAACCGGCATGCGCACTTAATATCTCATGCTCCCTTTGTTCCTGTCTCTGTCGAAGATTTCTTTCCTGCTCCATACAAACACCTTTCTTTCACAGACCGCCGGAACGATGCAGATGCGCCCACCGTCCCTCATGACGGTTTACTACTGTTCACACTGCTTTCCATAATAATAAAATCCCTTACTCTCGCAGAGACGGACCGGAACGATTGTTCCGATCAGGGATGCATCTCCCGGAAAATGTACCAGATAATTTCTCGCCGTTCTTCCTGTCACATATCCGGTCTCCTGCTTATTGACATCCTCTACAAGAACATCCTCCACCACACCTGCTCCCGCCTGCGTCTTCTCGGCTGAGATCTCCTGCACTCTCTTAAGGAGCCGGTCAAAGCGTTCCTTTACAACCTCCTCCGGCACCTGATCCTCCATCGCTGCCGCCGGTGTACCGGTACGTTTACTGTATATAAAGGTAAAGGCGCTGTCATACTGCACTTTCTCTACAACATCCATAGTATCTTCAAAATCCTGCTCGGTCTCCCCCGGAAATCCTACAATAATATCGGTTGTCAGCGCAATATCCGGCATTGCCTTTTTGATCTTAGCCGCCAACTCCAGATAGCTCTCCTTCGTATAATGACGGTTCATGATCTTTAACAGTCTGCTGCTTCCGGACTGCAGCGGCAGATGAAGCTGTCTGCAGACCTTTTGAGAATGTGCCATCACATCGATCAGCTCATCCGACAGATCCTTCGGATGGGAAGTCATAAAACGGATCCTCTGAAGTCCCTCGATCTCATCCACCTGCTTTAGAAGCTGCGCAAATGTCACCGGATGCTCCAGATTCTTCCCGTAGGAATTCACATTCTGACCAAGCAGCATGATCTCTACCACGCCATCCGCCACAAGCTCCCTGATCTCACGGATGATCTCCTCCGGCTCACGGCTCCGCTCCCTTCCGCGTACATACGGAACAATACAATAGCTGCAGAAGTTATTGCAGCCAAACATAATATTTACACCACTCTTAAAGGAATACTTTCTCTCGATCGGAAGCTCCTCCACGATCGCATCCGTGTCCTTCCAGACATCGACGATCATACGCTTTTTGGCAGAAGTATCAAACACACGCATCGCCAAAAGCTCCGCGAACTTGAAAATATTATGGGTTCCAAAGATGATATCTACGTTGCGGTAGCTTGTTTTGATCTTATCCACGACCGTCTGCTCCTGCATCATGCAGCCGCAGAGCATCGTCAGCATCTCCGGGTTCTTTTTCTTGTAACGCTTGAGCTGTCCCAAGTGACCGTACACCTTGAGATTTGCATTCTCACGCACGGTACAGGTATTGTAAAGCACAAGATCTGCTTCCTCCTGATCTGTCTCCTCGTAGCCGATCATCTGCAGAATGCCAAGAATCTTCTCGGAATCTCTCGCATTCATCTGGCAGCCGAAGGTTGTCACACACGCAGTCAACGGTCTGCCAAGCTCACGCTTCTTATCCTCCATCCAAAGCTGCAGCTTACGGATGAAATAATACTGGCGCTCCGGCTCTTTCTCCGGCGGTGCCATGGTCATGTCCATCGACTCAACGATTTTTGTCATTTCTATTCTGTCCACAGGTTCTGTACTCCTTTTCTCAATTCCTTATCAGCCCCGAAGGGTATATATAATTTATGATAGCATACGCCCCGCAAATAGTCAAAAGTACACACTTCAGCCCTCCGGATGACAAAGTCCGCATGGAGAGTATCCCGCCTTATGTGCCGCCGCGATGCTCTTAAAATACACACGGTTCTTCTCATAAGGAAGACCGCTGCAGCTCGGCAGATGGAACTTTTTGGAATTGATGTTTCCAATATATTTCTGTCCCTTGGCAAGCGCCGGCGCACTTCCCTGCGCTGTGGTTCCTCCCGAGGTATTCTTACTGCCTGAGATCTGGCTTTTCGAGCCGTCGGCTGCGATCAGACTGCTGCTTCCGTACTCTCTGTAGGACCAGAGTCTGCTCGGACTTTTGTTCCATTTGATACTGCTTCCGTTGCTTGTCGCAATGATCGTCCCCTGCTGATCGGTACGGAATATCTTTGTGCCGATCGCTTTAAAACGACTCATGGCACCCTGCGCCGGATGACCGTATTTATTGTCCGCGCCACAGCTTATCACGGTATACTTCGGTTTCATCGCCTGTAAGAACTTCTCTGACGATGCGTTGGCACTGCCATGGTGTCCTGCCATATAGACATCACAGGACAGGCTCTGTTTACCGGCAAGCATCTCATACTCGCTCTCCGTCTCCGCATCGCCCGTAATCACAAAGCGGTTTCTTCCGTTGACCAGCTTTAAGGCAACCGAATAATCATTCTCATTCGTATAGCTGCTGCGGTTCGGCGCAAGGATCGTAAACTTCGCCTTGCCAAGAGAATACTTTGCCCCCACCTTCGGGCGTGTCGTTGCAATCTTCTTCTGTGCAATAATGTTGCAGTAGGACTGATATACTCTGGAATCCGTCGTATAATCCGGTGCGATCACTCGTTTTACCGGAAATACATTGAGTGCACCCACGACTCCATTGAGATGGTCGGCATCATAATGACTCACCACCACATAATCTAACTTCTTGACCTTCTGGCGTTTCAGATAGCTGACCACCTTGGAAGAGGCATCCCTGTCTCCACCGTCGACCAGCATAAAATGCGAGCCCGACTGCACAAGCACGGCGCTTCCCTGTCCCACGTCAATATAATGCACCTTCATCGTGGACTTTCCTGCTGCGAAAGCCTTCTGAATGCTGCCGGTATCCTCCTGTACCGTCTGTTGCTTTTCAACCGGCAAAGCCCCGCCGTTATTATCGCTGTTAAAACCATTTACGCCTCCGATCAGCATCGCTGCCATAAGAAGGCCGATTATAAATTTTTTCATTCCTTTTGTACGCAAAAAACCACTCTCCTTTATTCAGATCTATCATACATTTTTAGTGTATCACAGATTCCAAACCATGAAAAGAGTGGTTCTTTACACTGTTTATTTCATTAATTTTGAGAAGGCTTAATGACTCAAACTGATATGTAATGACTTTTGTCAAGAGTAAATTCGAAAAAAATCAAAA
>ERZ772886.2069-NODE-2069-length-16940-cov-3.796150_pt1 | contig 16940 bp, 16 predicted proteins | sample MGYA00512128_ERZ772886 | MGnify/ENA primary metagenome ERZ772886 (study PRJEB29015, sample SAMEA2737698) | human gut metagenome | biome: human gut; feature: human-associated habitat; material: faeces | place: China | collected 2012 ... | reverse complement strand
CTCTTCAAGAACGTGGTCGGTTGCACTCCCAACAGGTACAGAAACATCAACTGACGCATTGCGCAACCGGCTGTCCGGCCGACTGTTCCGAGCGGTAAAAATGGTAAGAATCTCCGTAATCCGTCTATCGTCCGGCATGATCCGCCGCCCTATCTTTGCAGATGAAACGCTGGTCGGGAGGCACCGACCGGCAGACAAACGACAAGAACCATGAAAACGAAAACGATTCTTCTGACGCTCACCACCCTCTTCGCTGCCGCCGAGAGCGGCGACGCCCAAACGGCGCCGAACGATAAAAAAGTGCTGGTGGCCTACTTTTCCCACAGCGGCAACACGCGCGCCGTGGCCGAACGGATCGCCGCGGCCACGGGTGCCGATCTCTTCGAAATCGTCCCGCAAAAGCCCTACCCCGCGGAGTACCGCGCCGTCGTCGATCAGGCCAGGCGCGAGATCGGCGCGGACTACCGTCCGGCGCTGAAAACCGACCTGCCCGACGCCGGGCGATACGACGTGATCTACATCGGTTCGCCCTGCTGGTGGTCGACCGTCGCACCGCCCGTCGCGACCTTCCTCGCAGCGCACGACTTCACGGGCAAGACCCTCATCCCCTTCATGACGCACGAAGGGAGCCGCATGGGCCGCAGCGAAACCGACATCCGACGGCTCTGCCCCGGCGCGACCGTGCGCAGCGGCGTCCCCATCCGCGGCAGCGGCGCAGCGCAGGCCGACCGCGAAATCCGACAGCTCGTCGAGGCGGCCGGACGCTGAGTGCGGACGGCACGCCGACGGTCGGAACCGCGCGGGCGAATACGAGTCGCAATCCGCCGCGCAGGGCGGCAGACGTTGGAGAGCCCACCGAAATCCGACGAAGGCCATTTTTGCGGACAAACACAAAAACACATAAAACAACCGTTGGAAATACAGACAACACATCGGTCGTCATCCAGATTTTCCTATCTTTGTCCCTGAACGGAAAACAACGAACAACCAAAACCGAATCGAATGCTACGCAAACTCAGAATCGCAGCGGCCGTCGTCTGCTTCGCGCTCGTCACGCTGCTCTTTCTCGACTTCACCGGCACGCTCCACGCATGGTTCGGCTGGCTGGCGCGCATCCAGTTCCTGCCGGCCCTGCTGGCCGTGAACGTCGGCGTCGTAGCGGCGCTCGTCGTCGCCACGCTGCTTTTCGGCCGCGTCTACTGCTCGGTCGTCTGCCCGCTGGGCGTGATGCAGGACGGCATATCGCACCTCGCCGGCCAACGCACGAAGAACCGCTTCCGCTACTCGCCCGCGAAAACGGCGCTGCGCTACACCGTGCTGGCCCTCTTCATCGCCGCACTCGCGGCAGGCATCGGCTCACTGGTCGCACTGCTGGCCCCGTACAGCGCCTACGGCCGCATCGCGCAGAACCTGCTGGCTCCGCTCTGGGGATGGGGCAACAACCTGCTGGCCTACTTCGCCGAACGCATCGACAGCTACGCCTTCTATCGCACCGACGTCTGGGTGCGCAGTGCGGCGACCTTCGCCGTAGCGGCCGCGACTTTCGCTCTCATCGCCGTGCTGGCCTGGCGCAACGGCCGCACGTGGTGCAACACCGTCTGTCCCGTGGGTACGGTACTGGGCTTCCTCGCGCGCTTCTCGCTGCTGCGCCCCGCGATCGACCCCGAAAAGTGCGTCGGCTGCAACCGCTGCGCACGCAACTGCAAGGCGTCGTGCATCGACGTCGAACACCACCGGATCGATTACAGCCGCTGCGTGGTCTGCATGGACTGCATCGACACCTGTCACAAAAACGCCATCGCCTACGAACTGCGGCCGAAAACCCGCAAGCCGGCGAAGGAAGAGAAGAGAGAGTCGGGAAGAGAGGAGACCCCCGCCGGTCTTTCGCGCCGCAGTTTTCTGTCGCTTACGGGCATATTCGCCGCACACACGGCACTCCGTGCACAGGAGAAGCTCACCGACGGCGGGCTGGCCGTCATCGAACAGAAAAAAATTCCCCGCCGTGCGACGCCGATCGTCCCGGCCGGCGCCGCGAGCCTGCGCAACATGGCGCACCACTGCACCGGCTGCCAGCTCTGCGTGGCCGTCTGTCCCAACGGCGTGCTGCGGCCCTCGGAAAAACTCACGTCCCTGATGCAGCCCGAAATGTCCTACGAACGCGGCTACTGCCGCCCCGAATGCACGAAGTGCTCCGAGGTCTGCCCCGCAGGAGCGATCCTCCCCGTGACGGCGGCCGAGAAGTCGTCCGTGCAGATCGGCCATGCCGTCTGGATACGTGCCAACTGCGTACCCCTGACCGACGGCGTCGACTGCGGCAACTGCGCCCGCCACTGCCCGTCGGAGGCCATCACGATGGTTCCGTCCGACACCGCCGATCCCGACTCGCCGAAGATTCCGGTCGTCAACACCGAGCGCTGCATCGGCTGCGGCGCCTGCGAAAACCTCTGTCCGGCACGCCCGTTCAGCGCGATCTACGTCGAAGGGCACGAACGCCACCGAACCATTTAACCCCCGAAACCCATGGAGACCAACGATAAGAAAGGCATGGCCCGCCGCGAATTCCTCAAACGGCTGGGCGTCGGCACGGCCGCCACGGCCGCCGCACTGACCGGATGCGATTTGCGCCGCAACGCCGCAACGGGCGACCGCACGGCGCAGGGCGAGATTCCGACCGACCGGATGACCTACCGCATCAACCCCAAGACGGGCGAGAAGGTATCGCTGCTGGGCTACGGGTGCATGCGCTGGCCGACCCTCAGCGGCGGCAGCGCACGCGACGGCGCCGACGAGATCGACCAGGAGGAGGTCAACCGGCTGGTCGACTTCGCCATCGCCCACGGCGTGAACTACTTCGACACCTCGCCCGCCTACTGCAAGGGACGCTCGGAGCGCGCCACGGGCATCGCTCTCAAACGCCATCCGCGCGACAGCTACTACATCGCCACCAAGCTCTCGAACTTCGCCCCCTCCACGTGGAGCCGCGAAGCGTCGATGGCCATGTACCGCAACTCGTTCAAGGAGTTGCAGGTCGACCGCATCGACTACCTGCTACTGCACGGCGTGGGAATGGGCGGCGGAATGAAGGAGTTCGAAGCACGCTACATCGACAACGGCATCCTCGACTTCCTGCTCTCCGAACGCGAGGCGGGACGCATCCGCAATCTCGGATTCTCCTACCACGGCGACATCGCGGTCTTCGACCGCCTGCTCGCGGAGCACGACCGCTACCGGTGGGATTTCGTGCAGATCCAGCTCAACTACGTCGACTGGCGCCACGCCAAGGAGGTCAACACGCGCAACACCGACGCCGAATACCTCTACGGCGAACTGAGCCGCGCGGCATTCCGGCCGTCATCATGGAACCGCTGCTGGGCGGACGCCTGTCGAACGTACACGACCACATCGCCGCCAAACTCCGCCAGCGCCGCCCCGAGCAGAGCGTCGCTTCGTGGGCCTTCCGCTTCGCGGGATCGTTTCCCGGCGTGCTGACCGTACTGAGCGGCATGACCTACATGGAGCACTTGCAGGACAACCTGCGCACCTTCTCGCCGCTCGACGAGCTGACCGATGCCGACCGCGAATTTCTCGAAGAGACGGCGCAGGCGCTGCTGCGCTATCCGACCATTCCGTGCAACGACTGCAAGTACTGCATGCCCTGCCCCTACGGGCTCGACATCCCGGGCATTTTGCTCCACTTCAACAAGTGCATCAACGAAGGACGGATGCCCTCGTCGTCGCGCGACAGCGCCTACCGGCAGGCACGGCGCGCCTTTCTGGTGGGGTACGACCGTTCGGTGCCGCGCCTGCGGCAGGCCGACCATTGCATCGGCTGCAACCAATGCGTGCCGCACTGTCCGCAGAACATCGACATTCCCGCGCAGATGCAGCGAATCGACCGCTTCGTCGAGGACCTCAAACAGAACAGGGAATTCTGACGGCCTATGGAATACCGGACATTGGGACGAACGGGGCTCCGCGTGAGCGCCGTGGCACTCGGCTGCGAGGGCTTCATGCACAAGCGGGCCGAAGAGGTGAAGGCCGATTTCGACTTCGCGATTGGACACGGCATCAACTTCGTCGACATCTACTCGTCGAACCCCGACCTGCGCGCCGACATCGGTGCGGCGCTCGAAGGACGGCGCGGGGAGTTCATCATCCAAGGCCACCTCTGCACCGTATGGGAGAACGACCAATACCTGCGCACGCGCGATCCGCAGAAGAGCGCCGACTCGTTCGAACGACAGCTGCGGCAATTGCGCACCGACTATCTCGACGTGGGGATGATCCACTACGTCGACGCCGAGGCCGACCTGCGCACGGTCTTCGACGGGCCGATCATCCGGCTCGCCCAGCGGCTCAAAGCCGAGGGGCGCATCCGCTCGATCGGTCTGAGCAGCCACAACCCCGCCGTGGCGCGCATGGCCGTCGAAACAGGGCTCGTCGACGTACTGATGTTCTCGATCAATCCGGCCTACGATCTGCAACCCGCAAGCGAGAACGTCGACACGCTGTGGGCCGACGAAAGTTATGCCCGCACGCTGCACAACGTCGATCCCGAACGCGAACGGCTCTACGAACTGTGCGAGCGCACGGGCGTGGGCATCGACGTGATGAAGGTCTACGGCGGCGGCGACCTGCTTAGCGAGGCGAACTCGCCCTTCGGCCGCGCACTGACGCCCGTGCAGTGCATCGAGTATGCGCTCACGCGCCCCGCCGTGGCGGCCGTCATGGTCGGCTGCAAGAGCCGCGCGGAGATCGAAGCGGCGCTGGCGTGGTGCGACGCTCCGGCCGCCGAACGCGACTACACTGCGGTGATGACGGGGCTGGAACGCTTCTCGTGGCGGGGACACTGCATGTACTGCGGCCACTGCGCCCCCTGTTCGGCGGGCATCGACATCGCGGCAGTCAACAAATTCCGCAACCTCGCGCAAGTGCAGGGCGAGATTCCCGAAACGGTGCGCGAACACTACCGCACGCTCGCGCACCACGCCTCGGAGTGCATCGGTTGCGGGCTGTGCGAACCCCGATGCCCGTTCGGCGTAGAGATCGTCGAGGCGATGCGCCGCGCCGCCGAACGGTTCGGATACTGAAACGACAAACCATGAAACGAAACACGACCTTTCTGACCGACGACCAGCGGCTGCAACTCATCGACCTGCTGCATGTCGAAGCGTGCTCGTGCGTAATCCGCAACGGCGATGTGACCCGCATCTTCCGCGAACGGGGCGTGAAAGACCTCTACCGCCTGCTCGAAGAGGAGCCCGAACTGCTGGACGGCGCCTTCGTCGCCGACAAGGTGGTGGGTAAAGGCGCGGCGGCGCTGATGATTCTGGGCGGCGTCGGCGAACTCCACGCCGACGTCATCAGCCGGCCGGCGCGGCGGCTGCTCGCCGCATCGCCCGTACACGTGAGCTACACGCTCGAAGTACCCTATATCGTCAACCGGACACGAACGGGGCAATGCCCCGTGGAGACGCTCTGCCGCGACTGCGCCACCGCTGCCGAAGCGCTGCCGCTGATCCGCAACTTTATCGAAGGACAAAAATGAAAGCCTTTTTCCACTCTATACTGACAGCCGCGCTGCTGTTCGCAGTTCCGGCCGCCGTCGCCGACGAGTTGCCCGACAGCGTGCGGCAGCGCCCCGTCTACCCGATCGAGGAGGTCGTCGTCACGGGCACGCGCAACGAAACCGACGTCCGCCTCCTTCCGATGACCGTCTCGGTGGTCGACCGCGCCGCGATCGAACGCAGCGGCCGGCAATCGCTGCTGCCCATACTCACCGAACAGGTGCCGGGGCTCTTCGCCACCGCGCGCGGGATCATGGGCTACGGAGTCTCGACCGGAGCGGCGGGCGGCATGTCGCTGCGCGGCATCGGCGGCGCACCGCAGGCGGGGCTGCCGACCACGGGCCTGCTGGTACTCATCGACGGCCATCCGCAGTATATGGGGCTCATGGGACATCCGATCGCCGACGCCTACCAGTCGATGCTGGCCGAGCGCGTCGAAGTCGTACGCGGCCCCGCCTCGGTACTCTACGGTTCCAACGCCATGGGCGGCGTCATCAACATCGTCACGCGCAAGCAGCGCGAGGAGGGCATCCGCACCGACCTGCAAGCCGCCTACGGCTCCTACAACACGTTGCAGACCGAGCTGTCGAACCGTATCCGCAAGGGACGCTTCACGAGCGTCGTCACCGGCTCCTACAACCGCACCGACGGCCACCGCGCCGACATGGGCTTCGAACAGTACGGCGGCTACGCCAAGCTGGGATACGAGCTTTCGAGAGCATGGACGCTGTCGGGCGACGTGAACCTGACACACTTCAACGCATCAAATCCGGGCGAGGTGACGGCGCCGCTCATCGACAACGACTCGCGCATCACGCGCGGACGGGCCTCCGCCGCCCTGGCCAACCGCTACGACCGCACGTCGGGCGCCCTGAGCCTCTTCTACAACTGGGGGCGGCACAAGATCGACGACGGCTATGCCGCGGGCAGCGAACCGCTCGACTACCGGTTCAACTCGCGCGACCGGATGCTGGGGGTGTCGTGGTACCAGAGTGCGCAGCTCTTCGCGGGCAACCGGCTGACGGTAGGCTTCGACTACTTCCACTTCGGCGGCGAATCGTGGAACCGGTTTCTCGACGGACACGAAGAGCCGCAGGTCGACAAGACGCAGGACGAGGTGGCCGGTTACGTCGACTTCCGACAGTCGCTCGGCACATGGCTGACGCTCGATGCGGGCCTCCGCGTCGACCGCCACTCCCATGTGGGCACCGAGTGGGTGCCGCAGGCGGGTGTCTCGTTCCACCTGCCGCGCAGCGCCGAGATCAAGCTCTCGGCCGGCAAAGGATTCCGCTACCCCACCATCCGCGAACTCTACATGTTCCGCCCCGCGAACCCCGACCTGCGTCCCGAGCGGCTGTGGAGCTACGAACTGTCGCTCTCGCAGCGGCTATGGGAGGGACGGCTCTCCTACGGCGTCAATCTCTTCTATATCGACGGCGAAAACCTGATCCTGCGTATGCCCGTCGACGGGCGGCAGATGAACGTCAACACCGGCCGGATCGAGAATGCGGGCGTCGAAGCCGAAATCGCATACCGCATCTCGGCGGCATGGAGCGTCGACGCCAATTACAGTTTCCTGCACATGGAACATCCCGTGCTGGCCGCTCCCGAACACAAACTCCACGTCGGAGCCTCCTTCACGCAGGGCCGCTGGTCGGTCTCGACGGGCCTGCAATACGTGGAGGGTCTCTACACTTCGATCGTCGTCGGAGGGACGGGCAGCGACGCACAGGAAAATTTCATCCTGTGGAACCTGCGCGCAGGTTTCCGGATCTCGCGCAAATTGCGTATCTTCGTCGACGGAGAGAACCTGCTGGCGCAGCGTTATGAGATCAACGCCGGATTCCCCATGCCGCGTGCAACCGTGCTGGGCGGTCTGGACATGCACTTTTAACGAATTACTCGAAATACCGGAACTTTCATTCAACCATTCATAAAAAAGTGATATGCAAACGACTTCCGTAAAACTCTATTCGCTGGAATACAGCGAAGCGAAAACCTATCTGGCGGCCGCCCTCTTCCTCGCGGGCAACATCGTCCTGCCGCAGCTCTTCCACACGATCCGTCTGGGCGGGCCGACATGGCTGCCGATCTACTTCTTCACGCTCGTGGGCGCCTACAAGTACGGCTGGCGCGCGGGGCTGCTCACGGCACTTGCGTCGCCCGTAGCCAACGCACTGCTCTTCGGGATGCCCGCCGCGGCGGCACTGCCCGCGATCGTACTCAAATCGGTGCTGCTGGCCGGCGCCGCAGGCTATGCCGCCGCACGCTTCCGCCGTGCGTCACTCGCACTGCTGGCAGCCGTCGTACTCTTCTACCAGGCGGCCGGCACATTGGGCGAATGGGCCCTCACGGGTTCGTTCCACGCCGCCGTGCAGGACTTCCGCATCGGCCTGCCGGGCATGTTGCTGCAAATCTTCGGCGGCTGGGCATTCATCAATTTCATAATCCGCAAGTAAGACGATGCGCAAACTGGGATTCGGCTGTATGCGGCTGCCGCTCGCAGAGGCCGGCAACTTCAAGGCCGTGGACATCGCCGAGGTTGAACGCATGGTCGACACCTTCCTCGAACGGGGCTTCACCTACTTCGACACGGCCTACATGTACCACGATTTCCACAGCGAGTGCGTCGTGCGCGAGGCGCTCGTCGAGCGTCATCCCCGCAGCAGCTTCACACTGGCCACCAAGCTCCCGACGATGTTCCTCAAATCCGAAGGGGATCAGGAGCGGATCTTCGCCGAACAGCTCTCGAAATGCGGCGTCGACTACTTCGACTACTACCTGCTGCACAATCTCAACACCGCGAACTACCGCACCGTCGAGCGCTTCGACAGCTTCGCCTTCGCCGCCCGCATGAAAGCCGAGGGGCGTATCCGCCACGTCGGATTCTCGTTCCACGACAGCGCGGAGCTGCTCGACGAGATCCTCGCGGCGCACCCCGAAACGGAGTTCGTGCAGTTGCAGATCAACTACCTCGACTGGGACAATCCCAGCATCCAGTCGCACCGCTGCTACGACGTGGCGCACCGTCACGGCAAGCCGATCGTGGTGATGGAACCGGTCAAGGGAGGTTCGCTGGCGACGGTTCCGCCCGCCGCCGAACGACTCTTCCGCGCCGTGCATCCCGACCTCTCGCCCGCCTCGTGGGCGATCCGCTATGCCGCGAGTCTGGACGGCGTAATGACCGTTCTCAGCGGCATGTCGTCGATGGCGCAGCTGCTCGACAACACGGACTACATGCACGACTTCCGACCGCTCGACGACGCCGAACGCGCCACGGTGGCCGAAGCCGTCAAAATCATCAACGATGCGATCGCCATCCCCTGCACGGCTTGCCGCTACTGCGTAGAGGGGTGTCCGAAGCATATCGCCATTCCCGACTACTTCGCGCTCTACAACGCCGACCGCCAGTCGGTGAACCACCTCTTTTCGATCCAGCAGACCTACTACGACAACCTGGCCCAGACGCACGGACGCGCCTCGGAATGCATCGGCTGCCGCAAATGCGAACGCAGCTGCCCGCAACACCTGCCGATCGTCGACGATCTGAAACGGGTCGCAGCGACGTTCGAAACGGCCGGATAACCGGATAAAAACTGACGAATATGGCAAAAATCCTCTTTCTCGGAAACTTGGGCGTCGTGGAGATCGTCCTCATCGCACTGATCGTACTGCTGCTCTTCGGAGGCCGCAAGATTCCCGAACTGATGAAGGGCATCGGCCGGGGCATCCGCTCGTTCAAGGAGGGCGCCCGAGGCGACGGCGAGGAACCGAAGCAGAAGGAGTGACCGCACATCGGCGGAATCGGCACCGGCGGAAGAACGTTCCGCCGGTCGTTTCGTACGCCGCACACGAAGATGCGTCCCGGCCGGTTGCACGGGAACGGTCTGGTATCTATCCGTCAGTAGATCAACGGCGCCGCCGACCGATGGATTCCGGCAGGAAACGACATGCTCGCTTCCTGCCGTTCCCCCCCCCACTCCCGCGATCCGTTCTTCCACTGCGAACGAACTCGCCGCCGGAACTCCGCACCGGAAATTTCGCCGATTCGAAAAAATCGTTTACCTTTGCGTAAAACATCAGATGATACGATGAAATCAGGTCCGCAAACGCCCCTTCGCAAACACTCGCTGGCCGATACGTTGGCCCAACGGCTGCAACGCCGTATCGCAGCGGGAAAATTCCGCACGGGCGAACGGCTGCCGACCGAATCGGAGCTGATGCGCATGTTCGGCGTCGGCCGCTCGACGGTGCGCGAAGCGGTACGGATGCTATCCGACCGGGGATTCCTGAACGTGCGGCAGGGCGCAGGGACATTCGTTGCAGCCCCCGCAGCGTCCGATGCCCTCGTGGAGCAGCGGTTGCGTCGCGCCGATATCCGCGAACTGGACGAAGTACGGAAAATTCTGGAAGCGGCCATTGTCGAACGCGCCGCCGCACGCCGCACGCCGCAGGACATGGAGCGGATCGAATCCCTGCTCGCCCAACGGGGCGCGGCCGCCGAAGAGGGCGACTTGGAACGGTGCATCGCCGCCGACATCGTCTTCCATGCAGCCATAGCCGAAGCCACGCACAACGAAATCCTGAGCGAACTCTACCGGACGACAACAGGCCACCTGCAAAAGGGATTCCGTCATATCTACCGTGACACGGCCTGTTTTCGCGCCTCCCAGCCGACGCACGCACGGCTGGCACGGAACATCGCCGACACCGACGTGCAGCAGGCGCTCGACACGATCGCCGTCATTCTGGACGAACCCTGATCCCCCGACGATGGACACGCTCACGAAACCCATATCCGCACCGCGCCGGCGAACGACCGCCGACACGGTCTATCCGATCCTGCTGCTCGTCAGCGTCACCCACCTGCTCAACGACATGATGCAGTCGGTGATTCCGGCGGTCTATCCGCTGCTCAAAGCCAAATTCGGTTTTTCGTTCGCCCAGATCGGTCTCATCACGCTCGTCTTCCAGATGACCTCCTCGATCCTGCAACCTTTTGTCGGCCGCTATGCCGACCGCCATCCGAGACCCTATTCGCTGGCCGCGGGAATGTGTTTCACGCTGGCGGGACTCTTCGCGCTGGCCCTCGCCCCCGGCTTCGCGCCGATCCTTCTGGCCGTCGCACTCATCGGCTGGGGATCGTCGATCTTCCACCCCGAATCGTCGCGCGTGGCCCAGCTCGCATCGGGCGGGCGCAAAGGGCTGGCACAGTCGATCTTCCAGGTCGGCGGCAACGCCGGAAGCGCCTTCGGGCCGCTGCTGGCCGCGCTCGTCGTCATTCCCTACGGCCAGACCTCGATCATGTGGTTCGCCCCGGCCGCACTGCTGGCCATCGGCATCCTCCTCCGCATCGGCAACTGGTACAAACGGCAACTGAACGCCGCGACCGCCGCACCGGTAACCGCAACAGCCGCAGCAGCCGAATTGCCCCGCCGCAAGATCCGCCGTGCGCTGCTGATCCTCACGGTGCTGGTCTTCTCGAAATATTTCTACATCGCCTGCATGACCAACTATTTCACCTTCTTCCTTATGGACAAATTCGCCTTCTCGGTGCAGGACGCGCAATACAGCCTCTTCGCATTCCTCGCGGCATCGGCCGCAGGCACGGTCATCGGCGGGCCGCTGGGCGACCGCATCGGACGGAAATACGTCATCTGGGGGTCGATTCTCGGAGCGGCACCCTTCGCCCTGATGCTGTCCTACGCCGGATCGGGCGGTGCCGTGGCGCTGGCGATCCTCGTCGGACTGATTATCTCGTCGGCCTTCTCGGCCATCGTGGTCTACGCCACCGACCTGATGCCCGGCCGAGTGGGAATGATCGCCGGCCTCTTCTTCGGGCTGATGTTCGGACTGGGCGGACTGGGTTCGGCCTTCTTCGGCTGGCTGGCCGACCGAACCAGCATCGAATTCATCTTCCGCGTCAGCGCGCTGCTGCCCCTGATGGGGATCATCACGGGATTCCTGCCAGACGTCGAACGCAAACGATGATACACTACCAATCGCCACTCAACTTTCATGGACACGATGCAATACACCCACCTCTACCGCTCACCGCTCGGCACGATCACACTGGCTGCCGACAGCGAAGGCCTGACAGGACTCTGGTTCGAAGGGCAGAAATATTTCGCCGCGACGCTCGACGCCCAGCACGAAGAGACGATGCTGCCGATATTCGAGCAGACCCGCCGCTGGCTGGACAACTATTTCGGAGGGAACGATCCGGGACCGACGCCGCCCCTGCACCTGCAAGGTTCACCGTTCCGGCTGGCCGTGTGGGAAATTCTGCGGCAAATCCCCTTCGGGAAGACGATCACCTACGGAGAGATCGCCCGTGAAATCGCCCGCCGGCAAGGCCCGAAAACCGTCCCGGCACAAGCCGTAGGCGGCGCTGTCGGACACAATCCCGTCAGCATCATCGTTCCCTGCCATCGGGTCGTGGGAAGCAACGGCAGCCTGACGGGCTATGCGGGCGGCATCGAGCGGAAGGTACGGCTCCTCGCCCTCGAAAAAGCGGATATGACAGGACTGTTCGCTCCGCAAAAAGGCACAGCCCTGTAAAAGCCGAAACGGCAGGAGCACCTTCGTATCGTCGTGCCTGACCGTTCCGTTCCCGCTTTGGGATTCCGCGGCGAACGAACAGCAGGCAAGAGTGCCGATGCCAAACCGCAATGCGGAGGATGTCGAGGGACCGACGTTTCGACGGGGATTTATGAATCGTCAAGAAACGGCAGAAGATCGGCACGCCGTTCAAAATCAAACTGTGCGGCATTACCAAACGCATCATCGACAAATACAGACGCGAGGTCGCGGGAACGAACCTCGTACTGCCTGTGCCCGACATCGCCTACTGTAACCGCATCCTGAAAAGAATCGCCGTCGAGGTCGGAATCGACAAGGCGGTCACCTACCACATGGGCCGCCACTCGTTCGCCACGACCAACGCGCTGGTGCAAGGCATCCGCATCGAAGTGGTCAACCGATGCGGGTTTCCGGCCGGTCTTCGGCGGTCATTAGACGGTCATTCGGCGGGAGTATCCGGAAAGTCCGGAGAGAAGATCACGTGCGGAGCAGCGTTTCGCGGATGCGTCTCAGGGCTTTGGTGATCTGCGCTTCGACGGTCTTGACCGAAATCCGCATCTGATTGGCGATCGCTGCGTTGGAAAGCCCCTCTTCACGGCTTTTGCGGAATACTTCGCGGCAGCGGTCGGGCAGTTGCGAGACCGCTTCGGCGATCAGTAACAGCATTTCGTCGGCTTCAAGCTGCAATGCTTCCGGATTCGTGAAGAGCGGTTCAGGGCCCTTCCCGATGGGAATTCCGTCGGTTCGTTCGTCGCGAAGCCGGTTGAGCGCGCGGTTACGCACGGCGCGAAACAGATAGGCCCGGACGGAAGTCGAGATACGGAGTTCCCCGGCATGCTGCCAGATGTGCGTAAAGGTGTCCAATACAATCTCCTCGGCAGAGGTGCGGTCGTGGAACCAACAGGCCGCGAACCTGCAAAGCGGGGCGTAATAACGGTCGAACAACTCCCTGAAAGCGGCGGTTCCCCCCCCCTCCCTCGGCTGATGTGTTTCCACAAAACCATGTCGTGTTCGTTTTCCGGCCTCATCGTATCGCTAAAAGAAATTCAGACAAATAAAGATAGACATTTTCGGGGATAAAACGGATGCGGAACGTATGAATTTTTCATTTCGAAATTATTCAGTTTCTGTTATCCTGCGGAATGCGGAACGCTTGCAATCGGGACTGCGTTAAACAAGGGGCCTGCTGAAACACTCCAGCAGGTCCCTTTGCAAGTCCAGACGCATTATTCGAGCAGTTCGTTGTTACCCCAGACATTCAGTTCTGCGATACACCATCCCCGGAAAGTCGGGTTATAAGTCTTGTTCGTATAGCTGGCGTGAATGCGCAGCCGGACGTAACGCGCATGCTGGTAGTCGTCGAGCATCGGACTGATGACCACACTCATCGGATCCAGCGGCGAGTCGGGATCGGTCCGGTTGTCGCGGTATGTCTGGGTGTAGGTCCAGTTGGCGTCGTTCGCTGCGCCGAGGCCGTCGCCGGCGATCTCCTTCGCGGTCCAAACCTCCAAGTGGGCGATGCCGTAGCGTGCGCCGTCCTCCGGTTTGCCGGTAGTCATGTAGCGCTGATTGAACTGGAAGCCGCGTACGGTCACCTCTTTGCCCAGATCGATGACGAAGTCGTAAGGCGGATCGGCTTTCTCTTCGTCGGCGTTGCAGTAGCCGAAGGTGTTGATGTCTTCGTCGAACATCTTCTCCACTTCGTAGTTGGGCTTGGCTTTGGGGGCGGCGAGCACCTTCCATCCGCTGCGTTCGAGCAGCACGGGTGCGGGCGGTCCCGGCTTGACGAGCTTGTTGAAGAGGATGTAACGGACACTGCCCGTCGGCGAGACCGTCGCCTGCGAGTCGCCCTTGATCGAATCGATGGTGATCGGCAACAGATACGGCTCCTCGTCGGGCATGCGCTCGCTGAACAGCTCCACTTTCATCGTCGAGGAGAGCGTGTTGTAACGGGGCAGCATGACTTCGGCGGTCGAAAATTCGTAGGCCTCCGAGGGGCAGAGCTTGTATGAGGTTCCGTGCGCCGCGTTATAGGTCCCGACCAGTTCGGGGGCAGTCTTGAATACGACGGTTATGTAGTTGCCGCTGATCTGCTCGGCCTCCACGCGGATGTCGAGGGTCTGCTTCTTGGGGCTTTCCACCGTAATCACTTCGGCGTCGGCCGTGGCGTCCTGAATGCTCAGCAGGGCAGGCTGCCCGAGCGTCGGACCTTCGTCCTCCTTGCAGCCCGCCGCTGCGATGAGCAGGGCGACGGCGGCCAGAAGACGCATGTTCGCATATCGTTTCATAATCGTTTGCGTTTAAGAGTTCGTCTCAGCATTAGAATTTGACATCGACCAGCACGGGAATATGATCCGAGGCCCTCTTGATGTCGCCTTTGTTGAAGTCGAGCATGATCTTGGTGCCGACCACTTCGCACTTCGCGCCGTTGCCGTTCCACAACAGGATGTAATCGATACATTTGTCCGGCGCCTGCGAAGAGTGGGTGAAGTCGCTCGCACCGTGGGGCGTCAGGATCGTCCAGTCCGTCTTCAATTTGGAAATGGTGGGCGAATCGGGACGGGCGTTGAAGTCGCCGCCGAGGAAGACGGGTTTCTTCGAGCCGCCGAATTCTCGTTCGATGACCTTGTTGATTTCATCGACCTGCCCTGCCTGAGCCAGCGAGGATACATGGTCGAGGTGGGTGGTGGCGAAGACGTATTTCTCGAACTCCACGACGACCATCACGCGGGGTTCGGCGCCGTCGCCCTTCGGCAGCGGAGCGGCAAAGGCACGAACGGGTTTCTCACGGCTGGCGATTCCGTCGCCGTAGGCTCCGCCCTGATAGGCCATCGCCCGCGAATATTCGTAACTCCACTCCTTGCCCATCAACTCGGCGAACTTCTTGAGTTGGAAGACCCTGCCGGTGCGAACCGTACAGCTGTCCAGTTCGCTGATGCCCACCAGATCGGCTTTGCCCTCGGTCATCATATCGGCGATCATCTGGTAGCTGCCGTCGCTGACGTACTTGGTGAAGACGCCGACGTTGTAGGTCACCAGACGTGTCGCGCCGTCGGTCTTGGGATAGTAGTCCCGGACGGGTTCTTCGGGGTTTTCGGGTTTCAGATGGGGCGGAACTTCGTCTTCGGAGGAGGAACTGCTGTTGCAGGCCGTTGCCGGGCAGGTGAGGCCGAGCAGCAGCATGATGGTAAGATATTTTTTCAGAATGTTCATCGTTTCGTTCGTTTTTGAAGTTAGCATTAAGAATTAAAAGTCGAGGCCGTCGTTCCAGCCGGGGTTTTGCGTCAGGGCACCGCCGGTCAGCGAGCGGTCGTCGGTCGGAATCGGGTAGTAGTAGTCACGGGCTTCGTTCCACTCGCCCGGATTCTTCTTGTGGGGCGAGATGTAACCGTGATCGCCTTCCGAGAGGAAGATGTCCTGATCGATCTCCATGATGAGCGGAGCTTTGGTCGAGGGCGTCTCTCCCTTGGTTTTGAGATAGATGTCGGGCGTACCGTCTCCGTCGAGGTCGTATTCGCCCTTGGAGGGGATGTAGAGGCCCAGCAGCGGCTGCGTGAAGGCCTTGCCTTCTTTCCAGCGGATGAGGTCGTAGTAACGGTGGCCCTCCTGAAGCAGTTCAATGGTGCGCTCGCGGCGGATTTCGAGCAGTACGCCTTTGTTCGGCCCTGTCACGTTGGGGTAGCCTGTCTCAGGGGCCGAAAGGTACGGGTCGGGGTTGGCGTTGGCGTGATCCATGTCCAGATTGGGCATACCTACGCGATCGCGCAGTTTCTTGATCGACAGATCGATGTCGGCCTGCGTCAGCGTACCCAGCTCGGCTTTGGCTTCGGCGTAGTTGAGGTAGATCTCGGCCGTGCGGATGATCGGCAGGTCGGTGTACGAGAGGTTGTACCCGTCGGAACCGAAATCGGCGGGAGCGACGAACTTGATGGGCTGATAGCCCGTCATGCAGGTCGACAGGCTCGGCACTTCGACCTTGGTGGAGTTGATGCGCGTGTAACCCGGCGTGCGGATCGATTGCGCCAGACGCGGATCGCGGTTCCGGCACTCGTCCCGGAACTCCATCGTTTCCCAGCCCGCCTTGTCCGTGAAGCGCGTGCCGTCGGCCATCAGATAGCTGGCGACGATCTTGCGCGTCAGCCCTGGACGGCCGTAGGAGGTGTTCAGCGAGTAGAAGGTGCTGTTGTGGAATACGCTTAGCCCCTTGTTGTAATCGCGGGCGAGGACGACCTCGATCTGCTGGGCGTCTTCCGACACGAACAGATCGCGGTAGGCGGTCTGCGTGCCGCCCGATGTGTAGAGTCCGTAGCCGCTGTTGGTGATGAACTCTTCGGAAGCCTTCGCCGACAGGCTGAGGTAGTATTTCCAGTCGTTCTCCGGAAGGTCGATGTCGTGGTATTTGCGGAACGTGCCTTCGAAGAGACAGAAACGCGATTTCAGGGCCAGAGCCGTCCATTTCGTGATACGGTAGAGGTCGTGTTTGGTGGGCAGGTAGCGGATGGCGAAATCGATGTCCTCGATCATGCGCTGCATGACGTATTCTCGCGAATCGCGCGGACGATTGAGCTCAGCATCGGCCGAGCCGATCGGTTTCGCATACCACGGCACGTCGCCGAACCGCTTGATCTTTTCGAAATAGAAATAGGCGCGGAAGAAACGGGCCAGCGCGTCGTAGTGGTTACGGACGTCGAGGTCCTTGCAGTTGACCGAGTATTCGAGCAGCGTGTTGATATCGCGCAGGTCGGTCCATGTCCAGCCGCCGCCCGATGCGGGGATCGTGCGGCCGCCGCG
>ERZ772886.2063-NODE-2063-length-16974-cov-3.109285_pt1 | contig 16974 bp, 13 predicted proteins | sample MGYA00512128_ERZ772886 | MGnify/ENA primary metagenome ERZ772886 (study PRJEB29015, sample SAMEA2737698) | human gut metagenome | biome: human gut; feature: human-associated habitat; material: faeces | place: China | collected 2012 ... | reverse complement strand
CCCCCAGAGTAGACAGCGTAAAAAACGCTGCATCCTCCGGGGGTATTTTTATGCCAAAAAGGCACAAAAGAACGCCCGCCCACCTGTGGAAAACCACGGTGGGCGGGCATGTGGGTTTGTTCCTTATTGACAAAAAGCAGCTATGGCTAGAACAATTCATCAAACGCGCTTGAAAAAATGGCGCGCCTGTTTTACTATATAAGTCAGGACGCTTTTTTCAGTTTCAGGCTGCGGCAGCGTTCTTTCTGCTTTTCGCTGCCCTTTGCCAGCTTTTTACGAGCTCTGTATCGGGCACACCGGATGGAGCTTTGGGGATTATCCGACTTAGCCAAAGTATAGATCGCGTCAAGCAGCTCTTCATCGCTGAGCTGCTCGGCACCATAGAGAAGCTCTGCCTCTTGATTCAACGCACGCACAAATTCTTTTGCGTCCTGCGTGCTGTTGTACACAGCCACCAACTCATCCAGCGTATTATCAAGAAAAAGACTCATAAGCTTTTCGATCGGGGTAAGTCCCTTCGTTTCCAACAAAGCTTCCAGCTGCTCGCAGCAGACGAAGTCTGTTTCCATTTCTAAAAGCAGTTCCAACGTCTGATCGTCAATTGCCGTCACGATCTTTTCACGTTCTGCATCACCGTCTTTCGTTTTGCGCGTTCCGTGCCGGCTAAGATCAATGATGTAATTTGCAAGACAACGACATAGGTACGCAGAATACTTCCCCCGGCAGTTCAAAAGGCCATTGATCTTGCCGTCCTTCTCCATACACGCGATGATGAAGCTTCCGGCCACATCATCAGCCTCCAAGCCAGATGCCTTGAGCATGTCTTTGGACTTCTTCGTTTTGAGCGCAGCATCGCGCACAAAATTATAGATCGCTTCGATGGCCTCCTGATAGTATTCCGTCTGGCGCAGCTGTTCCGCCGTGCGGATATCGTTTGCTGTGATCTTGTTAAAACAGTTGACGAGGGCGATCTCGGACAAAGTTTTTTCGTTATGATATGTAGCCATGGTGTTCCTCCTTAGCACTCAATGTGTGTTCGACCATGACTATAGAATAGCCTCTATTTCTGCCAAAAAGCGATTAAAAACATCGTTAATTCGACGTTAATTTCAGCGGCTCAAAAAACAATTTTATTTTTATGAGAAAATTAATTGAAATTTAACAATCAGCGGTGAAACAGTAATGAAAGGAGGGAGTCCGTCATGGCGGCTGAGATCATCCGCATCACCTTTAAAAACGGTGCCTACATTGATATGCAAAGCGGCAATGCTTACGATTGCGCTGGCCAACAGGTGACCAAACTGTCAGAAAAACCTTTGGAAGTCTTGCGGCGCATTGCAGAACATACCATAACCGCTTCTGACGGAACCCTGACCAGCGATATCTCGACCGCAGAAATTTTTAAGCTCTGCTGGACAAATGACGTGCAGCTGCAGAATGTCCGTACTCAAGTCACAAAAATCCGAAAATGCCTTTCGATGATTTATCCCGAAAAAGCTTCCACGGATATCCTTCAGCAGTATGACAAAAAGATCTTTCTTTGTTATTGCGATGTCGTGAGGAAGTCTGCTCTTTTGATCGATGTAACATTGGAAGAGCTCTATGCACGGGCCACCGATGACTTCCGCTTTGTCACAGCTGGGGATGACTCCATTTTTCCTCAGGACGAAACCGGCACCGAACAGCTTACCAAGCGGGTGCTGCTCTTCACAGGCGACTGTTTCCTGGGGATGGAGCATAAAACAGCTGTTCCAGACAAGCTCCTTGCAGATCTTTTTTGCAGCAACACAGCCGATGACCGGGTTTCGGAATACATTCTCTCCAAGTGTCTGAGCCCGGAAGAAAGGGATCAGGAAGAGCTTGACTACAAACGGATGTGTGCGGTTTGGGATGAACTGGCGGGATCCGATAAACGGGCAGAATCCGATAAACGGGCGGAGTCCGATGAACTGGTGGGATTTATTGGGAAGAACCTGATCAATTCTTCCCGTGCGACCTCTTACGCAAACGATTATAATAAGATCCCGTACAGCATGGCAGAAATAAAGCTGAGCGAATATCCGCAGGTACTGATCGATGCACGATACCAAAATATACTGAACCGGCTTGCACCCTATGTAGCCGAAAAATGCGGCGAGAAATTGCGCAGTCTGGAATGTGATACCGATCTCATCCATGCGGCACAGAACGGCGACAAGAAGGAAACGGACGGCGGCAAAAAGGTTGTTTATGCCTATATTGCGGCACTGGTTCTGCTCTTTTTTGACCGAGCGATCCCGGCGCATTCCAGTAAGTTTTCACAGAAAAAGAAGCGCTACCAAAAAGCGCTGGATCGCTGTATTCAGAAAATGCTCCCGTCTGAAACGCCCCCCTCGAAACAGGTAGCCGAGAAGCTCAAAGAAATTCTCAGCGGAAAGTCCGAAAAGGAGATTGAGGAGATTCTCACGGACCTGTTTGGTTCTCTCGACGATGAATATGTAAAAGCGATAAGAGACCATCTAAACCGCAAGAATATTTCGATCGAAAATACCGATCAGCTCATCGATCCTCCCCCCAAGCTGACCTTATAATAAGGAGTTTTTATGCTGAATCTCGATAATCCTAATTTTGAAAAGCCGTCTGCGATCCTGCGTGAAAATTCTCGGTTCCTTGTGGAGCAGAACCGCTTCACCGGCCCCAAAAGCTACGACGGCTTCGTCGGCGGCCCGCCGCTGGCCTATGACCGGGAGCGCGGTGCCGTTGCCGTGGACAGCTCTGATAACCACACCCTGGTCTACGGTGCGACCGGCAGTAAAAAAACGCGATGTATCGTCATGCCCACCATCCGAATGCTGGGCTTTGCAGGGGAAAGTATGATCATCAACGACCCAAAAGGCGAACTATATCGTACCATGGCTCGTTTTTTGGAAGATCAGGATTACAACATCATCACGGTAAACTTCCGAGATGCCTCTGTGGGCGACTGCTGGAATTTCCTAGAGATCCCATATCGTTTTTACAAAGAGGGAAACCTCGACAAGGCCGGCGAATTCATCGAGGATGTTGCCCGTACCATAACCGCCAACACCGGAACAGATGATCCTTTTTGGAGCAGCTCTGCAGCATCCTGTCTGTACGGCCTGATCCTGTGTCTGTTCCGCTACTGCAAGGAATACGATAAGCCGGACGAGGCCGTGAACATCGGAAACCTACTCACGCTACGTCGCGAAATGTTCGCCCAAAAGGCCCGGTTTTCTTCTGCCCACAATCCCATTTGGGAGTGGGCCAAGAAAGACGAGCTCATCGCTGCCAGCATGACCGGCACGGTAGAAACGGCCTCCGATACACAGAAAGGGATACTATCCGTATTAGATCTCGGCTTGAAAATGTTCATCATCTCTCCTTCGCTAGTGGACATGCTGAGTCACACTACCTTCTCTTTTGACCGTATTGCGCAGGAAAAAACCGCCGTTTTTCTCCTCACGCCCGACGAAAAAACCACCTACCATCGTCTTGTGTCTCTTTATATTTCACAGTCGTATCAACAGCTTGTACAATTTGCGGACCGCAGCGGCGGTAAGCTGCCCGGACGGGTCAATTATGTTTTGGATGAGTTCAGCTCTCTGCCTTCCATCGGCGGATGCGATTTTGTTCAGTATCTTGCTGCGGGCAGATCCCGCAATCTGCGTTTTATCCTTTGTCTCCAGAGCAAAAATCAGCTGGTGCACACTTACAAGGAAAATGCGCAGACCATTACCGCCAACTGCACCAACTGGATCTACCTGTTCTCGCGCGAACTGGAACTGCTGAAAGACATCTCTGCGCTCTGCGGCGAAAAGAAAGACCACACCCCCAACCTGTCCGTTTGATCTCCAGCAGCTGGACAAAGAAAAGAATCAAGTGCTTCTTCTCTCGGCCCGCTGCAAGCCCGCCATCGTCAACCTGCTGGATATTTCGGGCTATGCCCCCGCCTATCCGGTGCTTCCCATCAAAACGCCGGCAAGAGGTGTTCGTGTTTCTCTGGATTTCAATGAGATCAAAAAAGAAGAACTAAGGTCAGACCGGTTCTCGGGTTCCGGCAATCCTTTATTTGACCCGTTCTCCCCGGATTCCGATACACCCGAGTCTGACGCAAAGTCTGCCAGCTCCGATAAACTTGATCTGGACGCAATGCTGGCAGACATCAATCGGAAAATTGCGGAGATCGATGCACAGGAAAAAGCCAAAAAAACCGATCCATCTGACAACGAAAGCGAGGTATAAACCATGGCATACGAGACAGAATACACCGACTTTGATCCTCAGGAGGATTCTTCGGCCTGTCTGACCCTCGGCCTTGCGACCGATATCGTGGAGAGCCGTTATCTGCGGGACTTTTCCACGGCAGAGCCCGAGGAAAAGCAGCAGATCCTGAAAGACCTCACGACTTTTTTGGAGCAGCTTCTGCGTCAGCCCCAGATCAGCGGCAGTGCGGATGCGTGGCATAATCTATGCGTCGTTCTGGCACAGTGCGATCTCTATAACTTAGCCTGCATTACGCTGGAGCGCGGACTGGACTTTTATCCCAAGAGCGTCGATCTTCTGGCCGACTATCTGCAATACGGCATGGAGTGCGGTCAGGGAGAACGCTGCAAAGCCGTTTGCAAGACGCTGGTAAAAATTCCCAAGTTCTTCTGGTCATGGAGAGGCTATCGCTTCTTAATCGGGTACGAGACACAGCTATCCCTTTCCGGAAGCGAAAAAGAGCTGGAAAAATACAAAGCCGAGATCGATCAGCTGCTGAAGCTGTACCGCCAGCAGTTCCCGGATGACGAGGGCAGTTACGACTGCGAAGCCGATGTCTGCCGGGATTTCAATGACCACCGGCGGGAAGAAGCCGTCCTGCGGGAAGCACTGGAAACGTTGAAGGTCGCACCCAAATGCGCCATGCAGCTGGCCGTGATGCTCTTTGAGCGCGGTGAATATCAGGAGGCTCTGCGCCACGCACAGCGCGCATTGAGGGACTCCATCCAGACCCAGATGGGCGTCAACGAGGCGCATCTGTCCTACCTGAGCGGCCTTGCCAAGTTTGCCATTCTGCTGCTGAACGAGGAAACGGACGGCTACCCCGAAGCTGCTGTGCTGGATATCTATACCGACTTTGAGACCGCCCTGCGTCAGGGCCTGAACTCCACCTACCGCAGCACCTTAAAGCAGCGGGCCATCCGGCTTGTCGTAAAGTCGAAGATCAACGTTCCCTCCGACTGCGAAGAACTGAATTATCTGCTCAGCTGATCTGAGCCGTTTCTTGCAAAAGATCCCACTTCCGACCGGAAGTGGGATCTTTTTTGCTGTTCAGATGATAAAACCGGGTCGCTGTGCGTTATAGAGAGCGAAAGGCAGAGAACAGACTCCCCCGGCGGGCAGAAGTCCGCCGGGCCGGACCCCTGCAAAAAAGGAGGTTGATTTTTTATGTACCACATCCCGGAAGTAAGCGTCAGCGTAAACGGCAAGGAGCAGATCATGAGCGTGCTGAGCCGCGATCTGATGTCCAAGCGCACCATTTATCTGAACGGCGAGATCAACGACGAAGCCGCCCTGAGCATCATCACCCAGCTGCATTATCTGGAGGACAATTCTCAGGAGCCTATCACCCTTGTGATCAACAGCCCCGGCGGCTCGGTCTCGGCCGGGCTGGCCATCTACGATGTCATGCAGGCGCTGTCCTGCCCGGTGACTACGGCCGCCGTCGGGCTGGCGGCCTCCATGGCGGCACTGGTGCTGGCAGCCGGCACGAAGGGCCGCCGCTATGCCTCGCCCAACAGCCGCGTCATGATCCATCAGCCGCTGGGCATGGCGCAGGGGCAGGCCACCGACATTCAGATCGCCGCAGAAAATATCCAGCGCACCAAGTACAAGCTGGCCGAGCGCCTCGCCGCCCATTCCGGCCACACGGTCCAGGACATCCAGCAGGATTGTGAGCGTGACAGCTGGATGGACAGCAGCGAGGCTTTGCGTTACGGTCTGATCGACCACATCGGGTTTCCCTGCAAGGAAGAACAGGAGGCAGCAATATGAATCAAATTCCCGCACCCATCGGCATGGAGCCTCTGGTGGACGCAGTGCAGCAGTGCTGCCTCCGCGCCCAGCAGTATCATCGTCTCGGCATCCAGCCCGGGCATTTCATCCTGACACTGGATGAAGGCAACGGCCGCACCACCGCAGCCAACTACCTGAGCCGTGCCTTTGCGCAGGCCGGTGTACGCAGCTTTGGCGGACTGGATCTGATGCTGGAATATCAGCTGGACGGCAGCATGGATCAGCTCTGCCAGACGCTGCGCAGCATCCGCGCCAGCGCCGTGTACACCAACGAGTACGAGGGTGTCATTGCCTGGGACATCACCGTTCTGGCCGCACATTTCGGCGAAGAGCAGACCCGGCTGTTTTTCCGCGAGCTGCCCAGTATGGCAGCGCATGCCACCCTGCTCTTTTTCCTGCCGTCGGCACCGAACCGCAGCCAATTGCTCCTGATGGAAAAGATCAGCGCCCTGCTGGACCCGAATCAGATGCACTGGGTCCGGATCCCGCCCTATTCCGAGCAAACGCTGGCCGGCATCACCCGCCAGACGCTCATCGATCAGCTGAACATCCGTTTGGAAGATCTTCCCGAAACGGATGCGATCCTGCAAAAACTGGTGCACCAGACCGGCACCCGGAACGCGCGTCAGGCAGTGCGGCTGGCCTGCACGCTGGCCCAGCAGGCTGATTTTTCCGAGTTTATTCCGCTGCTGAAGCTGAAAACCCTGTATTCTTCTCTGAAAAAGGAGGTTAATATGATCCGTGGAGAAAGCTGGACAAAACCGGAGAATATCAAAGCAGCGCTGTCCCTGGCGGGGCAGGCGGGCGGCGGCCCGGTGCTGTACTGCGAAAACAACCGCTGCTGGGTGCACGCCGGGGAGAGCAACGGCATTTTTCTGGGTGTGACCGGTGCCGGAAAGTCCTTTTGCGGCACCCAGAATCTGGTGCGCAGCCTGATCGAGGCGCAGGAGTCCTTTTTGGCTGTTGACCCAAAAGGCGAGCTTTACCGCCGCAACGCCTGCCGGATGAGCAAAGACTATACCGTACATGTCATCGATTTCCGCAATATGCTGGCATCCGAGTGCGTCAATGTGCTGAGCGCCCCTGCGGAGCTGTACTTATCCGGCGACCCCATGCGCATGAAGCAGGGCGGCGAAATGCTGGAAGATCTGGCATACACGCTGTATGCAGAAAGCAAGAGCGATCCCTTCTGGATCAACAGTGCACGCTCGGTATTCATTGCCGCAGCCTATGCACTGATGGAGTGCGCCCAACCGGAAGAGATCAACATCGCCAGTGTCCAGAACCTGATCATGCAGGGCGACCGGCACTATTCCGGCCACGGCAGCACCGTTTTCGGCCGGGACACCTATCTGGAGCACCTGATGCATCATCTGCCGGAAGATTCCATCGTGAGCAGTGAGCTTTACAGCTATATCAGCACTGCCTCGGATACGCGCGGCGGCATCCGCTCCACAATGCTGGAGGGTCTGTCCCGTTTTCTGCGCAGCAATGTGCTGCGCGGCTTTATTGCCAACGATGATCTGCACATCAACGAGCTGGACGGGCAGAAGCCTTTGGCCATCTGGCTGATTCTGCCTGACGAAAACCCGATGTATTCTCCACTGGCCGCAGTCATCATCGACCAGATCATGCGGCATTTCGTCAGCCTTGCGCAGGAGAAATATAATGGCCGCCTGCCCCGGCGGATGAATTTTCTGCTGGAAGAAGCCGGCAACATCGGCCGGATCTCATCGCTGAGCCGCATGATGGCAGCCGGGCGCTCCCGGAACATCCGCACTTTCATCGTGCTGCAAAGCCTCAAGCAGCTGGAGACCATTTACGGCGAGTCCGAAGCGGAGACCATCCGCTCCAATGCCGACCTCACGGTGATGTACCGCACCAACGACCTCTATACTCTGGAAAAAATGAGCAAGCTCTGCGGCGACCGTGTGTCGGACGACCGCGTGGAGCACGATTCCTGTTCGCTCATCACGCCGGCACAGCTGGCCTCCCTGAAAACGGGGCAGGCACTGGTCATTCTGCACGGAAGCATTAAGTTCGTGACCGAACTGCCTCCCTGCACCACGGCCTTTGACCCCAGCGGCTGGCAGGAGCCCCAGCCCCGGCAGGATCTGCCGCCGCACCAGAAGCCGAAGCTGTTTGATCTTGTCCATTATGTGGACAGAAAAGAGGACCCATTGCTGGACCTTATCGAGGAGTATGAAAGCACGGCTGACGACCTCTGTTCTTTCATCACCAGCTCCCTGCAGGACTCCCACCCGAAGCATCCGTTCGACCTCGACCCCAGCAAGAAATATCAGGTCGTGATCCAAAGCTGGAATGGTCGCTTTATGCGCGGATTAAAGATCCTGAAGGATCACTATCACAGCGCCTCTCTCTCTGACCTCAAAAACGCCGTAGAGACCCTGCCGTACGCACTTCCGTTTGACGACAAAGCCGACGCGGAAAAGATCTATCATCAGTTGAAAGAAGAGGACATCAAGGTGGAGCGCTTCGGCTTTGAGGCCGATGACGCATGACCCCTTTGCCGCAAAGGAGGAATCATCATGAAGTTCAACAAAGAAACCCTTGCCGGCGCAGTTTTCGTGGTTTTTCGCGTTCTGCTCTGGCTGCCTGTGCTGGCAGCGGCGGCGTTTTTCGGCGCGGCGCTGGGCGACCTGCTGGTCTTTTTCGCTGCGGAGCATCTGTCCCCAGCAGCTGTCGGCATTCTGGCAGGCCTGCTGACGCTGGCTGTTGTGCGCAGCAAGACCCCCTTGCATACGCCGTTTGAACGGATGGAGCAGTTCAAGCAAAAACATCACCTTGACCGGCTTGCTTCCTTTCAGCTGGAGTTCACCCTGCTGTGCATGGTCGCTTTCTTTCTGAGCATCTCCGGCATCGCAGTTTTTTCTGCCGCCTTTGACAGCCTGTGCGCCGAAGGTCTCATTGTCCCTGTCGGGTGGATCGTGTGTACCTGCCTGTGCCTTTTTGTCTCTTCCTTTTTCATCTTCAACCTTTTTGATCTGGTGATCCTCTGGAGCGCGCTCTCCATCCTTGCAGTAGGCTGTGCGCTGCTCGTCAGTTTTACCTCATACGCCGTATATGTGCCGTTGACTGCGGTTTTTGGCGCTGCTGCCCTGTTTCTGGGCGCAGCGGCGGGACCTGCCTTTCTGAAAAAAATGGAAGATGACGCCGCGCTGTTTTGTATGTTGCGCCGGCTGCGGCTGGCAGAAGTTGCCGTCTATCTGCTTTTCCTGCTGCTGGGGCAGAATGGCATGCTTACCCTTTCCGGTCTGCGCATCAACCTGTTCCTCACAAGCATGATTTTTCCTCTGGTCGTACTGGAGTTCTGCACCCTTGCTTTTTTGCAGCCCTTCCGGCATCGTCGGCTGGAAGCCTGTTTTGCGGCATTGTTCCACTGCATCCTGCTTTACTGCGGAGGCTGCTCCGGCGGAGATCTGCTCCTGACCGCAGCGCTCTGTGTACTGGTTCTTCTGGTCACTGCGCCGCAGTCCCATCCGCAGCGCCGGAAGCGCCCCGCTGTCCGGCATCCGGGCCTGCTTCTGGCGCTGGGCGGGGCAGCAGGCTTTCTTCTGCCCTACGCCGCAGCCTTGTGGAACGCGTTCTGTGACTGGTGCGGCGGGCAGTTTGCAGTCGGTCCCCGCGGGCCTACATGGTCGGAAGTCGCCGCCAATCAGCACTGGCTTCTGGTCGTCAGCTCCGGCAGCGCCGGCACGAACAAAACCACTCTGGCTTTCTTTGGGCAGATCCTGATCGCGGCAAATCGTCTGGGGCCCGCTGCTGCGGTGCTGTTTGCCGCACTGCTGGCCCTGCTGCTGTTGGGCGGTATGGCAGCAAACCGCGGCGATCCCCGCCGCAGCACCATGGCGGTGCTCATTGTGAGCTTTTTTGCCACCCAGATGCTGCTGCACACCCTGGCCTGCACAGGCGTGCTGCCCAGCTTTCTTGGCCTGAACCTGCCCTGGCTGGACGAATACTCGATCAACGGACTGCTTGCCCGCTGCGGCTGCATGTTCCTTACCGGACTGTTGATCGCACCCCCGCAGACCGCTGCGCAGCCGCTTTTGCTGCCGGAGCAAATTGAAAATGGAGGAGATCCGCTATGACGAAGCATAAGATCAGCCGTCGTGATTTTCTGGCCGCTCTGGCTGCCGGTACCGTTGCCGCCACGGCCTGTGGGCTGCATCGGACGTTTGCAGAAGCCAGCCACACCTTTGAATACTGGGTGCTGAACCGTGAACTGTCCTTCCGCAGAACACGGGAAGGCATCATTTACAGCTGCGAAGGCTATCCGCTTACCGATGGCGAAACTTCCTCCCCGGGATTTGACAATCAGACGCTGGACCCGGCGTTTGACTGGTTTCTGGGCCGCAATTTTGGCGACCCCGACAACGGTTTCGGCCTGCGCCACATCCTGTACGACACCCTGTATGATCCGCAGCTGGGCACAAACGGCTACGGCCAGCCGGTCTGCCTGAGCCTGTCCCAACCGCTGCAGGATCTGGTGTATTATCAGCTGCCCCCAAAAGACTCCTCATTCGGCGTCGGCCGCTGTTTTACCATCGTGCGCCAATCCGGCGAAACGAAGGCTTGGGCAGAAAATTCTCTTTCGCAAAGCGTCAACGACCTGTTGTTTTATTACTGCCCCGCAGTCAGCTATTCCTCGGGTGCAAACGTCCTGTGCAATGTGTCCGGGGCTTTGGAGATCGTCACCACTGCCGCACTGCTGGAGTATGATATCCCCTTTGCACCGGATGCTTCCGCAGAGGAAAAAGCTGCACTGGCGGCAGAAGCTCTGGACAGCAGCTGCTACTGCGATGTGCTGCGGCGCTATCTTGCCCCGGAAGGACTGCTGTGCCCGCTGCCCAACGGCGCACTTTTGCAGACAGACGGCGGCTTTTTGTTCAACGACGAAGATCTTGCCACGCAGGAAGCTTTCCGTGCCGCTTATTCCCGCATCGCGAATGGTGCCGTGCTGTGCAGCCTGCTGCTGCCCCTGCTGTGGATCGAAAGCGTTGCGGATGGCTGCCTGCGTTTTCAGTTCGAATGCCTTGCGCCGAACGATTTTCGGCGCACAGAGCATGGCACGACCCCGGCCAACAGCACTCGGCAGGTCGGGCTGCCGGAAGAAAAACAGGCACAGCTGGCCGAAGTGTTCCGGCACCGGGCCGAGCGTTTGGGTCTACGTGCACCCGAGGGCGCACAGCTGGCGGCTGTGGACACCGGCATCTGCCGTACGGAAAACGGCGAGGAGATGCACTGCCTGTATCTGCACTGCAAGCTGCCCTCCGCTGAGACCGGTTACAGCATCCTGCTTGGGCGGGCATCGAATGCCGATCAGAACCTTCTCCGTGATGCACAGCAGATTCTGGATACGCTGGCCGGGTAGCGCGAAATGTGAACTTTCTGTGAAGTTTTTTGTAAGAAGTCATCCTTCTGTGTCGGATTTCGTTCATGAGGGTGAACGAACCACCCCAGAGAGCCAAGGAGGCGAACCGACATGAAGCATGACCGCAGACAAATGCCCCGCGAGGCCGTCGATTTGAACAACATCGACGATGATGCGCAGGGCACTGCACCACAGGAACAGAACCGGTTCCGCATCGCGCTGGACCGTACAGCAGCGGGGGTTCTGCTGCGCTGGCTGACCTGCCTTCTTCTGTTTTGCGTTTTGTGTCTCGCCGCCCTTTTTCCTTCAGTTGGGGAAGTTTTTTTGCAACTGCTGCACGCGCTGGCAGCGTTCCCCGCCATGCTGCCGCTGCTCCGGGATGCCGGGATCGGAGCCCTGACCCTGACGGCGGCTCTTGCAGGCTGCGGCGTGGCCGGAAAGCTCTTCTGCCGGCTCTGGAAGAGCCACTGTCTGGACAGGTTGCTGGACGGCCTTATCGCCCTTCTGCGATCGATAAAAACGAGCAGTTCCCGGAGCCAGACAAAGGCAAGCCGACGCCCAAACCTGCCGCCCCGCCGGAAGAAAAGGATGCCATTCCTTCCGACCTGAATGGTCTACTGGACGACCTGTTTAAGGTCACCCCTTCCGCGCAGCCGCAGGACGTGGACGAACCACCCACCCGCATCCAGAAAGGAGCATGAGGAGATCATGACGGACAAAGAAAAAATCAGCTGGCGGCAGCAGGCCAAGCTCTGGGTCTTGCAGGGCATCCTTCTGGTTGCTGCGGGCATCAGCCTGTTCAGCACGATGGCGGGTTTTCATACCGTGTTTTTTCCAAGCTCGGCGATGGTGGCGGTGCTGGCCAGCCTGCTCGTGCAGGGTATCGAGCTGGTCTGTGCGGAGCGCTTCCATCTCGCCGGCTGCGCCGCGTTCTTGCTCTCTGTGGCATTCAGTGCTATGAGCTTTATCAACATCGGCACACCGACCTCTGTATACATGCGCCACGCCATGACCACATTAAACAGCGCCTACTCCACTCAGCTGTTGCCCGATGTGCAGTCCGCTATTTCTTCCGACATGGGCAGCCTATACAGCACGATTTCCGGTGAACTGACAGCCCTGCGCACCGAAGCACAGGTCATGCAGGAACAGAACACTGCCAACAACATGCTGACCGAAGAGGATTACGCCCTCATCCGCAGCCGCTATAACGATGCCCAGAAGAAGCAGACCGAATACTTTGAACTCGACCAACTAATTGGATTGCTCCAAAATAACGACCTTGAGCGAGCCTATGCCCTGATGGATGCCATTGAAGCAGAAGCGGGAAGTGGCTCCACCCTGAAAAAACTGAAGGCCGACGTGCAGTCCCTCCGCATCCGGTTGCAGGCTCTCAACGCGGATGCAGCCACCACCGCAGAAGAGACGGCTCACGCCATCCAGTTGCTGCTTGCGCAGGCCAGTGTTGATACATCGGCATTGTCCGAGCAAATCAACAAGCTCATTACCGCCGCTCTGAACGCCGGGCTCAAAACCGACCCGCTCCCATTGCGGGACCACCTTGAACGCTATCTTCAGCTTGCAGAGCTCAACCGAACGGTCTCCGAACGCGTCTCTGCGGAAGCGGCATTGCTGGAGAGCGTCGAGCAGGCCGCTGGCGACCCAGATGCCGATGCTGCATGGCAGCAGGTGAAGGAGCTGTGGAGCCACGAACTCAGCACTCTCCGCACGGCGCTGGCCGGGTCGGTGCTGTCCACCCGGACGAAGCACATGGAGACGATCGATGAGCTTACCAGACAGATACTGGAAGGCGACCGCACCCTCGTGCAGAAGGCAATCACAATGCTGTGGTATAACCACGACCTCACCTCCTTTGCCGCCTGTGTGCTGGCTTTCATGCTGGATGAAATTTCCATTTATTGCATCCACGCAGCCTGTGAAATCCGCCGACAGATCGCCCAGAGCCGCGCTTCTTCCGCCAAGGCTGAAAGTGCCGCCTGACAGCCGTATATCCCATTCAAAAAAAGGAAAAGGAGTGGTCAAAAGTGAAACTAATGTTGCTCGTTGTATGTATCGTTGCTACCCTGCTCATTGTCTTCGTATTGCTGGTGATGCTGTACCATACCAATAGCCAAAGCAACCTCCAGCGCAAAAGCGCACAGTTCAAAAAGGATGTCGAAAACCGGCTTCAATATGCCGTGCATTTGGGTGATGATACGTTCATTCTTGACAAACAGGACAAGCTGCTGGTTTATCAAAAAAGTGGCAAAAACCCCGAAAAGTTCCTGCCTCCACAGGTCATCGGACTTCCATCTGAGGGCGGCGACTTCATCTCGATCATTCCCTTCGGCGGACTGCCAAGCGAACGCTGTTGTAATTTTTTAACACTACGGAAAAATGGTTATAATGCCAAGTTTATCTCCCATGATGCACCCATGCTCATCTATCGGAGTGAAAAAGACGATCATTACTACTTGAAGCTGAACGGAAACAACCAAAATGCCAGTCGTTTTCAGGGGAAGGTCATCGAGGATGAGATCGCACTGGATCAAGTGCTCACCAAGGACCCCAGTCACGCCAAGCTCTTTGAGCTGTGTGGCAGCCCGCTGGCCTTCGTGCTGCTGCCCGGCGATGAACCGGAGACAGAGCCGCAGAAGGCAGACCTCAACAACATTGAAACCGAGCCGCCAAAACGCTCCATGGGGGACAAAATCCAAGACCTGTTCCATCAGGCCGATGCAGCACCGAAAAAGCAGTCCCGCCCGACATTCAAAAACTGATCTGCCGCAGAGAGGAGAAAGGCCGCATGTTCCGTCATAAGCATAAGCACCCTGCATTCAAAGCCCTGCGCGACACGGTGGCCTTTGTCGTTCTCTGCGCTGCGCTGGAATGGTACGTCTCCCACACAGACGGCGCAGAAGCCGCTGCGGCTTTCCGCACCGTATGGCCAACGCTCGCTCTTTGCTGTTCCTGTGGTGCCTTGCTGGTTTACTGGGCCGGTGCCGCCCTGCCGCTGTGGGTGTCCGCCCTCTTCAGTGCCATGGGCATGGCCTTGCAGGTAAGCCTGCACCCCGCAAACGCAAATGAACTGAAGATTTTTGCCTGCTGTCCTTTGTGGGCTGCCTCTGCACCGCCCTTGTTTTTGCACTGCTGCGCGTGATGCCGCAGACCGTTGTCTATACTTTTTGCATTATAGCAAGCGTTGTTTCCTTCCTGTTTTTACGCGTCTTTTCGAAACCAATCAATAGCACATACGCGTGGGTGTCGGTTGGAGGGCACTCTTTCCAGTTGACCGAAGTCGTTAAGCTGATTCTCATTATAGGATTTTCCGCTGCCGTGACAAATGAAGCCTGGCACGAAGGGGTCCGCTTCCGCGCCGCACTGCTGCTGCTCGCCGTGTGCACCGGAGGCTTTTTTGTACTAAACGAGCTAGGCACGCTGCTTGTCTGTCTTCTAGATTGCGGGGTCATGGCGCTGCTTTATTGTTCGATAAAGCACACGCTTTCCCTCGTTGCGTTTGGTGCCCTGACAGGTGGGGTAGGGTATGCGTTTTTAAAGCTGTGCAACGGGATGCAAAACCCGGCAGGGCCTTTCCGGCTTGGGCAGCTGGTATACCGCAAACTAGCAGTCCGGCTGCACTATTTTGGAATCAGCGATTTCTCCACACTCTCGTCAAAAGAGGTCAGCAGCTCCGCGTACCAAGCGTATACCACATGGCGCTCGTTGCTTCTGGCTCGTCCCATGGGGGCCTCGCCCTACCGGGTCAGCACACCGGTAGCAGATTCCGATTTGATTTTGGCAACACTGGCGAATAGGGGCGGCTGGATTTGTCTTCTCCTGGCTCTATTGGGCACGTTTTTGCTTATATTGGCCAGTTTACTGCTTAGTACGCGCTGCGGCGGCTGGCTGAGCTGTGTGGGCACCGGTGCAGGCTGTGCTGTCGGGTTAGCCGGGCTTGTCAATTTATTCTCTACAGCCAGCCTGCTCCTCATCGGCGTGCAATTTCCCTTTCTGGGCGCAGGGGGCAGCAGCTTCATCTGCTCTTGGGCCGCAATCACCCTGTTGCTGTGCAGCACCATTCCTACACGGCAGGGCAGCCGGGAGCTGCTCGCTGCATCACAAATCACGGAGGAGGTATCATGATGATGAACCGCCGTCTTTTCCTCAGGCTGCTTTTGGCCCTCTCGGCGGCAGTTGGGATGTCCGGGTCCGTTTTGCTGCTGCTGGAACGCCTCGAGCTTCTGGACAGCGCCCAACGGCCTCAGATCGAAGCGCAGCGCGCCGAATTTGAGAAAGCCGCCCGCAAAGCAAACACCATCGAGGGCGCGATCGTCTCCCGCGATGGGATCCCTTTTACAAGCGCTTCGGAGCCCGGAAAGCCCGCACTGGTGACCGCACTCTGCTACAGTTCTCTTGTTGGCTACAGGACTTCCACTTCCTCTTCCGGTCTGCGCCGTGAATTTGGTGATACACTCTATTACGCACGGGAAGAGGGGGGCGGCACCGCAGACAGTCTGGTCATGACCATTTGCGCAGAGCTCCAGCAGATCGCATACGATCTGGTAAAGGGGCAGGGAAGAGGGGTCTGCTGCGTGGCAAACGCCCGGAGCGGGGAGGTCTATGCATTAGCGTCCAGCCACGGGGACGTGGAATTTGACGCAAATCATTTTTCGCAGAACTTTTCGTTATATACAGAGACAGAAGGCTATCTTCTCCCCCCATGGCTGGATGTGAACCCTCCCGGCTCCGTAGCAAAGATCTTGACAACTGCCGCCGCTGTGGAAGCCGGCGTGGATCTGACGTATGAGGACAGCACAGGGGAGTACAAAGGGATCCGCACCGCCTCGCGAGCTCCGGGCGGTACGCTGGATTTGTACAAGGCAGCCAGAACGAGTAACAATCCGTATTTTGCGGTACTCGCGGACAGAATGAGCCTTAGCGATTTGCTCCGCGCACAGGAAGCCTTTGGCATCAACCAGAACTTTCTTCGTCTTGGCACCTCCGTTCTCCCGGCAGAAAGCGCCCTGACCGCCAACTCTAGCCGCAGTGAAGCACGGCTCCAAGCCATCGGGCAGGGCGGGCTCTCGGTCTCACCGCTGACATCTATGGCATGGCTAGGTGCAGTGGCCACGGGCGAATTGACGACCCTCCGCATTGCAGACCATTTTGAGCACACCCTGCCCGATGGAAGCACGGAGGAGACCCCTCTGCCGGAAGCATACGAGGTCGAGCACCGCAGCCTGAACCTCCGTCCCGAGACCCTGACGACTTTACAGGACGTCTTTTCGGAAACGGCAAAATCCTATGGGTTGGCGCTTTCAGGAAACGCCCGCGTATTCGCTAAAACCGGAACGGCGCAGGTAGGCACTTCCGGGCTTTACACCATCTATCTGGCGTTTTCTCTGGTCTACCCGGACGGCAACGCCTATGAAGCCGTTTTAATGCGGGAAAAGACCAGCAAAATGAGCAGTGTACTGAAGCCGCTGGCAAAACAATTGCTTGCCGCCATCGACCGTCTGCATCCC
>ERZ772886.2044-NODE-2044-length-17035-cov-8.504064_pt1 | contig 17035 bp, 9 predicted proteins | sample MGYA00512128_ERZ772886 | MGnify/ENA primary metagenome ERZ772886 (study PRJEB29015, sample SAMEA2737698) | human gut metagenome | biome: human gut; feature: human-associated habitat; material: faeces | place: China | collected 2012 ... | reverse complement strand
AGAATGCTCTTGATGTTACTCCTGTGGATTCATCAACGAGAAGTGCACAAACAAGATCCTCTTTGAAATTTATTACAAATGTAATTCCGAATGTATTAGGAACTTGGAATGTAAATACTGGTAGACCTAACTATCTGGATGCTTCCAAAAAAATAAATGTGGACGCAACTCTCAAGAGTTATATAACGACATATTTTCCGGAAGGAAAGAATAATGTAGGAACTAATTTAGTCTCTGATGATGCTGATATTCTGATAAAAGAAGATGCGAATGTCGTTGTCAACTATTTCGGAGGAGATACAGGTGCGCAAAGTGTGTTTGCTTACTATTGTTATTCGGAAAATGCCAGTATTGATAAAATAAGACAAGCTGCAAAGCATGCATGTGTAATCTTCCCTAATGTACATAAAAGTAGTCTGGGTAATTATAGTGGGGTTGCGGTGAATTTGAAATATATTGATGAGACAGGCAGCTTTCCGGAAGAAGAACCGGAACGTATCCCAGCAGGTACAAAGATTGGTTTCCTAATTTGGAATGACGGTTGGAGAGGTGTTAAGGCTAATGGGAATATGTTCTACTCAACCAAATCTTTGAATAGTGACAAAATTTCTCACACTGCAATTTTTGCAGCAAAAAATAAAGCAGGTGATAGAGTGAATGTTATCACTATGGAAGACTGGAAAAACGGTGAAAATGACTATAATGATGTTGCTTTCGTTATCTCTTCTAATCCTATTGCTGCTATTGAAGTTCCGGATGTTCCTAATCCGGGTGATCGACAAGGAACAGAAAAGTATTCTGGAGTGCTTGGCTTTGAAGATAACTGGCCGGAACAAGGAGATTATGACTTGAATGATGTAGTCATGAAATATCAGTCAAGTGTTGATTATAATATAGATAATAAAGTTCTTAATATTATTGATAAGTTCACATTGGCTTGGACGGGAGCTAATTATAAAAACTCGTTTGCGTATGAGGTTCCTTTCGATTTGAGTAAAGCGTCCCAAGTAATAATCAATGGCGATGAAATTACTTCCTATTCAGGTAATGTGATAACATTATTCAAGGATGCTAAAGCTGAATTGGGAGTATCCAATGTGAATGCGGAGGATATGATTAATCAGAATATTCAAGAGAAGACATATACGGTATCCATACAATTTAATAACCCTACTCTTGATAAATCAGTGGTGGTAGCTCCTTATAATCCTTTTATAAAAGTATTCAACTCTGCCACAGAAGTCCATCTGACAGATCATAAGCCGACGACTGGTGCGAATAATCGTTTCCCTTCCGGAGCTGATATTTCTCGTGGTGATGTAGATGGTACCTATTTCATTTGCAAAGATGGTTTTCCGTTTGCAATTCATGTAGATGCTCGTTTGGACGCTTCTATTTTGAATTTAGATCTTAAAAAGGAGAATCAGCGCATTGATAAAACATATCCTAAATTTGCAGAATGGGCAAAAACGCGCGATCCGCAAATAAAATGGTGGAAATAGTTGGAGTGCATTAGAATAATCGACTATCTTTGAGGATGAAAAATTAAGAATAGTACTGATGTAAAATATTGTTTGTTTTGTTTGTGTTAAAAAAAGTGTGGTTTCGGGAGAAAGTGTGCTTTGTTAAAAGGAGGATTAAGTATTTAATCCTCCTTTTTAATGAATAACATCAATCTTTTATAGAAAGGATGTTTGGTAAGGGTGGAGGCATCTCCTAATATAACAAGCTTCATTCGTGCCCTTGTAATCGCTACATTCATTCTTCGCAAGTCATTTAGAAACCCGATTTGTCCGTCCTCGTTGGCACGTACGAGACTGATGAAAATAACGTCTCGCTCCTGTCCCTGAAAGCCGTCTACCGTATTTACGGTGATGAGGCTGCGGAAAGGGCGTAAAAAGCTGCTTCCTTTTATTTTTCCTCTCAAATATTGCACTTGTGCCTTGTATGGCGAAATCAGACCGAAATCAATTCTTTCATCCAGTATTCGCTCTTTGCCGATACGTTCGATGTAAGTTTCCAGTTCTTGCAGTAGTAGGTTGGCTTCCTGCTTATTGATGCGTCCGAAGCTTTCTCCTACAAAATCTTCGTGAAAGTCCATCTCTGAAGTATCGATCCAGTTCATGGGAGTGTCGAAATCAAGAATCCCCCGATAGCGTACTTCCGGAGCAGCTTCCAGTTCTCCGTGATAAAACCAGTCGGAGGGAAACTGCATGATGGTTTCATGCATTCTGTACTGTACTTTTAATAGAGAGACCGCGGAAGGTTTTTGTTGAACGACTTTTTCCATTAATGTATGATCCAATCCTCCACGGGAAGCTTCTATACATTTGATAGTCGGCGGAAGTTGACAATGATCTCCTGCAAGGATGACCCGGTCTGCTTTGCGGATAGCGATCCAGCAGGCAGCTTCGAGGGCTTGTGCAGCTTCGTCGATGAATAAAGTCGAAAAACGACGTCCGTTGAGCAGGCGGTGGTTGCTGCTGACTAGGGTAGAAGCAATCACACGGGCACTGTCGAAAAGATCGGCATTGATTTGTATTTCCAACTCCGTGGCACGGTCGCGGAGACGACTCATGCGATTACGCATTCCTTCCCGTTCAGAATAACTACCCCGGCGCATCCGGCTACCCATTTCGCGGATAGATTTACGGATTCCCCAAAGCTCCGGATAGGCAGGATGACTTTCAAACCGGCGTTCGTAGGTGGATGAAAGCATTTTGTCGTTGACTCGGGTTGGATTTCCAATGCGGAGCACGGCTACTCCCCGGTCTACCAGTTTCTCACAAATCCAGTCGACAGCCGTGTTGCTTTGTGCACAGACAAGCACTTGTGGTTCCCGGTGTAACGTTTCGTAAATCGCTTCGACAAGAGTCGTTGTCTTTCCGGTTCCCGGAGGACCGTGAACAATAGATACGTCACGCGTACAGAGCACCTTGTTAACAGCTGTTTCCTGTGTACTGTTCAGCCATGGGAAGCGGACAGGATATAATTCGCGGAATCCCGGCTTTTGGGTACCCAACAAAATGTCGCGCAGTTCCGCCAGGCGGTTGTCTTTGGCGCGTATCGTGTCTTCCAGTGCCTCGAACATGGCCCGGTACGATGTTTCGTCAAAATAAAGTTGTACCCCCAGTATACCGTCAGTTTGCAGTTCCGCTAAAGCTCCCGCTCCGGGGAGTACAACGACCATTCGTTCTTCGTCGGCAAAGCTGACGGTAGCGATGAAATCCATATATTTCACTTTTCCTTCGAATGACTGGTGGAAAAAGCAAACAGGACGGCCGAACTCAAAGGAATGCTCTATTTCTTTATTTTCGGTCCGTGTAATATCTATTACAAGCTGATTCAGCGAATTGTAGTAACTTCGGCCAAGAGAGACAGGATACCAGCAGAGACCGCGCTTCACTTTACGGGCAACGCCCATTGTTTCGGTCTGCCGCTTAAATTCTTCCTTCTCATATTCATACTCCATCCGCAGGAGGAGTTGCTGTTGCTGAAGGTCTATAATGGGACTTTTCGGATTATTACTCATAATAGGCGCAAAGGTAACAAATCTTCGTTCCGGGTAGAAAAAATATTTCATTTTGTTAAACATTACTCGAACGTCGTTCGTTATTTTAATAGATAGACTAAAAAAACAAAAAGCAATATGGTATATGATGTGACTATGTTAGAAGCTTTCTACGCTGCTTATAAAGGAAAGGTAGAACACGTACGGGCTATACTGAAACGCCCTTTGACGTTGGCCGAGAAGATTTTGTATGCTCATCTGTATGATGTAGCCGATTTGAAAGATTACAAACGGGGGGAGGATTATGTGAATTTCCGTCCCGACCGTGTGGCTATGCAGGATGCAACTGCGCAGATGGCATTGCTTCAATTTATGAATGCAGGTAAGGATCAGGTGGCTGTGCCTTCGACAGTACATTGCGATCATTTGATACAGGCGTATAAAGGTGCAAAGGCGGATATTGCTACGGCAAGACTAACCAATGAAGAAGTATACGACTTCCTCCGTGATGTATCTTCCCGTTATGGCATCGGCTTCTGGAAACCGGGAGCAGGAATTATCCATCAGGTAGTGCTCGAAAACTATGCTTTCCCCGGCGGTATGATGGTGGGAACAGACTCTCATACGCCTAATGCAGGCGGACTGGGCATGGTGGCTATCGGTGTTGGTGGTGCGGATGCCGTGGATGTGATGACAGGAATGGAATGGGAGCTGAAAATGCCGAAGATTATCGGTGTCCGTCTGACCGGAAAACTAAGCGGTTGGACCTCTCCGAAAGACGTGATTCTGAAACTGGCCGGCATCCTTACCGTAAAAGGAGGAACGAATGCTATTATCGAATATTTTGGTCCCGGAACTGAATCCCTTTCTGCTACCGGGAAAGCTACCATTTGCAATATGGGTGCCGAAGTTGGAGCTACTACCTCTTTATTCCCGTTTGACGGACGCATGGCTACTTATTTGAGAGCTACCGGAAGAGATTGTGTAGTCGATTGGGCTGAATCTGTTGGTGCAGACCTTCGTGCAGACGACATTGTGACCAACGAACCATCCAACTATTACGACCGTGTAATTGAAATAGACTTGTCAGAACTCGAACCTTATATAAACGGGCCATTTACACCGGATGCCGCTACTCCTATCTCTGAATTTGCAGAAAAAGTGTTATTGAACGGCTACCCTCGTAAAATGGAGGTGGGCTTGATAGGTTCATGTACCAATTCTTCTTATCAGGATTTGAGCCGTGCAGCTTCTCTGGCAAAGCAGGTGACAGAAAAGAATTTGAGCGTCGCTTCTCCGCTGATCGTCAATCCGGGTTCGGAGCAAATTCGGGCTACTGCCGAAAGAGACGGCATGATTGAAGCTTTTGAACGGCTGGGAGCCACGATTATGGCAAATGCTTGTGGACCTTGTATCGGTCAGTGGAAACGTCAGACGGACGATCCGACACGAAAAAACTCAATCGTCACCTCTTTCAATCGTAATTTTGCCAAACGCGCTGACGGTAATCCCAACACATACGCGTTTGTAGCTTCTCCGGAACTAACGATGGCGTTAACAATAGCCGGTGATCTCTGTTTCAACCCGTTGAAAGACAGACTGGTGAATCATAACGGAGAAAAAGTGAAACTCTCCGAGCCTGTAGGAGATGAACTTCCTTTGAAAGGTTTTGAACAGGGAAATGAGGGATATATTGCCCCCCACGGAGCAAAAACGGAAATCAGGGTAAAACCGGATTCCCAACGTCTCCAGCTTCTGACTCCTTTCCCGGCATGGGACGGACAGGACTTGCTGAACATGCCTTTATTGATTAAAGCACAGGGAAAATGTACTACCGACCATATCTCTATGGCAGGTCCATGGCTCCGCTTCCGGGGACATTTGGAGAATATTTCCGACAATATGCTGATGGGAGCTGTCAATGCTTTCAATGGTGAAACGAACCGTGTTTGGAATCGTTCGACAAATACTTATGGAACAGTTTCCGGTACGGCAAAGATGTATAAATCCGAAGGTATTCCGTCTATTGTTGTTGCCGAAGAGAATTATGGAGAAGGTTCCAGCCGTGAACATGCAGCCATGGAACCACGCTTCCTCAATGTACGTGTCATTTTGGCTAAGAGTTTTGCCCGTATCCACGAAACAAATCTGAAAAAACAAGGAATGCTTGCTCTTACTTTTGTAGATAAAGCAGACTATGATAAAATTCGGGAACACGATCTTCTGTCCATATCAGGCTTAGTCCATTTCGCACCGGGGCGCAATTTGACGATTGTTCTTCATCACGAAGACGGAACGAAAGAAAGTTTTGAAGTGCAACATACCTATAATGAACAGCAGATAGCTTGGTTCCGTGCCGGTTCTGCCTTAAATACAAGATAAAAAATGAGCAAAATAACCATGCAAACAGATGGTACGCTGTTGGTACCCGATGTGCCTACCGTACCTTATATTACCGGCGATGGAGTAGGAGCCGAAGTAACTCCTGCCATGCAAGCCGTAGTGGACGCAGCTATCCGGAAAGCATACGGCGGCAAACGTCGGATCGAATGGAAAGAAGTGTTGGCGGGAGAACGTGCCTTCAACGCGACTGGTTCCTGGTTGCCGGATGAAACAATGGAAACCTTTCAGGAATACCTGGTAGGAATCAAAGGTCCGTTGACAACTCCTGTCGGAGGTGGAATCCGTTCGTTGAACGTAGCACTGCGTCAGACACTTGATTTATACGTCTGTCTTCGTCCGGTTCGTTGGTATCAGGGAGTACAGTCGCCTGTCAAATCACCGGAGAAAGTGAATATGTGTGTGTTCCGTGAAAATACGGAAGATATTTATGCAGGTATCGAATGGGAAGCCGGAACTCCGGAAGCTGAAAAGTTCTATCAATTCTTGAAAGACGAAATGGGCGTGACAAAAGTCCGTTTCCCGGAAACCTCTTCTTTCGGTGTGAAACCTGTATCACGTGAGGGCACGGAGCGTCTTGTACGTGCTGCCTGCCAGTATGCGCTCGACCATCATTTGCCTTCCGTAACACTGGTGCATAAAGGGAATATCATGAAGTTTACCGAAGGTGGTTTCAAAAAATGGGGCTACGAACTGGCGCAACGTGAATTTGGCGATGCTTTGGCAGATGGCAGACTGGTGATAAAAGATTGCATTGCAGATGCTTTCTTACAAAATACACTCCTGATTCCCGAAGAATATTCCGTAATAGCCACCTTAAACCTCAATGGAGACTACGTTTCCGACCAACTGGCGGCCATGGTAGGCGGTATCGGCATCGCTCCGGGAGCAAACATCAACTACCAGACAGGTCATGCCATCTTTGAAGCGACTCACGGAACAGCTCCCAATATTGCGGGAAAAGATGTAGTGAACCCTTGTTCTATAATCCTTTCGGCAGTAATGATGCTCGAATATTTTGACTGGAAAGAAGCGGCTGCTCTGATAGAGAAAGCCTTGGAACAAAGCTTCCTGGACGCTCGTGCTACACACGATTTAGCCCGTTTTATGCCGAATGGAACCTCCCTCTCTACTTCCGCTTTCACTCGTGAGATCGTGGAAAGAATTGAAAAACAAAAGTAACGAATAAAAAACGAAGAAAGATGAAAAAAGAGTACTTGATTTACAAGCTTTCCGAGGAAATGAAGGAAGCTACCCGGATTGATACAGAATTGTTCTCCAAGTTTGATGTGAAGCGCGGATTGCGTAATGAAGACGGCACAGGTGTATTGGTAGGTTTAACCAGAATCGGTAATGTAGTAGGATATGAACGTGTTCCGGGTGGTGGGTTGAAACCAATACCGGGAAAACTGTTCTATCGCGGTTATGATGTAGAAGATATTTCTCACGCTATAATCAAAGAGAAACGCTTTGGCTTCGAAGAAGTGGCTTACCTATTGCTTTCCGGACGTCTGCCGGATAAAGAAGAATTGCTTTCTTTCCGTGAGTTGATTAACGACAATATGCCGTTGGAACAGAAAACGAAAATGAACATCATCGAGTTGGAAGGAAACAACATCATGAATATTCTTTCACGCAGCGTATTGGAAATGTATCGTTTTGACGCAAATGCGGATGATACCTCCCGGGATAACCTGATGCGTCAGAGTATTGAACTGATTTCAAAGTTCCCCACTATCATCGCTTATGCTTATAATATGCTTCGTCATGCTACTTTCGGACGTTCTCTGCATATCCGCCATCCGCAGGAAAAGCTCTCTATTGCCGAGAATTTCCTGTATATGCTGAAAAAAGACTATACCGAACTGGATGCACGTACCCTCGATTTGTTATTGATTCTTCAGGCAGAGCACGGTGGTGGTAATAACTCCACTTTCACCGTTCGCGTTACTTCTTCTACCGGAACAGATACTTATTCGGCCATCGCCGCAGGTATCGGTTCGCTGAAAGGCCCGCTTCACGGAGGTGCCAATATTCAGGTTGCCGACATGTTCCAGCACCTGAAGGAAAATATCAAAGACTGGACAAGTGTAGATGAGATAGACACTTACTACACCCGAATGTTGAACAAAGAAGTGTATAACAAAACCGGATTGATCTATGGTATCGGACATGCCGTTTATACCATCTCCGACCCTCGTGCTCTTCTATTGAAAGAACTGGCTCGCGACCTTGCCCGTGAAAAAGGCAGAGAAAGCGAATTTGCTTTCCTCGAACTGTTGGAAGAACGTGCCATCGCTACTTTCGGACGGGTTAAAAACAACGGAAAGACAGTGTCCAGCAATATCGATTTCTATTCGGGCTTCGTGTATGAAATGATCGGTTTGCCGCAGGAAATCTTCACTCCACTGTTTGCCATGGCACGTATCGTAGGCTGGTGTGCACACCGCAATGAAGAATTGACTTTCGACGGTAAACGGATTATCCGCCCGGCTTATAAAAATGTACTTGATGATTTGGCTTATATCCCAATTAAGAAACGCTGATAAGAACAAATCCTTTTATTGAATAGATAAGTAATCCCGGATGTGTGCCTGATCATTTCAGAAGCGCATCCGGGAAATTTTATATTTTCTCCTTTTTTATGTTCGTAAAAGAATGTACTTCAGATTCTTTCTATTTTTTGTATCGTCGTTTATCTCATTTTTGTTATTTTTGCGTGTTACAAAATAGATCGGTATGAGTATAGATACTTTTAATCTGTTTCTGGGGGTGATGAGCCTGATTGCTTTGTTTGTTTTTATCGCCCTTTACTTTGTGAAAGCCGGATATGGTATTTTCCGCACAGCATCGTGGGGCGTAGCTATCTCCAATAAACTAGCCTGGATATTGATGGAAGCTCCGGTTTTTGTGGTGATGTGTGTGATGTGGATCTATTCCGAACGTCGGTTCGAGCCGGTGATTTTCACTTTCTTCCTCTTCTTTCAAATTCACTATTTTCAGCGTGCTTTCATCTTCCCTTTGCTATTGAAAGGAAAAAGTAAGATGCCGCTGGCAATCATGTCGATGGGAGTTCTTTTTAATTTGCTGAATGGCTATATGCAAGGAAAATGGATTTTCTATCTTGCTCCCGAAACGATGTATCAAGCCGGTTGGTTCACTTCACCGTGGTTTATTATCGGTACACTGCTCTTTTTCGCAGGTATGCTGTTGAACTGGCAGTCGGATTATATCATCCGTCATTTGCGCAAACCGGGAGACACCCGGCATTATCTGCCTCAAAAAGGAATGTACCGTTATGTCACTTCCGCCAACTATTTCGGTGAGATACTAGAATGGGCAGGTTGGGCGATACTCACTTGTTCACTTTCCGGTCTGGTCTTCCTTTGGTGGACGATTGCTAACCTTGTTCCCCGTGCCAACGCTATTTGGTGCCGTTACCGCGAAGAATTCGGAGACGCAGTGGGAGAACGGAAACGAGTGTTCCCTTTCCTTTATTAGGGACGCTTTTCATCACGACTTATGTATGACTTAAATAAAATATCAACTACTATGGAATCTAAACTTTTTAGCCCGGTCACCTTTGGCCCTTTGACGCTGCGGAATCGAACAATCCGTTCGGCAGCTTTTGAGAGCATGTGTCCGGAGAATACTCCCACGCAGATGTTGCTGGATTACCATCGGTCGGTAGCTGCGGGGGGAGTGGGTATGACAACAGTGGCTTATGCTGCCGTGACACAAAGCGGACTTTCTTTCGACCGTCAGTTGTGGTTGCGTCCGTCCATTATTCCCCGTTTACACGAACTGACAAAAGCCGTGCACGATGAAGGTGCCGCAGTAGGTATACAAATCGGGCATTGTGGAAATATGTCCCATAAAAATATATGTGGTGTCACTCCTATATCCGCATCTTCAGGCTTCAACCTCTATTCTCCTACGTTTGTGCGTGGAATGGAAAAAGAGGAGCTGCCGGAAATGGCGAAAGCGTATGGAAATGCAGTCAATCTGGCGAGGAAAGCCGGATTTGACGCCGTTGAAGTACATGCGGGGCACGGCTATTTGATTAGTCAATTCCTGTCTCCCTACACCAATCATCGGAAAGATGAATATGGCGGTTCGCTCGAAAATCGGATGCGTTTTATGGATATGGTGATGGAAGAAGTGATGAAAGCGGCGGGCAATGATATGGCAGTTTTCGTAAAAATGAATATGCGCGACGGCTTCAAAGGAGGAATGGAGATAGACGAATCCATACAAGTGGCCAAACGTCTGTTGGAACTTGGCGCTCATGGATTGGTGTTGAGTGGTGGTTTTGTCAGTAAAGCGCCGATGTATGTAATGAGAGGTGCCATGCCGATTCGTTCGATGTCTTACTATATGAATTGTTGGTGGCTGAAATACGGAGTCCGTATGTTTGGCAAATGGATGATCCCCTCTGTACCCTTCAAAGAGGCTTATTTCCTTGAAGATGCACTGAAATTCCGTGCGGCTCTTCCGGATGCGCCGTTGATTTATGTCGGTGGTCTTGTTTCCCGTCAGAAAATAGATGAAGTGCTCGATTCCGGTTTTGATGCCGTGCAGATGGCGAGAGCGTTACTCAACGAACCGGGATTCGTGAACCGGATGAAACAGGAGCAACAAGCACGCTGCAACTGTGGACACAGTAATTATTGCATAGGACGTATGTATACGATAGAAATGGCTTGTCATCAACATTTGAAAGAACAATTACCTTCCTCTTTACAAAAGGAGATTGATAAACTGGAGAAAAAATGAGTGAAATGAAATGGGCAATCATCACCGGTGCGGACGGAGGAATGGGAACAGAAATAACACGTGCCGTAGCCAAAGCCGGTTATCGAATCATAATGGCTTGTTATCATCCGAAGAAAGCGGAGGTTGTTCGTGAACGTTTGAGCAAGGAAACCGGAAACCCGGATTTGGAGGTTATGGCTATTGACTTATCTTCCATGCAATCCGTAGTTGCTTTTGCCAGTCAGATCTTAGAAAGGAATCTTCCCATCGCTTTGTTGATGAATAATGCCGGAACAATGGAGACAGGTTTTCATACTACTTTCGAAGGATTCGAACGAACGGTAAGTGTGAACTACATGGGACCTTATTTGCTTACCCGGAAATTAATTCCGCTGATGGTGCGTGGAGCGCGTATCGTAAATATGGTTTCCTGTACATACGCAATCGGCAAGCTCGACTTCCCGGATTTCTTTCATAGAGGGAAAACGGGAACGTTTTGGAGGATTCCTGTTTACAGTAACACGAAGCTGGCTTTACTGTTGTTTACTTTCGAGCTTTCCGAGCAACTTCGAGAGAAGGGGATTAGCGTCAATGCTGCCGATCCGGGAATTGTTTCTACTGATATCATCACTATGCACAAGTGGTTCGATCCGTTGACGGATATTTTTTTCCGTCCTTTTATCCGTAAACCCAAGAAAGGGGCTTCTACGGCAATCGGTTTACTGTTGGACGAGAAGGAAGCCGGTGTGACAGGGCAACTGTATGTTAATAACCACCGGAAAAACTTGTCTGATAAATACACGAATCATGTACAGAAAGAGCAGTTGTGGGAGGTAACGGAACGTGCGTTGGCGAGTTGGCTGAAGTAGGGTTTCTTTTCTTTTTTTATTTAAATTATCCAGTATTTACTTATATATAGGTATTGTACATATCTATATACCTCATTTTTGTTGTCTTATTTTTACCAATAGATAGGGATTGTTTGACATCCCTCTTTCTGCTTACCTTTGCATCGCTTTTAGAGCAATGAAAAGGTTATAAAGTAAAAAGGTAAAAAGGAGATGAGCAATAAATATTTTTTGGTTTTTCTGGCATTCTTGTTTTCCGTATCCGTATATTCACAACATGGGCGTCACCGTAGTAGTTTAATTTCGGGCAGAGTGATGTCCACAGAAAAAGAAGTAGTGGATTTTGCGACAGTTTATCTGAAAGGAACCAACCAAGGATGCTATACAGATGAAAAAGGTATATATCATTTGAAAACTACAGCCGGTGAATATACACTCGTCGTTTCGGCTATCGGTTATCAAACGGTAGAAAAGAAAGTTAAATTAGCCAAGGGAGAAAGAATAAAAGTAAACGTCACTATCGCGCCGGCGGTAAAAGAACTGGGAGAGGTGCTGGTCACGACATCCGGAGTCGGCCGTGTGAATCAATCTGCTTTTAATGCGGTAGCCATTGATGCGAAGAAATTGCATAACAGTACGCAGACTTTGGCGGGTGCACTGACTAAAGTGCCTGGTGTAAAACTCCGCGAATCAGGTGGAGTGGGATCGGATATGCAATTGTATATCGATGGCTTTAGCGGGAAACATGTGAAAATCTTCATTGACGGCATACCACAGGAGGGAGCCGGTGCCGCATTCGATTTGAACAATGTTCCTATTAATTTTGCCGACCGTATAGAAGTCTATAAAGGAGTAGTTCCCGTAGGATTCGGAACCGATGCCATTGGGGGAGTGGTTAATATTGTCACCAACAAGCAACCCGGAAAGTGGTTTATGGACGCTTCCTATTCTTACGGATCATTTAATACTCATAAATCATACGTGCGCTTCGGACAAACGTTCAAGAATGGTTTTATGTATGAGGTCAATGCTTTTCAGAATTTCTCGGATAATGATTATTATGTAGACACTTATGTACGCGAATTTGAGATTAAAGAAGATGGAAGCGTACGTTTTCCGCCACTTGATAAAAATAAGATTTATCATCTGAAACGTTTTAATGACCAGTATCATAATGAAGCCGTGATTGGAAAAATCGGCCTGGTAGGAAAGAAATGGGCAGACCGTTTGGCGTTGAGTTTCAATTATTCCCATTTCTATAAAGAGATACAAACAGGCGTTTATCAAGATGTCGTGTTCGGTGAAAAATTCCGCAAAGGACATTCGTTGGTCCCTTCTTTAGAATATTACAAAAAGAACTTATTGGTGAAAAACCTGGATCTGCTGTTGACTGCCAATTACAATCATAATATCACCAATAATGTCGATACCGCTTCGCGGGCTTACAACTGGCGTGGAGATTTTTATGAAAAAGGTAGCCGGGGAGAACAGTCTTACCAGAACAGTGAATCTAAAAATAAAAACTGGAATGGGACGCTGAAGATGAATTATCATATCGGACAGGCGCATACGTTTACTTTCAGTCATGTAATCAGTGATTTTGAACGTACGAGCCGCTCTACCATCGGTGTTTCTTCCAAATTCACGGACTTTTCTATTCCTAAAATCACACGTAAAAACGTCAGCGGGCTTTCTTACCGTCTGATGCCGTCGGACAGATGGAATGTGTCGGCATTTGCCAAATATTACCGGCAATACAACAAGGGACCGGTATCGCAGAATACGGATGGAATAGGCAATTATATCAATCTGTCCAATACGGCAAGCGCTCTTGGATATGGAGCGGCAGGTACCTATTTTATATGGAAAGATCTTCAGGTGAAACTTTCGTACGAAAAGGCTTTCCGCCTACCGACCACGGACGAACTCTTTGGAGATGAAGACCTTGAAGCTGGCAAAATGAATCTGAAACCGGAGAAAAGTGATAATGTCAATTTGAGTTTCAGCTATAATCATCAGTTTGGCAAGCATGGATTGTATGCCGAGGCCGGTTTGATATATCGGGATACGAAAGATTACATAAAAAGAGGACTGGACGTATTGGGAGGAACAAGCTACGGATATTATGAGAACCACGGTCACGTAAGGACCAAAGGGTATAATTTGTCATTGCTTTATAGCTTCTCGCATTGGTTTGATATAGGAGGAACATTCAATAGCATCGATACTCGTGATTACGAAAAGTTTCTGGCGGGTTCTTCTTTGCAGGAAAGCATGCACTATAAGGTGCGTATGCCGAATCTGCCCTATCGTTATGCTAATATCAATGCAAATTTTTATTGGAATGACCTGTTTGTCAAAGGAAATGTATTGAGCATCGGCTATGATAGCTACTGGCAGCACGATTTTCCTCTTTACTGGGAGAATCTCGGAGATAAAGATTCAAAGAATATGGTGCCGGAACAGTTTTCTCATAATCTGTCTTTGTCCTACACCATGAAGAATGGACGTTATAATGTATCATTTGAATGTCGGAATTTCACCGATGCCCAACTGTTTGACAATTTTAGTCTGCAAAAAGCGGGGCGCGCATTCTATGGAAAGTTCAGAGTGTTTTTCGGTAAATAATAAGAGTAAGTTTTTAGTATCAATCAATAATAAAGAATATATGAAGAAGTTTTTATTACAGGCTTTTGCCGTAGCTTTTTGTTTGAGTAGCGGTGTGTTTGTGGCATCTTGCGACGATGATAATAATCCGGTGGATAACCCGCCAATTGATGGAGAAACAGCTTATGTGGTGGCTGCCACAACTGGTGAAGCAAGTTATTTGGTAGTAGCCAATTCTTTGGATGAAGGAACAGTGTCGACCCAAGGGAATGGAACTGAAGTGATTGGCGGTACCTATTGGGTATATAAAGGATTGGATTATGTGTTTGCTTTAGTTTATAATAAAGGTGGCGCAGGTACAGGAGCTTCCTATTATCTGGGTGCAGATGGTAAAATGAAAGAAAAGTACACATACACTTATAATCGTATCACGTCATACGGTACTTGGGGGGATAAAGTGGTGACTGTTTCCACCGGGGACTCGAAAATAATGGATGAGGATCAGAATGTGGCTCAAGCATTGTTGTTCAACTATCTGGATGCAACCGACGGCAGTCAGGAAGAGGGTACCTTGCTTGCCGAAAATTACTTGGGTAATGGTGAAAAAGTTTCATGGGCAGGTCTGGTTGAAGCTAACAATAAGATTTATACATCTGTCATCCCAATGGGAATGAGTAAGTACGGTATTAAAAAATGGCCGGAAGCTGTGACAGATCAGGAACTTGTGACTAAGACTGACGGTGGTAGCGGCAGCGGTGCATATACAGCCGGTGTTATTCCTTCTACACAATACCCGGATAATGCTTACGTGGCAATTTATAGTGGCACGAACTTCAATGAGACTCCGGTGATTGCCAAGACTGATAAAATAGGCTATGCATGCGGTCGTATGCGTTCACAATATTATCAGACCATTTGGGCCGCTGATAATGGTGACGTCTATGTGTTCTCTCCCGGATATGGACGTACGGCAGTTTCATCTTCAGATTTGAAGAAGGTAACAGGACAGAAACCTTCGGGCGCAATGCGTATCAAAGCAGGCGCAACAGATTTCGATCCGGATTACTATGTGAACTTTGAAGAGATAGGTACTAAACATCCTATTTTCCGTTGCTGGCACATCTCTGAAGATTACTTCCTGCTTCAATTGTATAAAAAGGGAGCGGAAGATATGATTAATGGTGGTACAAGTGCAGATGTTAGCGAATTAGCTGTTTTCAAGGCGGAAGATCAGACGATTATGCCTGTTACAGGTCTGCCGGCTGACGGAAAGTTTGGTGGCGAGCCTTATGGAGAAAAAGGGTATGCTTATATGGCTGTCACTGTGACTACGGGCGAGAAACCGGCCTTCTATAAAATAGACGCAAAAACAGGCAAGGCAGTCAAAGGTTTAACGGTAGAAGCTGACGCTATCACTACGGTAGGTAAGATGGAATATCTTTCAAAATAATACAGTCGGTTAAATAGAGAATCTTTTGTAGATAAAAGCCTGCCGAGCGGAAAGCTTTGCAGGCTTTTTCAAGAAATAGGATTGAAAACATGAAAAAAATATTCAGAAAGATACATTTGTGGCTTTCCGTCCCTTTCGGACTGATAATAACTCTTGTCTGCTTCTCCGGTGCCATGCTGGTATTTGAAAATGAGGCGAATGAGTGGTTTCGACGCGATCTTTACTACGTGGAAACGGTAAAGGAGTCTCCTCTTCCTATGGATAAGTTGCTTGAAAAAGTGGCGACGACATTGCCTGACAGTGTATCGGTGACCGGTGTCAGCATATCTTCTGATCCCGGACGTGCGTATCAGGTTAGTCTTTCCAAACCACGTCGTGCATCTTTGTATGTAGACCAGTATACGGGCGAAGTAAAAGGAAAAAGCGAACGTAGCGGCTTTTTTATGTTTATGTTCCGAATGCATCGCTGGCTTCTGGATAGTATGAATCCGGGAAATGAAGGAATCTTTTGGGGCAAAATGATTGTAGGTGTCAGTACGCTTTTACTTGTTTTTGTACTGATTTCGGGAATTGTCATTTGGTGGCCGCGTACACGTAAAGCATTGAAGAATAGCCTGAAAATAACAGCAACAAAAGGTTGGAGAAGGTTTTGGTATGACTTGCATGTGGCAGGTGGAATGTATGCTCTGATCTTTCTACTGGCTATGGCACTGACGGGATTGACCTGGTCTTTTCCGTGGTATCGGACGGCTTTTTATAAGGTCTTCGGGGTGGAAGTACAGCAACGTGTCGCCCAAGGACATGAACAGAAAAGTGATGCTCAAAAGAGGGATACCAAACTGGCAGCCCATCGGGAAAAGAAAAGAGAAGGAAATGAGGTTCGAAAGGGTGAAAGAAGCGGACGTCCGGAAAACAATCACAGTGATATGTACTCGGTAACTTCACCATTCGTTTATTGGCAGGAGATTTATGATAAACTAAGACGTCAGAATCCGGAGTATAAGCAAATCAGTATTTCTTCTGGTACGGCAAGCGTGTCTTTCAACCGTTTCGGTAATCAGCGGGCATCTGACCGTTATTCTTTCAATACGGATAATGGTGAATTTACAGAAACAAGTCTTTATCAACATCAAGACAAGTCGGGAAAGATTCGTGGTTGGATTTATTCTGTGCATGTTGGTAACTGGGGAGGAATGTTTACTCGCATACTTACCTTTATTGCTGCCTTATTGGGGGCTGCACTACCACTGACTGGATATTATTTATGGATAAAAAGACTCATAAAGGTACTGAAATGAATGAAATTTTTTCCTACTATAAAGTTGAAAAACATAAAAACATCTGCCACCTGCAACGAAACGCGTGTAATTCACTAGTTAATAGATAGTTGTAACGTTGCAGATACCTGTGGCAGATAGGTTGCAGATAAAGTATCTGCAACACGTTATATAATCAAAGAAAAAG